>Ga0131853_10007736_pt1 | contig 19495 bp, 17 predicted proteins | sample TergutLab28metaG_FD_92764 | JGI IMG/M metagenome (GOLD analysis project Ga0131853, IMG submission 92764) | Labiotermes labralis P1 segment gut microbial communities from Petit-Saut dam, French Guiana - Lab288 P1 (version 2) (version 2) | ecosystem: Host-associated > Arthropoda: Insects >... | reverse complement strand
GCCTCATTTGAATCCATGCGAATTGAATTGATAAAGAGTAATCGGGAATTATGGCAACAGATGGAAGAACGCAAGCGTCTTAATGCGGCCTTTGCTCACGATTTGCGAAACCCCGTTACTGTCTTGAAAGGCTCTGCCGCAATATTGCAAAAGGGATTTGAGCATGGCAATCTAACAGTAGAAACGGCAGAAGAAAGCATTTCCTTGATTACGCAATATTCAGCGCGAATCGAAAGCTATATCCAAGCAATGACAAGTGTGCAAAAATTAGAAGAATTTGCATTTGCACCAAAGGAAATTGAATGGATTTCATTGACTAAAGAATTAAAAAACAGCTTAGTGATATTATGTTCAGAGGCGAAAAAGGAGATTGAATTTTCAAGTAGCAGTGCAGATAAACAAATTTGTATTGATAGACATATACTTCATAATGTGGCTGAAAACTTGGTCAACAATGCTCTCAGATATTCTAAAGATAGTATTGCTGTAGATATGTCTTGTGACGATGAGAAAATCATTATTTGTGTTTCTGATGATGGCGTTGGCTTTTCTTCTACTAACCTCAAAAAAGGAGCTGTGCCATTTTTGCGCGATGATAATACAGAGCAGGGGCAAAATTTTGGTATGGGGCTTTATATATGCCGCTTGCTATGTGAAAAACACGGCGGGAGTCTAATTTTGGAAAACAGACATAGCGGGGCAAAAGTAACCGCCACATTTTATTTTTGAAAACTTGAGAGATTCTTGAGATTTACCCATTACACTCTCCTTAATATCATAAATTGCGGGAGGGATTTGTGTGAAAATTGCAATAATCAATGGTAGTCCTAGAAAGGATGGAGCGACGGCAAAAGTATTAAACGAGTTTGCAAGTCAGCTAAAATATGAAAACATTGATATAAATATGTTTCATTTGTCTGATTTGAAGATGGACTTTTGCAAGGGGTGCTGTGGATGCTACAAAACAGGCCAATGCTTTTTAGATGATGATGCTAATATCTTACTAAACGCAATCGAAGAAGCAGATGGATTGATTATTGGCACTCCATGCTATGTAAGTGGTGTATCTGCTCAACTTAAAGTTTTTATAGAAAGAGCCCATTTCCCGATTATGCAATCATTAAAAGATAAGCATACATTTGGGATTGTGACTTATGAAAATGCCGGTGCCGGTTCTGCATACAAAGCACTAAACAATTTATTTGCTTTTTCCGGGGCAAAATCTATTGGCAAACTAATCATTAAAACGCCTCTTAATTCAGACCCGGTAAAAAATAGCAAATTTAAGAATCTGATAAAGTCGAAAGCGGCTAGACTACATAGTTCTATCCAAAACAACAAGTCCTCATTGAATTGCAGGGTCACTCACTTTTTTGTATTAAACTTTGGCATAAAGCCGTTTGTCTTGAAAAAAGGAGAGGCATTTCAAGGTGTGTTGAAAAGCTGGCAAGAACAAAGAATAGTATGACTTTTTTGCGGAGAAGCCCTGAAGCAAAGCAATCGCTAGATTTAATTTTGAAATCTTGAGAAATTTTTGAAATTTGTATTAAACACTCTCCTTAAGACAACAGAGGAGAGTGTTTTTTGCAAAAATTAAAAGGGGATGGTAACGTAAACGGGGAAACTCAAAGAAGTATATGGTTGACATTAGATTAATATACATTGTATCATGTTGTAGCTAATAAATACGATAAGGATGTGACGAAAATGAAGATAGCATTTGGAAATGACCATGTTGCTTTAGAAATGAAATTGCAGCTGATGGAGCACATAGAAAAAAAAGGTTACGAAGCTATTGACCTAGGATCTCATACGAGTGATCGTTGCGACTACCCGGTTTACGGAGAAAAAGTTGCTCGGTTGGTTGCAGATGGAGATGCTGATCTTGGCATACTAATTTGTGGTACCGGAGTGGGAATATCGCTTGCAGCAAATCGTGTGCCAGGCATTCGGGCGGTCGTATGTAGTGAGCCATATACGGCTTCATTAAGTAGGATGCATAATAATACGAATGTTTTAGCCATGGGAGCAAGGGTAGTGGGTATTGATCTTGCTAAAATGATTGTAGATCAGTGGCTTGAAGCAGAGTTTGAAGGTGGGCGGCACAAAAAACGAATTGATATGATTGCCGCTATCGGCGCAAAATATACAAATAGTTAATTTTCTAATGAATTATTAGACCTGCACCATAGCCTCCGGGCGATTTGGTGCAGTTGTCATATCCACAAACGCTCTGTTTTTGTATGCACGTTCGAATCCGGTCATAACCTCGAGCGCATGGAAGAGCAAATCTCCTGAAGCTCTGAAAGGCGCTCCGTCTTCAATGTGGCAAACCATGTCATATAAACCCAACCCTCTAGAATTTTCTTCATACTTAAATTGGAGAGGGACTTCTACAAAACTTCCACAATCAGGTTTCCACACTCTTATGGGTCCTCCAAAATAATTCGGATCAGGCACATTTATTGTGCCATCAGAGCCATAGATCTCAATTCTTGGTAGCTCTGCTGCATGAATGTCAAAAGATGTTGTTATAGTACCTATTGCACCAGTAACAAACTCCATAATTCCGGTATAGTGTGTTGGAACATCAACTTGCATGATGGTTCCATCCTTAGGCTGGCTTGTTATCAGACGTGTTGGAAAAGATGCCCTTGCTGCTCCTGTTATGCACTTGACAGCTCCGAGCAGACTGATAAGCGCAGTAATGTAGTATGGGCCCATGTCAAGCATTGGACCACCACCGAATTTATAGAAAAATTCAGGATCCGGATGCCATGATTCAGGCCCTCTGCCTGTCATAAATGCAGAGGCTCCAATTACATCCCCAATATGCCCATCATCTATTAATTTTCTACATGTTTGCAACCCTGCACCAAGAAAAGTGTCGGGAGCACCGCCTATCAAGAGTTTTTTTGATTTTGCAAGATTGCGAAGTTTCATGCCTTCGTCAAACGATACACCTAACGGCTTTTCTGTATATACATGTTTGCCGGAATTAAGAGCAGCGACACTTATATTAAAATGTTCGATTGGTCTCGTAAGATTCATTACGATGTCAACAGTAGGGTCTGCAAACAGTTCGTTACAGTCTTCGTATATCTTAGATATACCATATTGCTTGGCTCTTGACTGCTCTTTTTCGGGTATGAGGTCACAAATGCCTGCAATCTCAATTCTATCACTAAACAATTCAGTCAAGTTTTTTAGATATGTACCGCTAATGTTTCCACACCCGATAATGCCGATTCGTTTCATCTTTTACAATACCATCCTTTTAAAAATTATTAATACATTTTTGCATCGTTTTCGAAACGTGCTGTCGTTAATTTATTTTTTATTGCGTACTCTTTGCCTTCCGCTGCCCACAGCATACCGCGTTTCATCAATAAAGCTGCCTCTGGTATATCAAATACGTCATCATGATGCCCAAGAGATGTATAGAACACCCTGCCATTACCCCAATATTTGGTCCAAGCAACCGGCATAGCAACAGGTTTGTTAGATATATGATAATATGGAACGTCCGGAAACATTGTTGTTGCTAACACTTCAATAGCCGGATCGATATGAAGGTAATAATGCTCACTTTTCACCTGAAAGTCGTTCATTCCCTCGATAATTGGGCTGGAGCCATGGCAAACATTGACCATATACTCGACACCATTGCCGCCCGGATGACTAACCCATTGTCCACCGGTGATAAATTGCCACTCAGTATCATTGCGGAAGCTGTCACACATTCCGCCATGACATCCTGCTATTCCAACACCTGAACCAACAGCTTTTGAAATATTCTTTACATATTCATGTTCTATTTCGCCCATAGTCCAGCAAGCCACAATTATATCAAGTTCCATCAATAGAGATAAATCTGACAGTACCTCTAGTGTGTCAGATATTTCAGTATTATAACCTTCATCTTTTAAATAACCTGCGAAGCGTTTACTTGTGAGATGCGGTTCGTGACCATCCCAACCACCTTGAATGACAAGTGCTTTTTTCATAATGCAATTCTTTCTCCCTCATTATTTATTATGATAGTTAACCGCCAGGTTTAATTTGTTTTTTCCAATTTAACATCGGAATTGCCATATAATATTTCAAGTTCGCGTGTTAATGTACCGTTCGAGTTCTTTTTTTGTCGATATATTCCCCAACTCAATCCAGAACAGAAGAAAGATTCAAAATTGTCTGCATTCACTTTTGGATCAAAGCTTACAATCTTTTTAGACATGTCAAAGTTAAATCCAGAAAGTGCAGTGAGGACCCCGCTTGCTGCGATGTGTCAGGATGTGCCTTTAATACATGCTCCATACTCCTTGTCCTTTCGTTTTGAGTAAATTAGCTAATGTAGTATATCAACAGAAGGGAAATTTGGTCTAGTTATTTGGAATTCGATACACTAGATTGGATCCCACCAAATTGCTGCCCATAAAAGCTCGCCATCGTCAGTAGCTGTCATTGTGTGCATAACATTCGAGGGGATTTCAATAACATCGCCGGCAGACACAGCACATTGCTCGTCTCCTACCGTGACAAAGCCATTACCGGAGTATACAATATAAAATTCCTCTGCCGGATGCGCATGAAGTTCCATTTCATTGCCATTTTCTAAATAGCCCATGGCATGATCGAAAGGAGCTTTAATTATCGTCGGGAGAACTTTATCCGCAAGAATAGTATCTTGATGATCTAGATATGCTTTTTCTTTAATAAATCGGCGTGTATGAATTTCATTCAGTACATCCTTCGGAACGCTTTCAATAGCGTCCCACCAAAATGCTGCCCACAAAAACGGAGCATCATCTTTTTCTGTGCACATTATTGTATGCCATTCTCCTGCAGGGATTGCAATGACATCTCCGGGAGTTACGAATTTTGTTTTACTGCCGATGACCATATGACCTGTACCAGAAAGAACAATATAGATTTCATCGGTGGGATGCGAGTGTCCTGCCATAACAGATCCGCTTTCTTTAAAATATCCATAGTGGTGCCCAAAAGGAGCTTTCATGGTGTCAGGTAAGATATTAGATCCTAATATTGTGCCCTCATGTACGGGTGTTGCAGTAGATGGGTCGAAACGTCTGATGTTAATTGCCATAGGTGCTCCTCCAACATTATTCTGATTAACGAAATGAGGCGATGTATTAATTTATCTATTATACTTCGAGGAATGTAATCGATTACTTTTGTAAAACTAACACTAATTTTGTATATGCGCCGACTGTCAGCATTATAACTTATGCTATTATGCTATAGCAAAGGGTGTAAATTGTCAACAAAAATACTTGCTTTTTGTTTTTTGTTTATGTTGCATTTGCGAATATCATATGATATCATACGACAATGTAAACGATTTCTTAGAAAGGAGTTAATATGAAACAGGTAGTAACTATTGGACCCGGAAAGAGTGAATTAAGAGAAGTTGAGGACGTTAAACCTAATGACGACCAAATCTTGATAAAGACTAAGTACGTTGGAGTGTGCATGTCTGAACATGATGCCTGGGCTGAGGCAGAAGCAGGAGAGGCTTTCGGTCATGAGCCTTTTGGTGTAATTGAGGAGGTTGGCAAAAATGTAAAAGGTTTTGCCGTAGGTGAGAAAGTTAGTGGTCTCTGGGGGAGCACATTACCTGGATCAGGTGGAATGGTTGAGTATTCTGTTGCAGATCCAAGAGTCAATACAATCGTTAAAATTCCCGCAGACAGTAAAGTTCGTGATGAGGAGTTAATTCTTGAACCCCTGTCCTGTATTATGAGTGCTGTCAGTAAGGTGAAATTTACTGTACCCGGTACACCGGTGTGTGTAATAGGCAGCGGATATATGGGCTGTGGTGCAATTAGTTTACTTAAATACAGAGGTGCATATGTGGTTGCCATAGATATTCGTCGCGAATGCCTTGAAGATGCAAAAAAATATGGTGCAGACGAGGTTTACCTTGTAGATGAAGCTAAGGCGAAATTTCTGAATGTTGACAGCTTTTTAGGCTTTGAATTTGTTATGGAATGGGGAGAGACAGACGAATCTCTCGATCTTGCGATAAACTTAACGAAGGAATGCGGGCAATTGTGTATCGGAGCATATCATACTGGTGGTAAGCGCTTAGTAGATATTCAACAGTTGAACGTCAAAGCTATTGAATGCTTGAGTGTACATCCGAGAGAAGGTCGTTTAAATGACTTGAGTGCACGAAATTCATTAGATTTGTTAGTGTCCGGAAAATGGAAATTCGCTAACATGCCGATAAAAATATATCCGGCAAATAAATTTGATCAGGCTCAAGGTGAGTTGAGATCTAAATATGGGAAATATATTAAAGCTCTGATAGATATGACCATGGAAGATGGCGAACCCTATATAAAATAAAAGTTTAACACTCATGACTCATGAGTTAAATAGTAGTTTTGTATAAAATCAAGAAAAAAAGACAAGAAAGGAAAGTCGCAAAGATGAATGCTACACTACGAGACAAGTTTTTTGGATGTATATGCGGAGCGCATATAGGCTCAGCGATGGGAGCTGTGGTAGAAGGCTGGCTAAGTGAAAAAACAGAAGAGGTTTATGGAACGCTGGATAAACTTGTAGCATACGAACACTACGATAATGGATGGTTACGAGAAGCTGGCACAACAGAGGACGGAATTGATCGACAAAAACTTATGATAACAGCAATCATAGAAAAAGGCGATCGAATAAATGCAGAAGATTTACGTAAAATATGGGTACGTGATATAAGTCCACTGGCAGCTGGTGGAATATCTGAACCATTTGAAGGCGAATTGTTGAAAATATCTAAGACAGTTATACCTGCGAGAGATATCGGACGTTATTGTGATTACTCAAATCTAGTATCAATGGCACGCTCATGCCACCCGATTGGCATGATAAATGCGGGTGATATTGAAGGCGCAATTAAAGACGTCATGGAAGTAGGCCAGGTATATAATTACGCAAACACAAAAGCGTTGAAATGGGCAAATGTAACAGCTGTTGGAATAGCAGCAGCAATGTTGCCGGGAGCGACTGTAGACAGCGTGCTTCAAGCAATATTCGACAATTGCGATGAACGTAAATTAGATGGCGATGACGATGTACACAGAGACTATGCCGGATTGTACGTAGTTGATGAACTCAAAAGAGCTCTTGATTTAACAGCAAATTGTAAAGATCATGTGGAATTGCGGGAAAAAATAAATACATTGTATTATGGAGTAGGTATGCCTTATGCGATGGCGTTTGCGAACGAACTTGTAACTAAAGGTGTGTGTGTGTTTGCTATGTGCGGTGGAGATATCAAAAAAGCAATAATAACTGCAACAAATTTAGGACGTGACACAGACTGTGCAGCTGCAGTAGCAGCTGGATTGAGTGGAGCACTCGGCCAAATAGACACAATCCCAGAGGAATGGATAAAGCAAGTAGATTACGCAACCAGTGTACATCGCTTTACAAATAATAAACGTACTCTCCGCGAATGTTCAGATGGGCTTTACGAAGCATACAAAAATAAACTAAAAAAATACCGCGAATATGTCGCAGTAATGGATATAGAATAGGAGGAAAAGTTATGAGCGTAACACTTAGAGATAAGTTCTATGGCTGTATATGCGGAGCACACATAGGCTCGGCAATGGGATTCATTGTAGAAGGATTAACCTACACTCAAGTAGTGGAGAAATACGGAGTAGTGGATAGTTTGCTTCCTCCGTGGGAACACTTCGATGGTGAAAAACGCGAGGCAGGCAGTACAGAAGATGGTGTAGATAGACAAAAGCTAATGATATCAGCCATAATGGAAAAAGGCGATCGTGTAACAGCAGAAGATGTACGTAAGATATGGGTTCGCGACATATTGCCCGGAGCTGCTGGTACAGTAAGTGAGCCGTTCGAAGGCGAATTGTTAAAAATGGCAAAGACCCGAATTCCTGCCAGAGAAATTGGCCGCATGTGCGATTATTCTGGACTTAATAGTTTTTCTAGAGCATGCCATCCAATCGGTCTAATAAATGCAGGTGATATAAACGGAGCTATTGAAGATGTACTTGAAGTAGGTCAACTTTATCAGACGACAAACAGTCGCGGATTGAAATGGGCATGTGTAACAGCTGTAAGCATAGCGGAAGCAACAAAACCGGGCGCAACAGTAGACAGTGTATTACAAGCGATTTTTGATAATCTTGATGAACGCCAAAAAGTAACAGGCCGCGATGATGATTGGTATGCAGATTACGCAGGATTCAATCTTGTTGATGAGATAAAAGGCGCATTGGAATATACGAAAGACTGTCGTGACTTTAAAGACTTAAGAGAAGCATTTGACCCATATTACAATGCTTATGGAATGCCATATAACATAAGTTATGCTAACGAGGTAGTCACAAAGGGTATATGTGTATTCAAAATGACCAACGGAAACCTCAAAGATGCAATAATAGCTGCGTCCAACATAGGTAGAGACACAGACTGTATAGCAGCAATAGCAGGCGGGATTTCCGGTGCATTGACAGGAACATCATCGCTTCCGCCCGAGTGGATAGCACAGGTAGATAAGGCAACTCAAAATCTACGTTGTACAAACAATAAACGAACAATGCTTGAACATTCTGAGGGTATGTACGGTGCATTCAAAAACAGATTGAGCAAGATGACTGCGGTTGCGGATTTGATGGATTATTAAACACTTTAACAGTAAAGTCCAAAAAAACGATAGACAACAATACAATAGTCAAACGATTGATGCATCCAAAGTGGTTGCATCAATCGTCTTTTAGTGCATCAAATTCCAAAAACTAGTTAATTTGATTTTAAGTATTAATAATGTCGAAATAATGTTTAAAGTATCTATCTCTGTCAACAGCAACAGCAATTTCATCATTTCCTTTGTCGTCAGTTGTAAATGAAGTAAGACCTTCTAAAGGAGTGCTGTTTGTTTCTACTTCCACATTACCTCTTTCAAATGTACATAAATCTTTCTCGAAAATCATCGCAGCAGCAAGAGGGTCGTGGAATGCTATTACCTCTCTGGTGCCTTCTAATATACCTGAAAAAGCCAATACAGTCTTTAAAATATCGTTGGTAAAGAGGTTGAGTATCTCCTCTTTTTGAAGAACAACCTGCTGAGTGACATCCAAGCCAACTGATACCAGATTTTTCACAGGAGCTCCGTATACAATTGATGTTGCATATGGGTCACATCTTGCATTCCACTCAGTTAAGCAGGGGTTATCTAAATAGCGGTACATAAATACACCGCACATAACTACAAGTTCTTTTAGTAGTCGCGGTATTTCCGGGTCTACTGCAAACAACAGTGCAATGTTTGTAAGTGGACCAACAGCCAGAAGCGTAACTTCGCCCGGATTCGCTCTGATAGTTCTACGCATAAATTCAATAGCTTCACCTTCAGGAAAATTTGTCTCATGAGACCACTTTGGCAAGTATATTTTCTGATGTGGAAATGGCTGTTTTTGAGGGGTGAAAATCGGTGCTTCTACTCCGGGATAAATTGGAATTTCTTCTCTTCCCTCTGCTCTTAAAAATGCACTTGTCAACTTTGCCCTTTCAACTGGCTCTCCAGATACGGTCGTAATCCCAAGAAGTTCACATTGCTTCTGGCGCAGTAAATAAGCAAGACAGACGGTATCGTCAATATCATTACCTATATCGGTATCTAACAGAATTTTTTCCATTTTTTCTTCCTCGCTTTACTTTAATTAATGTATGATTTACTGCAAGCGTCAGCTGTATAAATATAGTTTATCAAAAATTGTTTGAAGGTGCACTCACGGCATTGCCACGAACCATATGACCTTTCAGTACGAATTCTCGATTTGGGAAATCATCTCTTTTCAAACGCTCTAACAGCGCTCTGCCGGCAGCAAACCCTACTTCGGCCGGATCGGTAAAATGAATCGTAGGACGAATTGCCAAAAGATCTATATTGTCAATACCGTTATAACCGACAACTGATATTGAATCGGGAATTGAAATATTATGTGCTGCAAGCCCTTTTAATGCTCCTATTGTCATAGTATTATTCAATCCTAGTACAGCGGTAGGTTTTTCCGGTAATGAATTGAGATGCTCAATTGCCATAATTCCACATTCTTCATTAAACCTTCCGTCGTATTGGTAAGGATATTCATCATTCACGTCAACACCAATTTCTGCCATTGCTTTGCAGAACCCGGCAAAACGCTTTAAGTTATTACTTGTGTGCTTATCGCCTTTAATAACGAAAATTTTGCTATGACCGAATGAGATTAAATGCTTTGTTAATTCATAGACGCCTTCTTCATTGTCTGTATCAACAAGGTCTCCCCTAAATTCAGGTGTATTGCAATCTCTATGAATAAGGATAACTGGAATACGCTTGCTTATCTCTGCGATATATTCATTATTGTAGCCTGTGCTATTTATAACAAGCCCGTCAATATTTCTTCCCATTTGGAGTTTTAAATGATCTATTTCCCGCTTAGGATCGCCTTGTGTACTACAAACTAAAAGCTGATAGTTTTCGACATGAATTAAGTCTTCGACTGCTTTTGCAACAGTTATCATATAGGGGTTAGAAATATCTGCTGTAATAAACGCAATTGTGAGAGTTGAATTAGTCTTCAAACTTTTAGCTATAATGTTTTGGTTATAGCCTAGCTCCTCAACAGCTGCTTTTACATTCACTTTAATATCCTCGCTGACATAAGCTGAATTGTTCAGTACTCTTGATACAGTTGCATTTGAAACCCCCGCAAGAGTTGCAACATCTGTTAATGTTGCATTTTTTTTTCGTTTCACCATTTTTTCACCATTATGTATTTTATATTTCCTTAAAAAAGTTATTTTCTTACTAAACCCATGATTTGTCAATACATAATCAAAATTCCAACGCTGCTTTTATAAGCGTAAGGTACTTATCTTCCGGTACATATTCAGGAACTGAGTTGCCCGTTCCGTGCGCATACCCTCCACGTGTCGCACAACGCTCAAGCATAGAACGGCTGCGCTCTAGTATTTGTTCATGCGAGGAGCGCATGATGAAGTCTATGTCAATGCCACCGAGAATTGCAATATCACCTGTCCATTTTTCGTAAAAGTCTTCAACAGGAATTATTGCATCTTCAAAAGAGTGCTTGCCACTAATTCCCATGTCAATTATATCGTCCATAACATCATCCATATAACCACAACAATGCAATAAAACAGGAATATTTGCATTATGTCCAGCTTTAGCGATTTTTCGATGCCATGGGAATATGTATTCCCTCAAATGAGCGGGAGAAAGTAGCGTTTGTGTTCTAAAGCTATAGTCATCATTTATTATGAATAGCCCTACCGACTCGTATTGAGCTGCAGCCTCATAATACTTTACAACTCTTTCCCCTATTTTATCAGTTATCTGTCGAACTAATTCTGGTTCTTCATGGAGCATGTAACACAGATTATCATAACCAACCAAGTACGTCGTATTTGCAAAAACACCACTAGGCCCACGCACTAACAGTTTCATTCCTTCCGGTAGAAAATCTTTTATTTTTTCAAGTAGGGAAAAGTCCTGTTCCTCAACTTCAGGCCAAACGTATTTTTCAAAAGACTCTTCATCTGTAATGCAAAAACCATCATTGAGAGAAAATGAATCCTTTCGTCCTATTTTTTCTCTCTTAAACTCCATTGGACTTGCATAAGTAGTTGCATAATCAAAACCAGCAGCTGCAAATGCCTCAATTGTAAACTTGAGAGTTTCTAAATGATCATCGGTACTTGGAGCTTTACGCCCTGCAAGCCTTTCGTGAAGTGTTGGGTTCATAAAATACTCAAATAAAGTTGGCCTGTCCGGAACTTCACATCTAAGCACTTTATATAAATTTTCGATATTTGGCTTTCGATCATGTAACTTCATAATAGTATATTGCCTCCGCATTATCTATTTTAGTTTTAAATGCCTAAGGAAACGATTTTGCAAATAGCATGAAAATATTTACCACCCATCGTCAGATCGTGGTACAACGTCGCGCTCAGTAAGTTCAGGAAACTTTAAATGCGGTTCGTTTTGATACCAATAAGCCGTCGATGAATAATCGTTTGACATATCATTCGAATGCCCATGTTCGATGGTAACTTTGATACTTTCTTTAAAATGTATGGGATCAAGAATATGTAATCTATACATACTATTTTTGCCGCCCCATTCGAACCCTGCTTCGTCACCGCTGTAAAGAGTTATTCCATGGTATAAAGTGTGGAACTCTTCCCTTGGACAAAAAGCTGTATTGAAATAGTCTTCAGTCCCTGTTCCGTGAAGCGATGGCGGCCACGGCTCTCCGTCGATGAATATCATATCATCACCTTCGCCATACCAGTCACTTGCCTGTCTGTCAAATACGTGAATATTCAAATTACAGCCGACATATTTGCCCTTGCCGATTGCTTCTAAAATTACATAATTATTATCCCCAGAAGCATTTGTCTTTGTCCACGCATCAGGGTACCACTCCGGAAAACCTTCTACATTGCCCCTGTTTCTTAACACTGAACCAGGAATCGGCTCTAACCATCCATCTGTTTTTCTTACACGACGGTATTGGGCATGAAAATACCCACTCTGCTCAGGCAACTTGGGTAGTTCTTCATAATCAACATAATAGTAAATTCCAATCGACGCTGCGCTCATATTCTCAATTTCCAGTCGGGCACCCTTTTGAAATGGCATTGGAAAATAACAACAAAAACCTCGTCCTTCATGCGGATTCATAGAAAAAGCGGCAGATTCAAAATTCTTCGAGACACCAAAACCCATACCAAAGAAATCACCCAATGGAGCTTCTACTGAGGGTTCTGATTCGTCATCCCAATACATTCGTATTATTGTGCGTCTGAGGTGGTTCTTTGCAGGAGTACCATCTTCTAACCCACTTTTAAGTGTACACCAAATGTGGCGTATTATACCGCAACCCTTAATATCCGCAATAATTGACTTCCCGTGTGGAGCTATGTCGAGCCAGTCCATATTTCCTCCAGTTTTATCATAACTGGAAACTCTTTTTGATTTTATGTCAGGTAAAACAAAGAGATTATCCATGGAATTACCTAGATTAGACATATCCATACTGAAATATATTCCTTTCTTTGACAACGACCCACCTAATAAAATCATGTGGGTCGTTTGTCTTATGTTTGAGAATTGCTTTTTATTTGCAAATTGAGCCTAGTTAAACTCTGCTCTGAATATTTCGAACTGACGTTCAACTTCAGCCAAAATAGCAGGTAGTCCTGCAGCGTCAAGGTCTTCTCTAAGTCTATTGAATGCACCTTCTACATCATCAACTAATCCATATGCTAAAGGACCGATTTGCTCGTGCCATACTGCCATAACTGCAGCACGCTCTGAAAGTACATTGTCAAAGTACGGCAGGAAGTTTGAATAGGATGTATGATACCCTATTGCTTCAGTAGCAGCGCGAACTTCAGCAAGATTTGCTGGAGAACCAATCAATGGAATCAACCATTCTTGTCTTCTGAAAGCCATGCAGGGTCCAAAAGTCGGTGCATGAACATCTGGCATCAGTGCTCTGAGTTGACCGCCATCGATTTCATAATGCACACCTTCAATACCGTATGCAATGAGTCTGAAGTATGATTCATCCATATGGAACAAGTCAAGCATCATAAGTGCTCTCTCAGGGTTCGGAGATGATGCAGGAAGAGCTGTTGCATCTTGCATTGGTCTATGTCTTACAGTATATGGTGTTGTCCAATAGAATCGTGGTTCCCATTCTGGGAATTGAATATACGTAGATGCCCAAGAGGATACATTGTGATGTCTTGAAGCCGAGGCTCCTTCTATCAATCTGTTTCCGGCAGGCTCATTGAGAACATTAACACTCCATATACCTTCATTCATCAAGTCTCGTGCCATCAAGAAGAAATCAAGTGCTCCTTCAGCCTCTAAAGCAGGAATAATTTCTCCTCCGCCTCTGACATCCATCATTATTGGAGGCCATGCTGGGAAATAGTTGTAACCAGCTTCACGAACCCACATGGGGAACAGGCCATCATTAGTTGACGCCGACCAGTCGCCTGTCCAGAGGTCAGGTCTGTATTCTGCAACAAGGCGCATGAAATCAACATAGTCTGAAATGCTATCTATAGGTCCGTCAAATCCGACTTCGTCAGCTATATCACCACGAATTATGAAGCCCATTGGATCCCAGTGAACATTTGGTGTTGGTATACCATATAGTCCGCCGCCAGGAGATGCCATGGCTACGGCAATTGGATTTGCTGAAAACTCAGCATAGTAGTTTGGCATGTAGACTGGTGCGAGGTCTGTGATGTCCAAGAAAGAGCCGTTTGATGCTTCCATATTGAACTGGAGCCAAGTACCTGTAAGTATAAGGTCAATGGGTTCACCGGATGCAAGAATCAAAGGATATCTCATTTCGCGCTCACCCCAACTGAGCCAGAGCATTTCGAGGTTTGCATTGATATCTTCTTCAAGCCTGCTGTTTATCACGTCTTGTATTCCATTCCACTCAGCTGTGGGTTCGCCAACCATGTAAAATGTCAAATTTACAAATGGAAGGTCATCGGCTACTACAGGTGCTTCTGTATCCGAGTCGTCTGTGTTGTCATCGGTTACTGCAGGTGTTTCTGTACCTGTATCTGTTTCTACCGGCGCAGGTGTTGGGTCGTCGTTGTCCGCGCATGCTGCTATGAACATAGTAATCATAACAATCGCAAGGAGCAGGGCTAACAATTTTTTTACTTTCATTTTTTTCCTCCTAAATTTACTTTATGGTATCTTCTGACTTTCTCTGCTTTTCTAAATAATTAACTGCATCAAAATAACAAATAGTAAAAGAAAAGAAAAGTTCATGCGTGTAAAAATGCGAAAACATCAATATTGACACTTCAAGTTGCTGCTATCCTTTAACGGAACCAAGTGTTAAGCCTTTTATAAAGTACTTTTGTACAAACGGATAGACTAAGAGAATAGGGCCAGTCGCTACAACAGTCATAGCCATACGCAAAGATCGAGTAGGTGTATCTACTACCCTAATCTCCGCCGTTTGTGCAAGACGTCCTATCGCCTCAGCAGCTGTCAACATGTTGTGAAGCATATACTGCAGAGGGAACATGTGAGGTCTGTTAACATACAGCATTGCATTCCACCAGTCATTCCAATATCCAAGTGCGAGGAAAAGCCCGACTGTCGCCAACGCAGGTGTGGATAAGGGAAGCACTAATAGGAAAAAAATCTTATATTCATTAGCACCATCTATTTTTGCAGCTTCAATAATTGACTCCGGAATAGTTGCCATAAATGTACGCATTATAAGCAAGAAAAACACCTGTATCATTGGAGGCAGTATCAAGGCTGCATACGTGTTTGAAAGTTGCAAGACTCGAACCATAAAAATAAATGTAGCTAATATTCCGCCGCTGAAAAGAGTTGTGAAGAAAAAGAAAAATGAAAATTGATAACGATACTTAAAATAACTTCGAGAAAGCGGATATGCTGCGGCTGCTGTGATAAGAAGACCAAGAGTTGTACCAATAACTGTAACAAAAATAGTAACGAAGTAAGCACGGCCGATTATAACGGGGTTTCGGAAAAGAATCCTGTATGCTTCCATTGAAGTTTCACCCGGAATTAATCTAAGTCCGTCAAAAGCTATTGACCTGTCTGTCGTAAAAGAGGCAGAGATCAATAAAAGAAACGGGACAAGACAGAGCAATGCAGTACAGACTATAATCACACCACCAACACCGTTGAACAGTGTTGTGGACAGGGGGGTCCTTATTTTATTTGATTTGTTTTTGTCTGTATAAACCAATTTATTATGAGCCATTATATGTATCCCTCTTCCTAAAACAATGAACTGTCTTTGTCAACTTTTCGTACTACACCATTTACAAGCATAATTATGAAGAAACAGAGAATCGATTGATAGAGTGCAACAGCAGCTGCCATCCCAAAATCAGTGCCGGTTATAAGTGAACGGAATACGAAAGTGTCAATAATATCTGTCGTTTGGAACAGTTGACCGTTGAACCCTATGAGTTGGAAGAACATCTGGAAGTCGCCTCGTAACATTTGACTCACTGCAAGCAGACACATAATTATTATTGTTTTTGAAATAGCAGGTATCGTTACGTAAATATTCTTCTGTAGTATATTTGCTCCATCTATATCAGCAGATTCATAACACTCTTGGTCGACGCCCGCAATAGCAGCTAGGTATATTATTGACGTGTAGCCTACCCATTTCCATGTATTGAACAAAGGCATGAGGATTCTCCATATTGGCGGGTTTCCGTAAATGTTGACTGGATCAACGCCTATAGCTCTCAGGGCTGTATTTAAAACACCAAATTCGAAATTAAAAATGTTAAATACCAACATGCCGGCTACAACCCATGAGATGAAATGTGGCATAAAAATTGATGTTTGGATGATTTTTTTAAACTTTCCGTTGCGAACCTCTGAAATAAAGATGGCAATCATAATTGAAAACGCTTGTAAAAAAATTAAATTTACTATGCTGTAGTATGCTGTGTTTAATGTTATTCGTAGACCTGCACCCGTCATAAATAAAAAGCGGAAATTGTCAAGACCAACAAATGGACTTCCGAAAATTCCATCAACAGGCCTGAATCTGGTGAATGCTACCCAAAGACCTGATAGTGGCATGTAATTTAAAACCACTACAATGATGACGGCAGGAGCCATCAAGACAAACAGTGCATGATTTTTTTTAATTTCCTTTAAAATATTTGATATTTTGCTCATGCTTCATGTACTCCTAAATGCAGTTTTTGATTTATTTTAAGAACACTCTGTCAACCGTGAATAGTAACTTTTATCCAGCTCTTAATCACATCATTTAACAATATCTTGACAATCTGTTAAGATGCAATTACATCCAAGTAAACGTTTACGTAATGATACCACAGACTAATTTCCAATGCAACTATGCAATTAGCACAAATCTGTTGCAGCGATTTTGGCGAGTTTTCACATAGCCTTTACATCAAACTCAAACTCTCAGTTTCAATGCAATTGTTAATGCAGTATTGCCCATTTTGCAATATTGTAATCGATTACAATGTTACACTATGTCAAAACTGCTTGCCCCATAGCTCCCCATAGCCCCATAGCTATTGAAATTAGATGCCAAAATAAAGGTTGACAGTTCTGTTGGGCCATGGTACTATAGCGCCGATTTCAGAAATCTTTCTTCTTCGGTTCGTGTTTACTTTTTCTTTTTCTTGCTATGGGTCGAATTGTTGTATATACTTTTCTCAGCATAGGTTATTAACTTAATGACATTGGAACCTGTCCCCCCTGTCTTCGCCCCTGTCCCCTTGTCTTCGTCCTGAGGTTTGTGATTATGAAGAAATTTCAATGCTATCTCAAATAGATACATTAGGTAATGTTGCGTTTTCTGTTGACATTACGGAATATTTTGAACTTTCAGTTCCAAACTATGAACAAGTTCCATTTGAGGTAATATCATGACAAAAATATATGATTTTAAAGAAATAGAAACAGCCCCTTTTGTATTTTACAGTGGGGATGCGGGCGCGAAAATCGCAATGATACATGATAACTCAATCTGGATGCTAAAATTCCCGAAATCAACACGAGATTTAGAGAAACCAAACGTATCTTACACAACGAGCCCCCTCAGCGAATTTTTAGGCTCACAAATATATGCATCCCTAGATCTGCCAACACATGACACGCTGCTAGGTATCGCACAAGATAGAAAAGGGCAAAGCAAATTGGTAGTCGCCTGTCGCGACTTCACCCGATCAATAGCACCAAACGGAGTCGTACAAGAAAACGCAAGGCTAATCCCATTTCACGATCTTAAAAATGAATTCATGCTAGATGACGTAGAAGCGTATTCCGGAACAGGCTCAAGCACCCCGATAGACGAAGTGTTAGCAACAATACGTGGTCAAAGTTTACTTGCAAAAATTCCGAACACAGAAGAACGATTCTGGGATATGTTTGTGATAGACGCGTTCATAGGAAATAATGACCGCAATAATAATAATTGGGGCATTATAGTCGACACAAACCGGAATATTGAACTCGCTCCGGTATTCGATAACGGAAATGCTTTTTTCAACAAAAGAAGTATACAGCAAATGGAGGAGCGCTTCACAAATGAAAAACACATGATAGAAGATGCCTGTGCAAACCCTTTGTCAATATACAGATATGCTCAATCTGACGGTATCGGACCTCAAATAAAACCCTTCGCATTCATGCAGGCTAATCCACCGACTGAATGTACCGCCGCAATGGAGCGATTTGCTGAACAAGTTAACATAGGCAAAATCAAAAAAATAATTAACGACATACCGGAAACAATGGGTATTCTATCAATTATGCCTGAAACACAAAAAAGGTTCTATAATGAAATATTAAATATTCGATATGAGCAAATACTAAAGAACATCAAGAAATAACAAACTGTAGTTAATATATGCAAAATAAAGGTGAAAGGATAGTGTGAAATAGTTCTTGGTAATTTGGTTGGTTTGGTTTACAAAATTGTGAAAACAAGTGTTGACAGTTATGTCCGGGTCGTGGTATCATGACGCAGATTTCAGAAAACTGAATAAACGATGTGTCACATATCAAGATAATCTCTTGATTGAATTGCGGAATGGGGTGAGAATCCCTGCGAGCGGGTCACTGTGAAGCGGCATAGTAAATGTTATAGCCGATAAGTCAGATACGCTGTGGTACATCGCCAGCTTCCCCGAACGGAGCGGTGCCTGATATGTGTACTTTTTTTGTGCGCTCCGTTTTAAATAATGGAGCGTACTTTTTATTAACAGAAAGATGAGGGGTTTTTATGCAAAAGCGAACAGTTATTTCCAGAGGGCTATTCTTATTCCTAGCATTTGTGATGGTAATAGGAATTTTCCCAACCCATGCTATGGCGCAAGACACAGAAGCAATCAATCAAGGCGCATCCATACAAGCATCGTTTTTTAATGATGTTGCACCGAGGAATTGGTTTTATCCCTACGTGCGATTTGTATACAGTAATGGCTTGATGCAAGGAACAGGTGGTGGTGCGTTCTCCCCGAATGCCACACTTACACGAGGCATGGTCATAACTGTGCTGTGGCGACTTGCAGGTGAACCGATTGAATTGGGCGGCATAGAATTTGATGATGTGCGGGCAGATAGGTGGTATGCAGACGCTGTCAATTGGGCAAGTGAAAATGGGATTGCTCACGGGTTTGGTGGCGGACGGTTTGGACCGAACGTCTCTGTTACACGGGAACAGCTTGCTGTATTCTTTCGCAACTTTGCCATATATGAAGGGCTGGACGCAAGCGGTGGAAGCTTTGTCGGCAACTTTGCTGATGTTTCTGAAATTTCCCGCTGGGCTTTGGAAGCCATGCAGTGGGCTAATGCAAGCGGTCTGATTCGTGGTCGTACTGCGACAACAATTGCTCCGGG
>Ga0131853_10007735_pt1 | contig 19497 bp, 18 predicted proteins | sample TergutLab28metaG_FD_92764 | JGI IMG/M metagenome (GOLD analysis project Ga0131853, IMG submission 92764) | Labiotermes labralis P1 segment gut microbial communities from Petit-Saut dam, French Guiana - Lab288 P1 (version 2) (version 2) | ecosystem: Host-associated > Arthropoda: Insects >... | reverse complement strand
CAGTCCATATACCCACATCCCACCTCCTGGAGATCCATCCTAATATTATCCACCCATCTACGCCTAGGTCTCCCCAGTGGTCTCTTTCCCTCCGGTTTCCCCACTAAGACCCTATACACCCCCCTCTCCTCAGAAATATACACAGCCATATATCCCTTCATATACATGGGCCACTCTGTAAATCATGGTAACCAGTCTTTATAGGCACAAAAGTGGCAACATGGGAAATGGGAGTATATCCATTAACCCTTTAAAGACCAGGTTAAATCCCATCTCCCATTTGCTGGCATTAGTTGGAGCTCACCATATTCTCCATGTTAGCAGGAAAAGGGTTAAAGCATTATATGCATTGGGACAATGTCACCTAAGCGGTATACACATCTTAAAGCACATATGTAAATGCAAATGTTACCCTCGGATGAGAGTATATACACACAGAAGTGCACATGGATTTTGCATGCAAACACCACTATAATGGCAACACTTCAGAAGTAAAAGTATGCGCAGTGGAAAGGCATTTGTACAACCCCCCCCCAAAAAAAAAAAAGTTCTTCACACCAGAACTGCATTGGAGTTCCACACTGAGCTACACGAAGCACTGGACGATTGTACCTTACCATACTGAACAGCTGCAAGGTGGTACAAGCATTCAGAAGTGGAGAAGTGTCAAGTGCTGACATGCATTGCAGCACACACTGAGTGTCTACAGTGACATGACAGTGGCCATAACTGAACAGTGTATGGAAGGAGACATGTTAAGTAATCAGCTGAGCATATGAGGATATCTCAGTGTGCAGTGCTCCAAATCGTAAAGCATGACTTGCAAATGTGCAGGACCGCTGCCCGATTGGTTCAACATCATTTAAATGAGGAGCAAGCAACAATGAATGCACCATGAGACAATCTGAAAAGATTTTGTTGCAGGTTAATTTGGGTAACTGTTCGATAACGGGGGGTCAATGCGTGACAAGCCACAACTCAAATGACAGGCCTCTGATTAGTATTATCCACAGTCACCACTAAAATACACATTATGATAAAATCTGTCAACCATGCAGCTGATGATCATTTTGGCATACAATGTCCAAGATGCTTTTGTATGTTCCACCCTGCTCCATAGGGTCAAACTACAAATGCACAAGTCATTTTTACATTAACGCCCATTGTGCAGTTAGGGAAAAGGACAAAGAACTGTATGAAAAAGCCACCACCCTATGATAGTGTTATAGCCCACTCAGTAGACACTGTTAAGAACAATTTCCAGTGTTAGGGGTGGGATGTGTTAACATACCCTCCAATCTGACTTCAGTCCATTTTGACTATAATCTGATTCCCAGACTGAAGCAGTAATTTCATAGGAAATTATTTCTGTTCAGAGAGAACATATTATCAGCAGGTCGGCATGAGGGGGTAATCACTGCATCAAAACTTGCTGATGGTGTTTGCCACCTTTGCCATCAATTGGCAATTAAGTGTTAACAAATTCACAGGCTATTTTTAAGGAGGTTAACAGTCTGTAAGAGTAGCATTTGTTCTACTCTTTGTTCCAAGTTTAGTGTGTTTTCCACAGGAAAACAATTAAACCATGATTCAAAACACATGTGGTTTGCTTGCCACCCCTCAGTGGCTCCTGTATATGTACCCCTACCTAATAAGGTGCTTTCAAATATATATACTCCATTTCTCACGTTACCCACTCCCACCCTACTAAAACAGGCTTTCCGAATGTATGAGATCACCCTCATTAATATATATTTGTGTGTGTGTGTGTGTGTGTGTGAGAGAGAGAGAGAGAGAGAGGGTGGATCGAACAACAGTTTAAAAGTGTTATTTGAAATGCTGACCTCACTGAAATTTCAAATCCTGTTGACGTGTATGATGGTGTATGCAGTGGCAGAGTTGGATGAGACACACTGCACTAAGTTGTAAGGTCATGGATTCAATTCCCGATGGGGTCATTGAGATTTTTCAATGACTTAATCTTTCCAGCCATACTAAGGCCCTAGAGTCAACTCAGCCTCTAACAGAAATGAGTAACAGGGCTATCTCCTAGGGGGCAAAGGTGGCCAGTGCGTAGGGCTAACTACCTTGCCACCTTCATGCGCTGATTGTCTAGAGGTCCTGAGAGCCTCAACTTCCTGGACCATTATGGCCTGTCCAGCCCTGCATAGGGATGGTTTGACCTTCATCTTTTTGACATATATGACAGAAGGTTCTTCTGATTGTGGGATTCAAGACATATGCATTAGAAGGTGCACAGCTGTGTTGGTCATTGTGGAGACCCACTTAGAAATCTTGTCTTGCTTGGAAGTCAAGAGTTAAACACTTTTTCTAGGAATGCGAAGTATTCTGATCTTCTTAGCATTGGCGTGATACTCCTCCCCTGCAATGCCCAACCACACATGGCACAGAAGACTCACACCTCGCTGCAAACATTTGGTTGGGAAATGTTAGACCACTTCCCATTACTTACTTACTCCATGGTGCAGAGTCCTTCTTGAGCAGCTAACTGGTTTGCAGCTACTCAAGAAATTCCCCGCATTTCACGGAACCTGAATGTTCATTACCACACTCACAAGTGTCCGCCACATGTCTCTACCCTGGGCCAGCCCAATCCAGTCCATATACCCACATCCCACCTCCTGGAGATCCATCCTAATATTATCCAACCATCTATGCCTAGGTCTCCCCAGTGGTCTCTTTCCCTCCAGTTTCCCCATCAAGACCCTATACACCCCCCTCTCCTCCACCATACGTGCCACATGCCCAGCCCATCTCATTCTTCTCGATTTTATCACCCGCACAACATTGGGTGAGGAGTACAAATTATTTAGCTGCTCGTTATGCAATCTCCTCCATTCGCTCGTTACCTCGTCCCTCCTAGGTCCAAATATTCTCCTCAACACCATGTTCTCAAACACCCTCAGCTTCCTTTCCTCCTGCAATGTCAGTGACCACTTCCCATACAGTCCAAATTTGGCAGCCATCAATTAAGGAGTTGGTGTAAGGATATCATTTCACCTGTGACACTTTCATTGTGTACTGTCCGTTTCCTCTATTAGAATCCTGCCTTTGGTTTATGGATACTGTAACCTTACTTTCTGATTCTCCTTTATATTTGCACACATGTGCATGCATGCACGCACACAGACACACAGCCCTTGATTTACACCCTTCTGTTTCACACGCCTTGCCAATATGTGGACACCAGTCTTTAATTTACACCCTCTCATTTTCATTTTAATGCAATTTCACTGGTTGTGTTCTATTATGCTTACCCCTACTTATTGTTTTAATTCTACTGAGCATCTCGTGTGTGATTTATGCCTTTTTGATTTATGGCCGCTTTTTCAGAAACACCAAGTAGGGCATTAAAACACACACACACACCATATTCAGGATACACTGTTCTGAACATGGTGATAAATTTTCAGATTCCATAAAAAGTGGGAAATTTGTCAAACAGCTGAGTGGCTATTAGTTTCTCAAGACTGAGCCTGTTCCATGCAGTTATTTAGTTTCCAGTACATATTATATATATGAAAGAATGTGAAGTTCTGTGAGAAATGAGAGAGCTGATTATCCAAACTTCAAAAAGTGTTCAGATATGTTTCCAGAAAATAAAACAGCAAGCTGTGATAAGTGATAATTAGCTTACAGTCAATACACAAAATATCTGTCACAATGCAGTATTTCTTACTTACCAGATACACTTCATATGCCAAATCTTTATCCTTGATCAGAGTTGTGTCTTTCATCAGTTTTGTGATGAAGCTTTTGGTAACTGAAATAAACAAGATACAAACTACAAATTCCACAAATCTAAGATATTGGGTTAAGTTTTATATACCAGGGGCGGCCAACCTATGGCTGCCTGGTACCAATTATATCAAATGTCACTTCCCAGTAGCAATCAATAAGTGTCCGCTGATGATGCTACATTACTGGCTTTGTGGATTTAATCTTCTAAAGCCTGATGCTCATCTAAACAATCCATAAAATGCAGAAACTTCCTCAGTAAAGAATAGTGCACCTCATTACATAGACCAATATACGTCTGTTTACATACAAAAAAAATCTGTCCATTGCTGTCAGAATCATACAAAACCCCTATGTACAAGCTCTGGCCAAACTGACTGGTTTCTTAACGCTAAAGAAGGTGGTTCATAATTCATCACTGTGCTTTAAAGTGACACTAAAATGCAAGATTACAGTATTATAGAATGTGATGCCATGTAGTTTTGTAGGCAGGTACGAAAATTTCAGACAAAAATCTTAAGGTACGAGTAGAATACAGCCCAACATGGGGAGGCAAGAGGTCCATCTGTAGTACTGTACATTTCTCTAAAACCGCATGGTGTCACATCCTGGAAGACCATTCATATACACAGCTGTGAGTACATTAAACATCACAATACTTAAATAACACATTCTCCTACTAAAACATAATTTCATGAAGTGACGTACAGTCCAGTTGAAATGTGATGACACACGGTGACGCACGGGAGGGGAAGTGAAGGGGAAACTGGCGAATGGAGTGGGTAGCCAGTACCCTTCACACTACCTCGGAACATGGTGTATCCAGCATTATCATCGCTGATGCGCACACCTCGACTGCCAGTAGTTGACTGAAGTGACGCCCCCGCCAGTTTAAATGGACTGGTCTGTTTCGCCAAAAGATGAAGTATGGTTTCTGCACGTGTGCCATCACATTTCAAATGCAGTCTACCTACTTAATGTAATTATTACTTACCAGGTTCGGCACCTTCTTCTGAGTGCTTCTCATAATACTTTTCTAAAATCATTCGTGCTAAAAGTGCAGGAGATAGATCAATCTCTTCAGCAAGTCGTAACATCACTCCAACATTGTCACCAGCTTTGACAGCATTAGTATACCTTAAAGTAATGCAAATTTTGGTTTGTTGTACAATGTTACAACAGGCGAAACATGGGTAACCACAAAGAGAGACATGACTCGCCTAGAAGCTGCTGAAATGCACTTTCTAGGAAGTGTTACGGGATACACAAGACTGGATAAAATAAGAAGCAAAGTCATAAGAAAAGAACTGGAGATCTCAGGAATACAAGACGTGAGACTCAAATACAAACAAAACTGGATCAATCACCTTGAAAGAATGGACATCACCAGACTCCCGAAACACGCCCTCAACTACAAACCTTGAGGAAGAAGAGATCGTGGACGCCCCAGGAAACGATGGCAATGCGTTGATGCTTGAACAGGTCAAATGACCTAATACGTGGAGGAAGATAATGATGATGATGATGGGATGATGATGTTACAACAGTATGCCATGGTTCCTAAAACATTCTTTAACTATATAATCATAAAAAATCGCCGACAAGCTCGCAAGGGACGGTTCTGTTCAGAAGTTTGTGGGACCAAGGCCTTTCTTGGGGGTCTCAAGGGAGAACACAAGAAGAAAGGTTACAGCTGGATGGATAACCAGCATTTTGTAATGTGGTGTGGTCCTTGCAGCACACAAAGGCAGGCTCGAGAATTGATCTCCGGACCTGATTTGGCTACAAGGGCATAATTATTGTCCTTTAATGGGATACAGTCCAGGGTTGTCACTGGTCTTCTAACTGGACACAACACCCTGAGGCGAAATTTATATGTAACGGGGCTGAGTGATAACCCCATTTGTAAGAAGTGTGGTACTGAGGAGGAAACCTCAGTTCATTGCGCGCGCGCGCGCACATGTGTGTGTGCGTGTGTGTGAGAGAGAGGCCTTGGCTTCACTCAGATACTCACATCTAGGCTCCTTCTTTTTGGACCTTCAGGATATTAGGAAACTAAATGTAGGGGCCATCTGGAAATTTGCTAAAGGAACAGGGCTCCTCTAATTCAGTAACAGAAAATGGGGCACAAAGGGCCTGTCTTAAGGCCAAGGTGCATCAGCCCTGGAAGGGGTCAAATCCAAATACCATTCATATAATCAGAAAACTAAACAATCTTTAACATACACATTATGGCCTTAATGGTTGTGACACTGTGTAGTCTGGTAGGTGAGTGCAGCCATGTAACTCATCAGAATGAAGTCCTTCTTCAAAAGCCAACAACTGCTCAGCAAATCAAGAAATTTCCCGAGAATATTTTATTTAAATATTTGCATACTTTACAGAACCTGAAAGTCCATTACTGTGTTCTCAAGAGCCTGTCACAGATCCCTGTTCACACACAAATGAATACAACTAACACCCTTCCATCTATTTCTTTATGATTCATTATAACACTGCTTTTCTACCTACATCTATGTCTCCCAAGTGTACTCTTTCTTCCAGTTTTCTGAACAAGGGTTTGAATGCATCTCTTCTCTCCCATGCCCATTCATCTTCTTTGATTTGTTCACTTTAATAGTATACTACAAGCTGGTTTGTGGGCCAGGTAGTGTAGTCGGTATAGCGACTGGCTACGGGCTGGACAGTCCGGGGATCAAATCCCAGTGTGGGCGAGATTTTCCGAACCTGTCCAGACCGGCCCTGGGGTCCACCCAGCCTCCTGTACAATGGATACCGGGTCTTTCCCAGGGGTAAAGAGCGGCCGGGGCGTGACGTTGAACCCTCACCCCCTTCTGGTGCCATGGTCAAGAAAGATTAGAACTATACCTCTACTTCCCCTATGGGCCGTACAGCCTGTACAGAGCCTCAGTGCCTGTACAAGGGTGCACTTTACCATAGTTTACAAGCTGGTTTATCCAGCACTTCAGGATATTCTGGATATTAGAATGTTGTAACTCATGTGTATCTTGGTGTATCTAGGGACCTCACAGGCAGACCTAACCACTCAATTTGTCACTTGTCATCCTACCCTGTTTTTCCTGCTGCACTTTCTACTCCCTTTTCATCAGTGCTTCCATAATATGGTACACACATAATTTGATGAAAACAAAAAGAAACCAAGACAAGCCTTTCACTACCACTATCTTTGTTCACTTATACAAATTTACCCTTGTAAATAGCCTTGCTTGATCAACATCTGTTTTTTTTTTAAACTATCAGGATCAGTGATGGGTGTTGCCAGTATATGGCAAAATGAAATCTAATGGGCCTCTATAAATTTCAGGTTAATGGAGGTTCTGAAGGTTAATAGAGGTTCTGAATCATTCAGTGCTCGATAAACAAGCTTTTACTGTACTTCGTTCAGAGAATAAATTACAACACTACTCATCATGCAATTTTCATGTCTCTTGTTACTTTTCTCACTGATATCCAAACTTACTCATCAGCACCCTGCTCTCATACACTGTCACTGGCTATGCAGTGTCATAACTAAGCAGACTACAATATAAATTTCTATCGCTGTGATAACCTCTAACTTTACACTGTTCTGAGTAATGACCAATCTGAGAAGTATGTAATACTCCTTACACATCATCCAGTCTCATTATTAAAATGACAAAATTCATAAATCTGCATCTCACACAGATTCACTGTGCTGAATATACAAATATTTACCTGTAATATAATTCTTCAACTATTTTGCAAAACTTCTGGTGAGTCCTCCTCATTTTCCTTTGATATTCTATGGAATATATGCTGCCCAGAGTATATTCTGAAACGCTGACAAAACAATTTTGTTTCTGCTATTAGAAAACTGAAAATTGTGATCACTTTAATTATTAACCAACAAATGCACTATATAAAATTTCACATTAAAACACTTAAAATCACTCCGACATGTTTCGATCCTAAGATCATCCTCAGGGAGCTACACTGTTCCTTGCTAAAGTTATTTTAAAAACATTCACAAAATAATTCCATTATATTAACAGGGTGTTGTGGCAGCATATCGTATTGTATAAGAGTATGTTGTTAGGAATGCATCTGGCTATAGCCAGAAGCATTCCTAACAACATACTCTTACACAACATGATACGCTGCCACAACACCCTGTTAATGTAATGGAATTGCTTTGTGAATGTTTTTAAAATAACTTTAGCAAGGAACAACGTAGCTCCCTGAGGATGATCTTTGGATCGAAACATTTTGGAGCGATTTTAAGTGTTTTAATGTGAAATTTTATATAGTGCATTTGTTTGTTAATAATTAAAGTGATTCTACGAAATGCACGGTGCAACAATGAGGACTGAAAATTGTGAGTTAAGACATGAACTTACACGACAAACCAAATTATAGTCAACATTTGTACAAAGAAAATCTGAACAAAGAAAATACTGTAACAATCTATAAGGTCTAATGTTAATTATCCTGTAGCAATGACAGTATTACTGACGAAATTTGTGATTTCATTTGTCACATTACACTAAAACACAAACGAAATGGAAAGTGTTTGCACAAAAGGGAGAATCTGCAGATTTATTAGTGACTATATGGAATGCAGGACACACAGAGCACTCACAAAGATCAAATAGTAACTATAACAGTCAAAATGTTACGGATTAAATCCTAATCCCTCATTATTCACATATCTGAAGGTAATAAAGAATCCTTTCAATATACTGCCAACCCAAAGTAACCCCATGAAGTGTTACGCACAGTAAAAATGTATCTCAAACAATGGACAATACTCAGTATAACTGTGATTCAAGGTTGCTATGGCTGCCATACACCTTTAAGAAATCATGACTTTTCATGGTTTTTATCATAAATACATCGTTACCTAATATATTAAAAAAAATCAAGCATATACTACCAGCAAAATACACACACTGCCTCAAAACAAACTTTTGCTTGGGTCACAGAAAGATGGAGGATTACTTACGCACACGTTCCCTTTCTCTGCCTGTTTTATTCCACTACAGCCCCCTCCAGTCTACGTCAACCAGCATAAAGCAGAGCGAAGATTACCATTACCAACATTTCTATGAACAGGCTGACCAGACAGCCAAAGGGGAACACAGAAGAGCATGGTAAAGAACTTAGGGGAACAAGTGAAACGCTCAAACTATGGAGCTTGAAGGCACTGGTGAAAGTAACAAGATGGCATGTGGGTGCTTAACAGTTCATATGCTGTCATCTTATACTGATTTCGGCACTTGGGATTCTATTTCTTGAAGTTCCACATTTGGCATTTTGTTAACAAATTCATACTGTGATACACTGTTCTGCTAAACTGCAGTGTTGTAACTCAGAAGACAATGCAAAGTTTCACCACAGTCTAAACCTCCAAATTCATATTTTAAATATATCTTGATAAGGTGACTGTAATGTGGGCACAAAAAAGGACACGTTTCCCTACATACCTCTTCAGCTGTACAGCCACTCTATTCATAAAAATGTTGCCAGTGATAACAAACATGATAATCTTCACTACTAATCTGCACACTGGATTAACTGACATAGGTCATAGGAGGCTGGAAGACTAGTGAATCAACAGAATTTGGCAAGTTCAAGAACCATCACAGGGTATATTTTGGTTCAACATAATTTTGCCTGTTCTGCTCACACAATATTTTGGTACAGACACTGACAACTTCTTTGGATTTTGACATGCCTTTGCCATTTTAAAATAAATTTGGATTTGTAATAGATTAAGACTCATTTCTGTTAAATATATTTTTGTTGGTACCAATAAGCAACAAGACAAGCAAGTGATCCAATGTGCCCGCTGCGGTCCAAGAACATTCTCACCAGTTCTGGTCTGTGGCAGCTCTGGAATTCTTTATGCTCATTGCCCTCTAGAAGCCTGAGGTTTCATATTCCATAGCAGATGAAGTTACAGCCCAATCCCAACTATTCTGCATTTCCTTTTAGTGTACTATATTTAACTAGACTCGAAATCAATATATGAAGGCAAAACGGCTATAGTTTATTTAAAAGCATTCTTTCAGAATTAAAGCATGCCTGTGTAAAATATGAAAGTACTAGTCTACGTAATAAACATACGCAATCAAAACTGAACTGAGTCAGGCCTACATCCCAGGCTGACAAGTGGTAAGAACCACTTTACAAATCACATGTTTCTATCAAACTCGAGATGAATCTTTACGCTGTATTGTACTCTCACACGTGAATTCGATGAATACACACTAAAAGAACTACGACAAAACATAAGAAACGTGGTTTATTTGGATACCACACCTAGGAAATTTCTCTTGTAAATATTTTGCACATGTTCGTCCTGGTCCATAAAATGATTTTATTTCTTTCAGTATCTCATTATACAACTCTACTTTCATTTTCAAACGTGCATCTACTTTCTGTCCGCTCACCACCTAAGATACAACGAATAAAGGAATATATGATTTGTAATGTTGGCATTGCCGAAAACGCGCACTATGCTATCGTGGTTCAGAGCACAGATTCCTCTGATGACATACTACTTGTCGGTTCAGAGACACGGAATACCAACAAGCACAATTTGGTACTTGGAAGCAGAGGGAGTTGACATTTCAAATTTGCATAATGCAACGAGACTGAACGACAGGATGCCAAAAAATAATGATCGACTATAGACCATAAGGACGAAGACGACTTGAAGGACCTTTGAAGAAACTACTAGATTAGGCCGAAATAGGTCTATTAGACATAGCGGGTTTTGGGGTTAATGCTAGTAGTAGAGAGTTCTTACCTACTCAGCGGAAGCTTGAAATCACGCGTAGGTTTATTTAAGGCCTAACTCGTGGCAAATGATGATGCCGTAAGTCGAAACCGAGAAACATAACAGCAAAGACCATTTTCACCACGTCGTTTCTTGCACGCACGTCAAGAAACGACGCCCAAGATAACCAACCCAGCAGCATCGTTCTATGTGCATGGTAGGCAGACATTTAAATTTTATAGCCGCGGTTTCATATGCAATAGAAGCTTTAGGTCTGTTTTATGGGCGTAAAACATTAACGAACACAAGCCACCAAGGCATCTGCAGACTCTGTAATCAGTTGCTGCACTGTAAAATATATAGCAAGTAATAAGTTCCAGAGCAGCCTTGCATTTTGTTTTACTGACCAGTGGGGCAGACTGACAGAAATGAGGTTGGAACAACCTTGCAACGTCTTATATAGTGTTGCTGCTGATAATGACTGTACTTTCAACAGCATGATAAAACTAGTGTGATTTGTGATCTAATTCTTAACTCCCTGTCCACTGAAGTAAATACTTTGTATGTACTGTCAACCAAACCCATCATTCAGCGTTGTTTCCTTCCCAGTTCCAAAGACAATTTTTATTTTCGTGGATTTAGTAATAAAACACCACCTGAATATATTAATGGACGTATATTAAACTACATACAAAACTAAATGCTGATATAATCTTAGAACCTGAAATAAAAATGGCCTAATTACAAAACAAATTCTATATATTAATTACCCAAATTCTCCTGTGTTAAAATATTTTAACCTCTAATTTTAAGATACAATTCTTAATAGTTCAGATACTTGCATGTTTTAAATCTTACTGTGAAAAATAAAACTCATACCCAAATAAGAAAAATATAATAAAGTAAAATTTCAATATGGTAAACAGCAGTTACCAATAAAGAAAGAACAAAACTGTAAAGCTCAGCCCAAAATGGGTAATGGTGTTTGTGCGACACCCACCACAGGATGACTGGCTATCAAATTAAACATGCAGTGGGAATTAACATATGTTTTTGAAGTTTGCATAGATGGCTTTATAAATGTTCATATCCAATATTTTATCATTTCTTCTTCTTATAAAGCGCTACAACCTATAAAAGGTTCCGGCTTGCTCAACCACTTTCTTCCATCTATCTCTTATTCTGTGCTGCTTTCTTCCAATTGCGTATGTTTATGCTCTTTATATCTTCCAAAACGTTATCTTCCCAACACATTTTAGGCCTTCCAATTGGTCTTTTAGACATTGGTTTCCATCTTTTAATCTTCTGCACAATATTATCTTCAGCCATGTGTTCAACATGGCCTAACCAGTTTAATCTTTGTTTTTTAATAAACCCAATTATATTTTGTCCTTTTAATATATAATTTATTTCTTGATTAGTTTTAATTCTCCAGTAGCCATCATCTGTTTGTTCTTGTGGATTAAATATTTTCCTCATGATCTTTCTTTCAAAAATCATCAGTTTATTTGTCATATTTATACTTTATCATTTACTGATTATAAAATCTTTTAAGTTACACTTTTATACAGCTGCCAAGCTATTGGCCATTTTGCTGAAAAAATCCTTAACAACTGCATGTTTTCAAAGATTTCTGCCATCATACAAAATTATCAGGATTACAAGGGAAATGATAACCAGAGCTGTTTGCATATCAAAACCACCATGCTGGTATACCAGAAAGTAGGAATTTACACATGTGGTACCTACACCACTGCCAGAAGCATTCTGCCAGTTATAATTAAAATATTCAAATCACTTCAACAGAGAAATGCACACAGCCATCTTCACAGTTGAAGATGGAGTTTAGTCCTTACAGTTCATTTCTATCAATTAAATTCATGATGTCACATGCCTGCAAACCATAATCTTAATATTTATTCAATACCAGGCAATCCAAATCTCAAATAGTGAATTCTTTTTCCTGTCACAAGAGGTTCGCTTCTGTTAAGTTATACATTAACAGTGGAATTCATTTTTGTGACACCACAGTTTCACCAATGGATACTCATATTTCATGTTTCAGAGCAACATACATCCTTCATCCTCAGGCTCAAAGGGTCCAAGAATAGTCTCATCACAGGAAAGGTAAAAAGGTAAAGGTAAAGTGTTCCCGTTACAGGCCCGGTGTGGCCCAGAGGGTCGGTACAGGTATAGCTCTACTCTTCCATGACTGCAGCACTAGAAGGGGGTGAGAGGTCAACAGCACACCCCGGCTGCACTTTACCCCCAGGAAAGACCCAGTACTCATTTTACAGGAGGCTGGGTGGGCGGAAAATCTCATCCCCACTGGGATTTGATCCCGGACTGTCTAGCCCATAAGCAGTCGCTATACTGACTGAGCTACCCGGCCCACCATCACAGGAAGGGTAATGAAACAAACGGAATGGGTAAAATCAGCCACAGAACAGGCCTTGACTGCAGCATCCTGCTCAGTAACACACAGTCTTTGGACAAGAAATCCTGCAAACTCATGCCATACCTTCAAATCACCTGCCTATTGGTCCCATTCATATCTTCAAATAAAAACAATGACACAGTGTACCTTGTATACGATAACATTGGTATTCACAGCTGCGTGATTTGGAAGTATTCATAAACCATACAGCGATATTTAACTTAAGCATTCTGTTCTCCTAGGATATGATGCCCACAATGGAATCCTCAGCTGCACCACTGCAAAAACATCAAAACTGTCATTGAATTTGCTACCCAAATTGCAAGAAAATCTATTTACTTTATAGGTACCCACAAAGAAATAAGCGATTATTTACAATGCAAATTCATACTAAGTGCAAAGATGAGCATGAGGGCCATCAAATTGTAAACAATTGTCATGATATGGTGTTCATGGTTCAACAGCAACCTTTTAAAATTACCCAAGGGACATGGTTTACTCCAGCAGTATTCTGGAAACTGATAGAGTAATGCTCACAAACTTCCACGAATATTTCTGTAAATTCCGCATCTCCTAGAATTTCTGCAAATTTCTTCAAATTCCGCAATGTTCCTACCTGACACCGCAAGCTGCACAAAATGTGAAAATAGCTTTGAAGCACACAACTTTGTACTAACAGCTTTCAAAAGATTTTTTTTTTAATCTGCAGTTTGCGATACCTTCATTAATTGAATGTATAACAAATTACCTCTGTGTTTTCCTAACCTAGACTCAGTTTGGATTTTCAAAAACTTTCCATTCTGGTCCTACCAAACACAGCCCAGGTGTATTTGTCACGTTAATTTCTGTGTAACTGGAATTGGTGTTGTGATTTCTTCCCTCCCCCAAAAATATCTGTACCTGGTGGGACCAAATGGGGTATAAAATTTGCACTGCAAAGACTTACTATAAAGTAAGACCCATGAAAGAGTCTCTGTATCACAATACTTACCTTCATTACTGGTGAAGAGAGGGAAAATAATGTACAAAATGGATCCAAACATTTTTGTAGACAAACCCACTGGCAGAGAAGCAATGAAGATGTGGTACATTCAAATTTCCTCCTTAAACCTGTATGTAACAGCTCCAAAGGAAAAATTCTACTTGCCACAAACGTGATAATATAGGAATCACGTCTTGATTCCCATACTTCACGAACTTGAAGGAAAAAACAGTTCTAAAAGTTTCCTACAAAATTTTTCTTTTAAATCTTTCCTTGCCTTTTTCCATACCCATATATAGTAACATTTACATTTTGAATTTGATCTCCAGTTCCATACATGCACTGAGGACATCAGCATGCCCTGTTCATATTAAATTTGCCTCACGGAATGTAGTGAGCAGGCTGAATCTACAACAATATACCCATGTTGCCAATAAATGCAACCAGTATCATACTGAATGGTACATATACCTCCATTGGTAGGAACGGTTCTTAGTTAGGCTCACGTCTGGGAGAAACAACCAATCAAAACATCAAGTAAAGTTTGTATGGACTAGTAATTTGAGGAGTTACTGTTAGGTAGGGGAACGGCACTAAGATTTCAAAAGTACTCCATTCCACAGATACAACACATTAAATGATGCAAATTACAGTTTTTTTTTTAAATCACAAGATACATTTGCAGATCACATGTGTAAACGTTACACAGTTTCACTTTAAAATGTAATTTTACAATAAAAGAGTGAAGAAACCTTAATAGTGGATTAAAATGTAATGTGCTTCAGAAAGACATGGAAAGAAACATACAGAAGATGTTGATCACTTTTTGTTGCTGCGGTCTGACACCGTGTATTTGTCGTAACTCTTGGTAGGGTCATACGGCTCCCAACGACTTGCGGGGAAAATGTGCTTGTTGCGTTCGTACCAGCTACGCAGTAGAACCTTGCCTGCGTGAGAGTCTTCCTTCTCGACAGAAGCGTCATTTATGAGGCGAACATCATCATGAACATCGAACGTGAACAACGGACCACTCTTTCCGCGTGCCTAATAAAAAATACACGTTTGCTTTGAAATTAGACACTTTGGTTCAGACTACCAGTACATTTTATACCTCTGTCTCTCCATTAAGTCATGGCAGCCATTTATTTTATCAAAAACAGGACAATGTGAAAGACGTAGTAGTACATTTTAAAGCAAATGACATCATTTAGTTAACATGTCTTGGTGGTTTAATTCGTAGTAGTTTACTTTAATGGCTTTTTTGTGCTCGCAACCTAAAAATGTATTACTTTTTGTGAAAGGTAATAAATGTTTTTCTAGTGGTTTTATCAATTTTTAGAAATTGTGTTTTTTGTAATGTTTTTAGGTTAGTTTTGGCACTTTCAATAGGTGTTTATTTAATAGCAATGCAATTTGTTCTGCTGTTAAATATCCTCATTTATTTAACAAATTCAGAATTATAAAATTTTCTTTCATAGTTTATAGTGTTTGAGAATGTGGTGTTGAGGAGAATATTTGGACCTAGGAGGGTTGAGGTAACAGAGGAATTGAGGAGACTGCATAACAAGGAACTAAATGATTTGTACTCCTCACCCAATATTGTGCGGGTGATAAAATTGAGAAGAATGAGATGGGCTGGGCATGTGGCACGTATGGATGAGGAGAGGGGGGTGTATAGGGTCTTGGTGGGGAAACCAGAGGGAAGGAGACCACTGGGGAGACCTAGGCGTAGATGGGTGGATATTAGGATGGATCTCCAGGAGGTGGGATGTGGGTATATGGACTGGATTGGGCTGGCCCAGGATAGAGACAGGTGGTGGATGCTTGTGAGTGCAGTAATGAACCTTCGGGTTTCGTGAAATGCGGGGAATTTCTTGACTAGCTGCAAACCAGTTAGCTTCTCAAGAAGGACTCTGCACCATGGAGTGAGTAAGTAAGTAAGTGTATAAACCTTCAAAAAGTTTTTTTTTAATGAAATCCGGAATTCCACATGCACTTCATTCACATGCATCAATGTGCTGGCAAACTCATTCACAAATGGGAGTCTTTAAAATATAAGTGATAATACATGACAATGACAGATCTGTCACAGAAATGCAAAGGAGTGCCACACAGAGCTACATGGAGCAATGAGTATGGATGATTACACCCTACCCTATCAATGGCTGTAATAGCAGGTATAGGCAGTCAAAGTGGAAGAGTGTCAACTGCTGATGTACACTGTAGCAGATGTTGCAAATTCACTCACACATATGTGTCAGTGGCCAAAACTGAAAGATGCAAGAGTGAAGCCAGGTGCTGTACTGTAAAGGAATTAGCCAGGTATACAAGGATTTACATATATAAAATGCTCAAAATTTTATGACAAGCCTTCAAATGGTGCAAGACGGCAGCCAAGTGGGTACCACATTACTGAAATGAGATGGAACAGGGGTTGTGCCACAAGACTTACATCTGGCTGGAAAAATATTGTTGCCAGGAGGACAGCATGTTAAACTGGACAACTGCAAGCAATGAAATGTGGACATGGGCCTAGGTACTGGAACCCAAACAATCATCCATATGGCATCATCCACAATCACCATGAAAACATGAAGTTTAACAAAATCCCTCACCCAGGAAAGTGACAGTCATTTTGTACTATACCATCCTAACTGGTCTGGTGCCTTATCCCACTCCAAAAGGGAAAACTGTGATTGCACACTATTATAAGTAATTTCTTCTACCCCACGCACAACAGAAAACAAAGACTTTCTGGGTAACAAAACTGCTGACCAAGCAGCATACATATTTACAATTTCAGATTTTGATGGTGGTGTACATTCAGGTTATGGTCTTACAGTTATTGATGCTGTATGGCCTGTAAGGTGGATAAAAACATTTTGGAGATACACACTGCCTCCATCATCAGGATTAAGGATTACACAGGAAAAATGTCCCAGGTTACATCTTCATATTGAATGTGGATAGTTTGTGATTCAGACTTGGTTTCATTTCCTCACCACATCCTGTGCACCCTCTGTGCAACCTACCCACACAACTGATCAAAACCATAACCAGCACTTAAACTCAACAGCGGAAGGCAGCACCTTCCTCCAAAATGCTCATATCCACCAATAAAACTACATGGCATTACAACACAAAATACCGTAATATAAATGCATATATGTAATAGTCAAGTCTCCAGTACATATCACAGGCCAGGATAGCTCAGTTGGTATAGCGACTCGCTACGGGCTGGACAGTCCAGGGATCAAATCCTGGTGGTGGCGACATTTTTCGCCCTGTCCAGCCTGGCCCTGAGGCCCACCCAGTCTCCTGTACAATGGGTACTGGGCCTTTCTGGGGGTAAAGCAGCCAGGGCATGGCATTGAACACACATCCCCATATAGTGCTGAGATTAAGGAAGGAGTAGAGCTATACCTCTACTCCCCCTCTGGGCCTTCATGGCCTGTTCTAGGGTGAACTTTACTTTTAACTTTACCAGTACATATCACCGCATTCTTTGTACCTTCATTACCACATAAGAAATTTTCACGTGTTTTGCAAGTACACTGAATTAGCAATAGAATAGAGGCATATTAGTTACCAATGTGAAGAAGGCCTTTTAGCTTTCTCTTGCAGGAGTAACACATTAAAAAAAACTTCTTCTGCCTGCAACTTTATGGTAGAACCCTTAAAGATGCATCCAACAGTATCATTTGAAACAACGGTATCTACGAACCAAATTACTCGGTGTCACACCCTACAAGACACACATCACTGAACTCACTACGACGACAAACTCACCTTGGTCACGATGAAGTCATAAAATGTATAGTGATGTGGAAGAATAAGGTCCTCCTTCACATACATCAGCTGATCAGCTGTCACTGTCTTCAGTTCACTGAACTCCTTGCGAAGCAATTCAAGGCACCTCTGAAGAAACTGGTATACAGAATTACCTGTTAACAGTCACAACTATTCACAGTCAGTCTGGCTCTTCCTACACTGTCAACAATGCGTACAATTATCTTCTAATTACTGTTTCATTGGGCCCATAAATTATTACACCTATTACAAGTATGGGCAGGCCCTTGCAAACACTGCAATGGACTATCACTTATAAACATGACTTAGATATTGTTCCCATGTTTTGGTTTACTAAAAGCATGTTTCTGAGATTGGTTGTGTCTCCATCTTCTGGTAAGGATACAAAGGGGGAATTACATCAATGATCCAGTGATACAGACTGCCTCTTTCTAATGGGTCAGACAGCTTAGGATCTACATTTCCTCTCCTCCACAGCCTCTGACATGTTGTGACTTTAATAAATAAAGACAATAGGCAATGTCCAAAATATTAGATTATGGCTACTACAGTCAGCTTCATTTGAATCCTCAAAAGAGTGAGACTTCAAGTTCCACAAAAGGTAGACAATCTCTAAACAAACTGAGCAACTATCCAGTTCTTACAAATGACTCCCTCCATTCTATGAAGTTAATTAAGTCAAAAAACTGAACAGAGGATTGAACTGGCACTTGCCTTTTGAATTATTATGTAGGTAGGTTTCCACCCTTTTAATAGGCCAAGAAGGCCCTTAGGGTGAGTAGAGGTATAGCTCTACTCTTTCTAGGACCTTGGCACTAGATGGGGGTGGAGGGTAAGCCCGACGCCCCGACTGCCTCTACCCCGGGAAAAATCCTACCCATTGTACAGGAGGCTGGGTGGGCCCCAGGGCCAGTCTGGATGGGCAGAAAATCTCATCCCCACCGGGATTCGATCCCGAACCGTCCAGCCGATAGTCAGTAGTTATACCGACTGAGCTACCGGCACACTGAATTATTATGTTATTATTTATTTTAACTTTTATCATTCAAGAAGAGTGGATTTTAAATCTCCAACTAGTAGGGAGCCGGAAGTCACATTTTAACTCGGCAATAATGGTATTAAAATGAAAAAGTTTCCTTAAAAGAGGACACCCTGTTGTTTTGTATACCAGAATATAATGAGGAAACAGTACCTTCACCAAAACTGTTATTTTAATATAAATTAGTCATTTATCTACATAACCACAACTATTTTCGGCCTTAGGCCATCTTCAGGGGAAAACATACATTAAAAACAAAATGGTGGCATGAGACTGGGAAAGGCCTTTCCCATAATGACTTAACAGTGAAATGCTGCAATTCTGTCACATAACATTTAGAATCTTACATGGTACCACAGCATAACTTATGTCAGCAAGAAGTTAACATGATATTTAAGTACCACTTACAAAAGGTAATCAGCATCATTTCTGAAGAGAAAATTCCTACTAAAAATATTCATTTTATAGCACTTCATCCTGTAATTATCCTTCAGCCAATAATGTTCAATTAACCACCTAAATGCCTGTGGTAACTATGTGTGGCTGCCACTGTACAATGTTAACACTCTACATTTTGCCACACATATTATTTATATTATTTATGTTATTGATATTATATATTTGGTAGAGCACGTTTTAAACGTGATGGCACATGCGCAGAAACCAGATTTGGTCTTTCAGCGAAATGGACGAGTCCATTTAAATTG
>Ga0131853_10007734_pt1 | contig 19498 bp, 6 predicted proteins | sample TergutLab28metaG_FD_92764 | JGI IMG/M metagenome (GOLD analysis project Ga0131853, IMG submission 92764) | Labiotermes labralis P1 segment gut microbial communities from Petit-Saut dam, French Guiana - Lab288 P1 (version 2) (version 2) | ecosystem: Host-associated > Arthropoda: Insects >... | reverse complement strand
TCTTCATGTGGCCCCAGAGGTAATAATCAAGAGGTGTAAGATGTGGCGACCTCGGTGCCCATGCAACGGGCCCACCACGACCTAACCAGCGGTTAGGGAAGGATTCATTTAAGTACTCCCTCATGTGCCGAGTGTAATGTAGAGGAGCCCCATCATGTTGGGAGTACATTTGGCTCCTTACCATTAATGGTATGTCTTCCAACAAACCTGGTAACTCATTCCTCAGGAAGGCTTCATACGTGTTTCCTGTTAAATTGTTGTGAAACACAAAAGGTCCATTCAACCTGTTACCAAGCACACCACACGATACATTCACAGAAAATCTCCTTTGGAAGTTGGTTACACGTGTTTCATGTGGATTTTCATGGGACCACATATGCACATTCTGTGAATTATTTATGCTGTCCCAGGTAAAAGACGCCTCATCTGTGAATAAAATGACACTTAACAGTTTGGGATGTGCTGTTATCCTGCGGCACAAATCCGTATGTTGAGCATGGTCGCCTGGTTCCAGATGTTGTAACCTTTGATCATGGTAAGGATATAAATCTTCTTCATGTAAAGTTCGCCACACCTGCATACGTGATACGCCGATGCGAGAGGCCATTCTACGAGTGGACAGTCGTGGACTTCTCTGAACCATCTCAAGAATGTTCTGTCGTGTGTTAATCGTTCGTACCACCTCCCATTCAGACCGCACAGCAACACTGGGAAGACAGCCAGTATAATGCGATGCCTGGTTAATACGAGTTAAAACACCTCTAGACGGAATCCTTCGGTCGGGAAAACCCCTTTGGTATTCTTCAACAGCAGCATGTGCATTGCCATTGCAAAATCCATACACAAAATGCATGTCACAATATTCCACGTGGAAAAATACAAAAGGCATTCTTGCAACTCCGTGCAAACGACTAACCGTCACGCAGGCGCTATTAACACTGCATTCCAGTCTCAAGGACATTAGCACTGTCGCGTGACACACCAGCTGTGCAGGTTGCAGTATTTGGAACCGCAAGAAGCCCCACTTTTCTCTGGCCATTATCTCCATAACCGTTCAACTTTGGATACAGGTGTTTTGGGTTATATCAGTATACTTTAACATAAAGAACACTCTCCCGAAGTCTGGCACATTCCTCCTGGGACACCCTGTGTAAGTTGGGATTAGATTGTGTAAACATACCACCCTCAATTAAGACAATATCAAAGAAACAAATTCACAGATCGTAAGAGTCTACCACACATAACCAAACTCCATTTTAATCAGCATGCCTCATCCTCAGGGTAAAGTCCTTGGAATTTCAAATTTGTTATTATTTTTAAATTTATTATACTGACATTTTTAACTGACATATTTTGAAAAATAATTTCATATATAGGTTGAGATTTCTATCTTCACAAGTTTATATATATTAGAAAAAAATTACATTCTTGTACAATATACAGCCTGAAGGTTACTGTATGCTTGTCAAAAGGTGTAGCTGCTTAACGTAATCTGCTGGACCACAATATAGATTTACATACAGTTGTTTCAGACTGTTATACCAATGGAGTAATTTGAGATCTGACACAACAGGATGCAAAGCTTCAAAATAACAAGAAGGAATTCGATATTAGATATCTGTACCAATAGATGATTCTTCCCATAATGTAGCATTATGTTTTATTGTTAATTCAATAATCTCTTGCCATGTGGAGTAATTTCCTTAATCTGAAATGTTGTAGTGTAACTCACCAGCAGAATATTCTGCAAATGGAATCCAACAGAGAGTTTGAATTTGTTTGCAAAATATGTGATTAACATAAAGTGAAAAAACTTACTTGTATAATATTCAGTAAAAGGCCTGAGATATACCTATCATTAGACAAGAATTTAATGCTTGGCATCCTGCTGTATTTTATGATATTAAATAAATGCTAGATGACCATCTCCATGGCTTTGTTAATACTTGGCATCAATTAGTCAGACCATGTGTAGCTATTTGTTTTGACCAAAATGGTTATCTTTAGGCCATGTGGCAGTACAAAACGGTAAATAAATTGCAGTTACATACAACTGTGCCACTGGACTGAGAGGTCAGTCGTATGTTCATCAGTGTATTATGGTTTCAGTGTTTAATTAATGTTCAAAAAATATAATTATGTAAACAGCTGAAATCTTGCCAGTAAGTATCTTTAGCCTGGTGACAAGCATTCTATGTAGTTGTGTATGCACACTGTTATTAATTCGGAGAGATAGTTTCTATAAGCATGTTCTTCTGATAAGCTGGAATAACAATCATATCATATCTTGAACTTCCATCTGTTTACAGTACATTCTATTGTACTGTAAAAGACAGGTTCTTTTTTCTGACTACACACTTTCATTGCTGGGCTTCTAACTTCATAATGCTGACAGTGTGTGGTCAAAAGGGACTCCAGTGAATTGATGCTAAGTTCTAAGAAGTTGTAAAAACAGTAATTAAGTACTTTAATAATTAGAACAGGTGTGGGTGATGTGATATGGTGATAATTCCAATGTTAATAGTTATTCCAAAAATATTCAAACATTTGCATCCAGTCTCCGTAGTTAATATTTAAATTCAATGTATCTGTTATTTGTTTATGAAGGGTCACGTGATTCAGTACAAGGAAACAAATATTTTATCATTATTATTTCTAAATTAAGAAAGTTACAGGACTATCCTAAATATTACATTAATAATTTTATCAAATTCAAAACTTTCAACATAGTAAATTTGTTAAATATTCCAAAATAGTTGTTACAGTGCCAGACATTTTAAATGAATATTAAACTACACATATTTATTTGATTTTAGACATAATACATAAAAATATTTGTAATAATATCATAGTTCCTTCCAAGTATGTGGTATAAAGGATAAATATGAAATGACTGTTGTGAATTGTATGTATAGATAATTCTGACACATTAGTAGACTTCATATATAAACAGTGGATGACAGAGGAAGATGAGGCAGAAGAACTTTATCATTTGGAGAACTGAGGGTAACGTAGATCTTTTTTTGATCAATAGAAATATCTTGGTCTGCCATACCACCATCCAGGTCTGCCATACCACCCTCCAGGTCCACCATACCACCATCCTGGGTTACCAGACCACCATCCAAATCCACCAGGCCACCAAGGTCTACCGGCCCAACCCCACCGTGGCATCATATAGCCCCATACTAGACTTGATGTTTGAAGGTCATCATACTTTGTAGATGTATTTTCTGTTTCTGTGGTGGTTAGTGTCTCATATGAGGACTGCACTGATGGGTTATCTGTTGTGGAGTGTTGTAGAGATGGATTATAGACTACTGAATATTTTGGTAATAGCTTTTCAGTAACTGTTTTGTGTTGCTCAGGATTATGGTTTGTTGAAGATTGTATTAATGGATTATTGGTCACTGAAGACTGTAGCGGTAGGTTGCCAGTTGATGCCTGTTGCATTGCATTGTTGGTAGCAGACTCATCAGTTACAGTCTGACTGTTACTTGCACTCACCAGCACCAGTAAAGTACACAGCACCTACAAATCATGTAAAATAATGCCAGTTCTAGTATTTTTCTAGTTACTGCTACTAACAGCATACAAAAATTATTGAGAAATATGTACCTTGCTATTGAAACTGTCAACATCACGTAAAAATACGAAATGAAGTCAAAAGTTAATGCCTGCTATTTTTTTGTCTCCTTGTATGCCTTTTTGGAATAACCACTATGTCACTGAAGCCCTTGAACATTCTCGAGCCTATTTTATTAGTTGCAGCTGTTTTGCCAGACAGATGGCAGCACTACAGTTGATTCTAATTTTGCAAAGATTTTTTGAAACAATGAACAGCAATAGAGTTTTTGGTTGCCGAAAATGGGAATACAACTTGCATTCATGCATGTTTGCTAGTGTATGATGAAGCTACTGTGGATAATAGTACTATTTGATGATGGGTAAGATGGATTCAAAAAGCCAAAAGAGGCAAAGCAGCAATGTATGAGAAACCACAGAGTGGTTGTGTGTGCATTGCAGTCGTGCCTCATATCATCTGCCAGCTAATTAAACGACTTGTGGGGACTGTCACATAATAACAACGATTTATGCTCCCTCATATCCATTGGTAAAGGCAGTGCAATGAAAATTATTTAAGAGGTTAGCCATTACCAGGTCTGTGTTAGATGGATGCCACAATTGCTGATAGATATACATAAAGAGAGAAGGAAACCAAGGCTGCTGATCTTTTGAACAATTACAACACTGGAAGGGCTTGCTGTCATAGATTTTCATGTGGATATCCACCATTTAGAACCCGAATCCAAATGGCAATCAATGGACTTGCATCTCAAAGATGTATAAATTCAGTACACTGTCAGCTGAAAAAATTGTGGTTTCAGCTTTTAGGATGAGAAAGGTGTTATTCTTGTGCACTTCTTGCCAAGGGGGACAACTGTGAACTCTGACTGCTGTATTGAAACTCTGAGAAGTCAGAATGCTTGCCTTTGTCTATTGTATCCCAAAAGAAAATGCCTGATGTGTTGCTGTTTCATGACAATGCTAGGCTGCACACAAATGTGTGTGCCAGAGGTCATCACAAATTTTGGATGGATGGTTGCTACATCCACCCAAAAGTCCTGACCTTGCACCATCAGAGTATCACCTGTTTAGTCCTTTGAAAGAAAGCCTATGAGGACACCAATATGCCAGTGATGAGGCATTGCAAGATGTCTTGTGGCAGTAGCTTCAGAGGAGGGAGACAAACTGTTACTAGGCAGGAATATGTGCTCTTGTTCAAAGGTGGAAGAAGACTGTTAAACCAGAAGGAGACACATTGAAAAACAACTTTGCCTTCAGGAGTGTTGTTTTGAAATTCTGTCAAATTTTCACATGTGGAACTTGTAAACAGCATGAAACAAAAAATAGGAGGCACTACTTTCTGTTTACCCCTTCTACATATGTGTATGTACACATGAATCAACATCTGGCCATCTTATATAGTGTCCCTTTTGTAATGTCCCTGAGCACAGCAGGTTTATCACATAGAAATCTTGCACCTTTCAGTACATTCCATGCAGCTGATATGCTCAGGAACATGACAAATTTGACACTGTCTATTAACAGCAATATAATACTTGGATAACCATAACTACAGGTTTATCCAATGTAGATTTGTTGAGGAAGCACTCAACATTTCCAAATGGAATTCACGTCATATAGTATTAACTTAATTTCTCAGATTCATTCTTGCACATAAAGAAAATGGAGTTATTGAACATCAGCAGTAATTTTCGTTCATATTCAAGAAGTGCTTGGTTTAAATTTCATCTGGAAACTGGTTACCTGACTGAGGTTCATTATTGGTTTTTGTAGTCCATTTCATGCATATGAAATTGGATCCAGCTATTTCCTCTCGTATCTTTTCCACATTCCTAATTGTAATAATCCAGTCATTTGTCTTTTTTCACTAACCTGAGTAATGCTAAAACATCATTAAATAAACCAAGAAACAAATAATGATGAAAAATATTCCTCTCCCTACCCTGACCATTTAATCTATAGCAGTTCAATTATTTATTGAATGAACTTTCATGAACTTTGTGTAAATGAGCCTGTCTTAAATTAGACATAAATCATATAATACTAAGTTTAAACAACCTAATATTCACATTTATAAATAATACATTGTTTACATCCTATCCATTTATAGACAGGATGTAGTTGTCTGCTGGCTGAATGTGTCATTTTGTGCTGGATCTTTAAAATACAGAAACCAGTAAATCATTAAAAAATGGTAGAGTAATAAATCACCATTACATATATGAACAAATTAATAGAAAATTAAAAAAGAGAAATGCTTGCTACAATTCAGTTCAGAACCATATCAAATTTCCTGCACCAGAACATGTAGATTACTATATATATGCAACTTTTATATGGTTGTAAACTTTAATCTCTTACCCTACGGGAAGAACACATTGACAGCATTTGAGGACAAGATGCTCAAGAAAGTACTTGGATATAAAAGAGAGATGGAATGATTGAGAGATAGGTAATAAATGTATAATGAGTGCAATCCTAATTATACTCTACCAAATACTATTCATGTGATCAAATTAAGGAGGATGAAGTGGGACAGACATTTAGTATGCATGTTGGAATGAAATGCATACAAAATTTCTGTAATACAACACACAAGGAAGAGACAGCCTGGGCGACCTAGGTGTAGGTGGGAAGTTAATGATAAATGACTATTTAGAAAAGTCATTTAAAAATGCTGACTGGTTTCACTGTGTCAAAATATGGTATTATAGCAGGCATCTGTATACACAACAATGAACTTCACGTTACATAAAAGCCTTGATATTTTTTGACTAGCTGAGTGACTATCAGCATCTTAAGAAATTAAATTGCAGTGTAGTCTGCACTAAGGTTTATGATCATTGTTAATTCTGATCAAAACAGACAAAATTGACAGTCACTTTAAGTGAAATAAACATATATTCAAGCACATTTGTAAATATTCACCTGTCTGAAAAATGTTAAACACTATAATCACAAATGTTGCACACTGTTTCTGGGAAACTATGCTGTAATAAAAGTGAACCATATGGGCAGCATATATTTAAACTTGAATAAGGTTGAAAGTTATGTAAATTATGGTTTTGTGGCCTTATTGTAATTATATGACCAATTTGTTTACTTGAGAGTGAAGCAAGAAGAATTGCATTATATTTGCATTATACTTCTTGACCTTGTCTCATAGTTTCATGGCAGAGAATTCTTGTATGATTGTGTGTTTTATGTAACACCAATTTAAAATTAACCAAGAATTTCGGTGAGCTCTACTCAGGATGTACCGCCAGTGCCAAAGGTTCTCTGTGTCATTCACAGTGCCTTATGATCCATTATCTTAAATCTTATTTATGACAGACTATGAACTATTTATCATTGCCTTTCAATAAACTGACTTACGTGGATCATTGCAGTGTTGAAGTGAAGCAATGGATATTATTTCTTCTAGCACTCACTTGAGGAATATTACACAAGCTGAACCATGTTTGTCAGCTTTTATATAGTGCAATGGCATGCCCTTGAATAGGTGTATTTGTGCTAAGTGGATGTTCAAACAGACAGCGGCTAATCACAGAATGTACAGGTTTCTTGTGTAATATGGTTTAATTTTGTGGGTGTAAATTAGGGTCACTCATATATTAATGATGGTTCTGTGTTGTGCAGTTTTTACTTTCTGTTAAAAGAACTTTGTGTATGTTTTTCAAAAAGCTGAAATAGCTCATTCAGTATATTGACAAACAGACTGGCTAACCAAAGGAAATGATGTTTGACTAATAGTTGGAGCAGAAATTCTGTTGGCTGCGTAGCATTCAGACTACCTCTGTAGGACAACCACTCTCATTACCAGTGGGTACCAGGCGCCCTTTTTGTGGGAGTAAAGTGGCCAGCACTGAAAGCTGGCTATATCCATTTGGTGCACAGATTTAAGGGTGTATGGAACTAAATGTTCACTGTACCACACATCTTAATGATGTGATGCTTTTTTTTTACATTTTAAAGAATTAAACACTGTATTTGTGATACAACACTGCAGAAATCAATGGTTTCCACACAGTATGTTTTAAAGCAGGCATGGAACAACATACCACGTGAATAATCAACCATTGTTATGAGGATTGTCATCTTCTGGTATGTGACTGTGTAGCCTGAGGAAGTTCATTAGGGTTTCAAAATATGTTCCAAAGAATCCTGTTGCCCTCATCTTCCAGGTAGGTGATTAAGCTGCATGTGGAAAATAGTGCATATATTGGGAGAGGGTGGACCAGGACAGGGCTGTGGCTGAGCCATGGAGATGGGGTAGAAATAAGGGTGCATATGAAAAACAGACTGTAAGGGGGCTATATCTGAAGGTAGCGATCAGGAAAGCAGAGAAGGGAAAGTGAAGGGAGAAATTCAGTGAAATGGGCAAATAAAATTAAAAATGAAATGAAATAATTGCATACTGGGGATGAGAAGGCAGACAAGCAAGAAGATTGAGAGATGGGGAGACAGAAGACTAGCAGAGGAAAAGAGAAGTAAGGAAAACTTATAAGAAAAGTATGGATCTGAAAGGGTCATTTGTAGAAAAGTGAACAAAAGGAATGATGTGATTTAACACACTTACATTGGTGCATCTGAGTCTTCTGTTCTTCTGGGATGTGGAAGTCTCTCACTGAGTGATGGGTGCCAGATGTTTTGAGACAGCATAGTGGTCTTATCTTTGAGGGACACAATGTCCATGTCGTTCCTTGTGGACTTTACAACCCTTGATGAAAAGAACACATCACTATCTTGAGATACCAGACACCAATCACCCAGTGACACAGTAGCCTGTAACAGAACAACAGAGGAGAAATTAATGATAGGACAATGTCACAATAAAAATATGAAAATTGATTATAATTTATTAAGGCACAGTAAAGGTAAATAATATAGAGGGAGTGGGAAAAGGGGAAGTGAAAAGGCCCTGAAAGGGACAGTTTTCTGTGCTCTGGAAAAGCATATGTGATGGTTGTATTAAGTAGGCTAAACACCAGGTCTTGGAGTGTGTGGAGAAGACTTCCTGCATCATCCAAGGAGACTGTTATCTTAATAGTTACCATTGTGAGAACCTAAAATCTCACAGCTATTTATACATGCTATACCTTCTCTCACTTGATCACTGTACTCAGCACTGTGTCTCCTCAGTTCCTCAGTGCTGATTTATTTTTCACTTTCATTTCATATGCTTTCTGTATGTATAACTATATTTATATTTATTCTAAATACGTATATATATAGAGGACATGCCTTGAAAAAATGACAACTAATTCAAACAAATACAAAGGACTTGTCTCAAACATATACTTTAACATAATTTGTAGCATTTTTTACTGGAATCACATAATATTTTTAACTGTAAACAGTCATACATGCCATGTAAAATAAACACAAAATCCACCACAATTAGGATGACTGGAAGGTTCATAATTCCAAGGATGGGGAAGAAGGTGTTGCTTCTCCTCCTTATCCTCCATGATGTTTTTTTCATTGTTGCTGCTGGTGTTGTCATCATCATCATCTTTGATGTTTTCGTTACAAGCCAAAAAATGGGGTTAGTTATTTTGAATTTTACCTGTCCCTCCTTTATAATGAACTGTATTTACATTTTTCGAATTCATAAACTGGAGCTGAAATCCAAAATTATTATCATCCGAAAGCATGAAGCAATGTTCAGAGTAAGAACTTTTTCAGTTTTAAGTTGTAACTAATACTGGTTTGTGGGCTGTGTAGCTCAGTCAGTATAGCGACTGACTATGGGCTGGATGGTCTGGAATTGAGTCCCAGTGGGAATGAGGTTTTCCACCCCTCCAGACTGGCCATGGGGCCCACCTAGCCTCCTGTAAAATGTGTACCAGGTCTTTCCTGGGGGTGTGCTGCTGACCACTTACCCCCTTCTAGTGCCGCGGTCATGGAAGAGTAGAGCTATACCTCTACACACCCTCTGGGCCACACCGGGCCTGTAACAGGATCACTTTACCTTTACCTTCAACTAATACTGGTTTAATCTATGCATAACCTGCATTTAATCAAAGATCAAAGATACAGTTTTTCCTCCTAGTGAATATTTGTCATGTTAGTTTCTCATTAATAAAATATGATGAGCTTTATAGGCATGCAATATCTGCCTATCTACCACATCTTTCGTTTTTCTTTGCTGTATTTTGGTGAGAAGTTCCTTTGGAGGTTGCTGAAGCCCAGTGTTATTCTACAAATTTGAATGTGTCTGGGCAGTTAGACTGATATTTTTCTTCAGTTGCTGGGTGCATTCATATGCCAGAGGAGCACCTGTTAGCAACACTAAATCCATGTCTGTCTGTCCATCTGTACATATACAAACAATGACTGAAGAAATGTTGAGTAAGTTTAATGACATTTGGTTGGAGAATGTTTCAAATTGTTGTGTAATGACAGTTGTAATTTAGATTGGGCTGGGCAATGGTTCATGCAGAGGTTCACATTTGACACCACGGTAGTCCATGTAGGATTTTGATGGACTGAGAGCCACTGGGACAAGTCTTGCTCTGATTAATTTTTCTGTCAGAATATGACACCAGCATTTTGTACTCAAATCTATTTCATCTACCATCAGTTCTACTCAGTTACTGGCAGTGCAGTTATGTAAAACATGTAATTTAGGTGGGACAAATTTAATGGCAAGTCTTTATTTAAATGAGAAAATTGTACAGATGAGTTTACCAGCAGGTCTGCATGAATTACTGTGCAGATGCACAGTTTTTCATGTGTAAGATGTATGCACAAGTTAGGGGAATAAAATGGAACTTTGTACAGTGATACCTCAGCTAACGAGTGACCCTGCTAATGAATTTTTCGGCTAACGAAGATTTTTTTTGCTGTTTTTCGGACTTGGCTAAGGAATGTTTTAGTGGATGCGCGAACTAACATAAAGCAGCAAACGTGAACGATTGGGCCATTCCAGGAGCTTATCTTTTCCGTCTGTATGTGTGTTTCGGCTAACGAATGTGATTCCGGAACGAATTATCTTCGTTAGCCGAGGTATCACTGTATAATGTAAGAACCATGCACCAAGAATGGAAATACAAGAATGACTAGGAAGCCAGAATAGGACAGTCAGCATAGTGACGCTGCTGTGGGCAGGAAAACCTAGAAGACAGTTTGATTTCTGGGATGGGAAAGACATTTTTATGTTTACCAGTGTGTTGAAATTTGCCCTGTGGCACAACCGACCACACAATCTTCAGTTCAACGGGTACTAGGGCTCTTTCCCTGCAAGGAAAACGGCCGTGATGTGAAATTGTTCAACATGCCATAATTGTATGCACAAGGACAACTTCCCTTATTTCAGATACGTTTCATTGGAGCTTGTGTGGCCATGCGCATAGATTGCAGCACTGTTACTGGGTAACGAGAAGGAGGAGGAGGAGACCGTAAAGAGTGCGGCCACAGTCGTTTGCAGGGAAGCAACCATGCTAAAATACTTTCACTATGCATACATTTCATAATTTATTGTATTTGCTATGCAATATGCATAAACATGAAAAACATTTCAGACAGAAGTAAAAAAGTTTTATCTGCCTAAATATCTTGTCACTTACTAGGCTAAGGGCCGGACAATCGAGTAATTGTTCCAGTCTCACGATGGGCAGTATTTTTTTGTCCTAAGCGTCCGGACCCGTTCTGGGACTCACCCAGCCCAATTCAATAGGTATAAGAGGGTATTTCCCTGAACATTAAGCTACTAGGCATAATGTTGAACGTTTACCGCCTTCTGCTGCCTAGGTTAATGGGTGGAACCACACTCCCCAATACAACCTTATAGCGTGCGCATGGTAAATTTTGTAGTGGAATATGCCTTCGTTTTCGGTTCCACTGAAAGAGCAGGTCGACATAGTAGCAAATTAGGAAAGAACATCTGGTGTTCCACTTTGAAGGAACATAGTAGAAGTGTGAATGTGTTCCGGACATGTACATAAATAACATTATTGTAGTGTTTCATAACCGCGTTTGTTCAGCCTTGTTTCTTTGCAGTAACATACAATACCGCACTGATCACATGACTTCATCATCCGTACGTTTTCGTTCGCTGCAAGATGGTGGTGTGTGGCGTTGAGTGCATCGAGAAAATTGTAAATTTCTTAGAAATTAAATGCGGAAAATTATCCACTAATGAAACTGAAAGGGTAACTATATTTTAAGTTAGTTGATTATTTACTTCGATATTTGCAAGCGTCCAATAATTTTAAAAACTAGCACAAAATGTCATGGTGGTGGGTGCAGTCGTCGAAGCCACGTGTGTAATTACACGATGTAATAAACATTTGTTTCGTATAAATATCTGACCTCAGGCTTAGGATAATCAGCGTTTACAGAGGTGTTGTAAATAGTGCCTTCATCATCGTAGTGCTTACTAAGTGTACGCGAACGTAAACCGCAGAACATGTAGATTAGATTAGTCTGTCAATAAAGGAGGGGAATGTGATGATAATGATAAAAGTGAGTTTCATTTATGCAGGTTATAGGTTATGTAAACCCATTAGTCTATATAATAGTTTATTTTTGGTCTAGTACTGAACTGTTTACAGTTCTTCACTCAGTTTCTGTAGGAAAAATAATGTTTGTTAGAGAATGTGGAAAAGTAATCATAATATGTGATCTAGTTTCTACGTTGCTTTCGTCCGGTGTAATGTACAGTTTGTCCCATTGTCAAGCTGAAGTCAAGTTCCCAACATATATGCGCTGAACAGATAAATTAATGAACTATAATACTGAATATTGGAAGAGGAAGCACTGTGGAGAACTCTGTTTGGAAGAGGCTATGTGTGTGTGTGCTGATGTAGGCAGTAATGAACTTTCATGTCGTTGAACATTTAGACATGATAGTGTGACCATTTACTAAGACAGGGGTGCACAAATCCAAGGAACCTGATCACACAGGTAAATAAATTTTGTAAGCTGGCATCTAATATGGCCAAAATAGTTCTTGCAATTTTGTTACCTCCTGCACTAAAATTGCATATCAGTACACATGCTCTGAGCAAATAGCGCCATAAAGCAGTGAGGTTCATAGGTCATTCCACAATTGTGAGTTCTTGATGTGGGACTTGCTTCATATCACCTGTCTGGTGCCTAGAATTTGGAGGTGGCTCCTATATTTTTTGGAAAATTTGTGGACCCCTGTGGTGGTAGATGAAAATCAACAAATAGAGTAGTGTGTCATAATATTTTATTCTGCACTTTTGCATGATTCTGTTGAAGTTCGTAAATACGTTAACATGTTTTGTGTGGTGAGAAATACCAACATGACAGCATCAACTTCTGAAGTTTTCTGAAGTGATGGAACTGATTATAATATGTCCCATCCTACCTCTGTGTTTCATTGACATTGAATTTTGATTTGTATATCCAGAATTGAAATAATTTTAAAATAGTATCTGCCTCAGTCTTACAGTTGTGCATCTTGTATATTTAGTAAAAAATCAAGAATAATTGTTTTGTCACATTCCTTCATTTACCAGTTTGCAAGAATTACTGACTGGGTGAAATGTTTTGTTGCACATGTTACAACCTTTAGGTTCACATATGCCTTTTCTGTAACATTAACCAATTGTATCATGTATGATGTGAGTTCAGCTTTCAGACTCATAGCCGTATCAGTAACTATAACCGTAGTGTATACTAAGTTTCAAGTATTATTGCTCGTATTAAAATCATTATGACATCTTAGCACAAGGCTGCACAAATTTCAAAGTCTAGGTTGACCAGACGACTAAATTTTGTAGGGTTATGCTGGACTTTATCAGCTGGGGTGTGGACTTCTAAATTTTATCGCACACTTTATATAAAGTATGAATACTATATGAACCAAAAGGAAAAAATTGTGAAATGCACATCATTTTGTGGGGAAAAGAACAGTGATTGTGCAGCTTGTTTTAAAAATACAGTTAAATATCCCTGTTGCCTAAACATGTAAAATATGTTTTTTGGGCTGCAGGCCAGGAGGCTGTTAAGGACCGATATTTGTGGGTCTGGTATATGAAATTTGCTTCATCATTTGATGGTTTAACATACACAGAGATCATGGTTGAAACCCAGGTAAGTCCATGTTGGATTAGAGGTAGAGAAAGTGGCACAGGTTTTTCAGGGTACTTCAGTTTTTCCCCATCCAGTGTTATTCCACTAGTGCTCCATACAGAGTTTTAGGCATGTTTGCATACTTGTGAAAAGAGCCTGGTACCTTTTCCATGTCTGTCTGTCTGCATGTATGAACTCTGCTCCCACTGGATGGATTTATGTGACATTTGGTAGTGGAGACTTTCATTAAAATCTGCTCATAAACTGGAAATTTGGTTACAGTTGGAAAAAAGCACTGGAATCTTTATGTGAAGACCTAAGTACAGGTTTTTTTTTGGGCCAGTGATATAAAATCGCTGTAAGAGCACAGTGTGCGAGTGAAATGGTGTCAGGCCTGTATGGTAGCTGCAGAGGTATGAACATTATATGCTACAGTGTTACATTACACATGCATTGTTTGTCTCGTTTTGATCTGTCATTGACACTGTGTCATCTTAGCAATTAACAGCATTATCAAATAACACAAGAAACAAGATGTTTATCATTTTATGTTTTGAATTTGCGAATAGTGCATCTTGGTATGCTTTGTAATATGTAAATGTGATTTCAGCACATGAGATGCCACTGACATCAAACAGTATAATATTGTATATGGAAAATATTAACTTTATTTACATATGGTATATGACACATTAATTTTATGCTTACAAAGTGAGTATGTGGGCCTGAAGATGGTTCTGTGTGTACCCAAACGTATTGCTTAGCCAGTAATACTTGCTTCTTGGTAAACGTAGTTGGGTGAAGGAGGTCAATAAACTTGATTTTTAACTAATAACAGGATGTGTTAAATATGAGATCAGTAATGTAGTCATACTGTTTACTTGAACAAATATTTCAATATCTAGCACCAAGTTCTAATCTGTAATGCTAATATATATTAAGAAAACTTGTTTATGGAAGAATCCAGTTTTAAATATGCAAGAGGTAATGTCCCTCATAATTCATCTTCCACAGAACAGACAGAGGAGCCAAACACTTAGGACCAAAATCAGATTTATCTATGAAAATAGACACACAGACCAGGCTTTGTGCATCCTTTCCCCTAAAGGATGGGGTATGGTTTGGTTGCATTTTAATAAAAATAGTAGCCTAAAGGTAGAGAATGACATGTATAGTAAGCAAGATAACATGAATTAAATACCTGTTAAGTGTATAGATGAGGAATTTAAAAAATGAAAATGTGGAACTATGTAAGAGAGCAGATGACAAATATAGCATAGAATTCACTGCAGATGAAATTGTATTGCTTGAGAAGGGGCGTGAATTGCACCGTACGTGGGAAACCTATAGAATGGATAGAAAACCTTGTATGAATAACAGAAATGGCTGTTGACAAAGTGTATGAGAGTTAAAGACTTGCAAAGATACCAGGTTGCTAAACACTTACAGATTGGTAAAATTCAATAAAAGCTGCAAGAGGAACCCTGTAATAAGTAATGACATACATAATTAATGGAATAAATGTGAGAGTACATGATGGTGGCATTATTGTTTCAGCGGCAGATAAAGGGAATACTCTAGTCATTATAAAGCTGTCAGGGTATGTAGCAAGAGTACATTGATTTATTATATGGAACCAAACATCACAAATTCCCAGAGATGCAAGAATGACTGATTAGTTTCAAAAGGAAATAAGAGATAATGTGTAAACTAATTCTGTACATTATTGATAAGAATTGTAATTGGAAGCATGTTACTTTAAACCATGGTGTACCAAATTTTAGACCAAAAATTGAAATACATGAAATTCCTGTCAGACCAGTTGTCAGTTGTAGTTTTCCAGCATATAAATTACAAAACCTCTATTCCAGAGTGTACAGTTACAGTTGGCTTGAACATTAACAGCTCAGTACAGTCAACACAAATTACAAAGTTGCAAAGTATGAATATCATTTAAGACAATAGGCTTTAAACCAATGAGGTAGTAATAGTAAATTTGTACAGTAATATTCCTAAGGCACACTAAAAGCATTATTCACTTTCTTTGAACTGATACAATATGGCAAGACATACATGCACATGGAATCATGAAATTGAGCCGTCTGTCTCTGGCCGGCTCAAGGTTGTTTCCTGGAGGTTGGACCGGTACTGGTTTTTCTCCTTTCTCCTGCTCCTTATTTGGCTATCGTCTGCCGATTTGGCTATCGTGGGAAAGTGAAGGGTGAGGGTGTTACCACCCGAGTTTTCTCCGTTGGTTGCGGGATAGGGGTCTGGCATTCATGTTGGTGATTTTGTTAAGTTATCTGCGTTTTCTTTCTGGCCTGGCCAGGCATCCTGAAAGAGAGGGAGACTGCACCCTGAGTTTTCTTCGTGAGGACTACGCAGGCATCCGGGGATGTCAATAAGGTAAAATTTGGTTTGGCAATTATTATTGTTATTATTTTTTTTTGTAGGGGGGGGGGGCATTTCCCGATGTCTGTCTAGTGCCTGTGTTGGGGAGCTGATGCAGACTCACCTTCTGTAAGTTGGGTTAGTTTCTTCTCTTTTGTTGAGTCAAAATTATGTATTTTTTTGAGGTATTGCTTCTTTCTAATGTATAACGTACACATTGTAAGTTTACCTTCAGCCGATGGTTATGCTGATTGTATTGTTTACTGATCGTCTGTGAGTTCCAAACATAGTGTTGACATTGTACTATTCTGAATGCTACTGTTGTTATTCTCATTTTTTTGTTTAATGTTGAGTTCATCAATATACATTTTTTTAGTTTTATTGCATAATGTAATCTGGATTTATTTATTTCACATTTGTACTAATTACTCCCCACGAGAGTCAATAATACCGGGTTCGGCGGCCCTAAGGACCGATGGCCCATTAAAGTGCGAGCCCCTGGTCCGACATCTAGTGCCTCTCCCTCATTTGGGTAACCACCTTGGGGGGGAGGGGGCATAATCAACTAATACAGTGCAAGAATTCAGGCTTTTCCCATGGTGTAGTTGAGGTGTTTACTTTTCTGGCAGTAGGACAGTTTACTGCTGTTGCTGTTGTATTCTCACCACTGCTTTGTACTGATATTCCTCTGTATACAGGCAGTGCTATATATTCTTAGTAACTGACATCACCAATTAAAACACTAAAGAGAGATAAGAAATGTCACAATGGTAAAGGATTTAACACCCAGTACAAAGAACACATAGAAACCATAGTCTGACACATGTTAAGTCCAAATATACGCAGCATATTTTAGAAACTGGAGATGCTTATGGCAACTTAGAAGATACCACATGCATTCTAAAGCTGTCTAAAAATGACAGATGTATGAGTGAATTAGAGAGATCATGTTTAGAGAGGTGGCACTTCTGGGATTCATATCAGTAATGTGTTGTTGGATATGCATAATCCAGTATTTAAAATTCTTTGTAGTTAAACTAAGATACCTTGCCCCTATATCCCTTCTCCTTACTCTTGTCATTTTCTCATTTGTTCCCCCCCCCCCACAAATCATACTGAAGGTTACATCTGGTTCCTGCTGTAGTGCATGTTAATTTTTCTAATTTCATGTACCAGCACACACCTAGAGACCAAATAACATTTTTCAATGATTGGCATAGTAAATAAGATATGAAATGTATGTAACATAACTTTGAGTTGGGTTTAGATCTTTGCATCTTGGACTCCTGTCAGATGTATATATAATTCATAGGGGTAATATTATTTGTTGTTGTTCCCAGCTGTGAGTATTAGTTTGGATCTGTTAATATATTTATTTGACAGACTTTCTGTGTATATGTCTATGTTAATTCTGTTCGGCCAAATTCATTGATCATAAATAATCTCAAAAGTTGTGTATGTGTTTGTGTATATAGTACATTGCTCCTAATGCAGGTTAATTTAGCGTAATCCTACCATGTGAATTTCATTCTGTCTGGAGAACATAGTTGATCCAAACAGATGACTTATGTAGTAAAGCCGACCTGCCACAGTGATACAGGGATAGGGTGGTTGAATGATTGCAGAATAATATTAGATAATAGTCTATGACAGAATGTTTTGCAGTGATCAAATTGTAAACATTAAAATATGTATGTTGAACTGAGCTATCTTTCTCTGTTACTAGATGGTTCAAAGTCAAATGTATTCCATTTGTTACCTGATTTATTGTTATTGGCAATGGACCATGCTAATCCCAGACAATAACTTGCTTTTTGCAAGAAGGTGAAGGTAAACTAGTAATAAAGACTTACCTGGAGTCATGTATGCTTATATGTGTATGAATGCACACCTGCTCATATACACACACACACACACACACACACACTTGAGTTTGACATTGTTTTAAAAGGTAAATAATACAATTTTAATGTGTTTACTGTGGTGTATTGTGATTTTAGAAAGAGATTGTAGTTAATATACAGTGTACTTAATTTAAGTTACATGCGACACATTGTTTTGTACTTGAGAAGGTGGTTATTTGGGCTGAAGAAGTCAGTCATTGCAGTGAAACGTGTAACCCAGTCAGTAGTACTTGCTAATTGGTTGTGCATTTATCGGTGTAGATAAGTTTCTTATTTATACTTGAATGAACTGAAAGAGTTCTCCTGGTAACAGATTCCTATTGTGACAGAACTTGATGGCAACAGGGAAACAATTTCTGGTTTTGGAACAATTGTGATATCACTGGCAAAGCAGTGCCAGAAATCTCAGTTTGGAAAGACACAAGAAGATGAAGCACTTGTGAGGCAGTGGATTGAATATGCTGTGTGTTATGGAAACTACGTGGATTTTGTACAGACAGCGAGACAGGTCCTTAAGGTAGGGCAGGATGTTGGATAACAAGTGCCACACACTACCTCCTAGTGGTAACTAGCATCCAGGGCAGTGACCTGCCTGTTAATAATGTGGGACATTGTGTGGTGTTCTGATAACATATGTCAACATTTTTATCATGCATGCACATAATTTTGTTCACTGCCAATGTTTAGCACAAGATTTGTTTTTTTAGGCATGCTAGATCCAACATAAATAATGGGAAAGGAATGAAATAAGATGATTGTACCCCTACCAGTCACCAGATTTATGTCTGAAAATTAAAGTTTTCTGGGGATCTTATACCATATCAGTTAGTAAATAGTGACTCATATTTTGATGGAATGTAGAGTCTTTATCACTGATGTCCCTATTATGATTACCACCTGGCATAAGTTTCAGGAGCCATAAGAATTGCTTGCTACACTGGCGAAGAATAAAAAAAAAAGAATTTGAACTTATAGACTTTTATACACATAGATTTTGGATTATTATTATAACAGTTTCATGATCAGTGGCAAAAATAAGGTTGCCACACACCTTGCAGCAAAGGGGGGGGGGGGCCACCTGACCTATAGACAACTAAAATTTGTTGTGTTTTCTTGTGGACTGGATTTCTTTGTTATGATAGCAGGCAGTATTCTGGATCCCTGATACAAGATCTGGGAGCAGCTACACTAATAATTACAGGGGAGCCTGCAACTGGTTTTCTGTGCCACTGATTATGTTGTTTAATATCTTCACCCTTCAGCTTCAGAATTGGGCATTGCAGTTTTAGTTTCAGTGTTTGGAAATTTCAAAACTGATCTTGCCATCTTTTTCAAGGTCTTCTGACTTTCCTCAACCACATCAAATTTTATTCCAATTTTGGTAGTCTGTTATTTTGTCAAAATTGTCAGTGGGACATCCCTGCCATTTTGAAAATTTCTGTGTACATATCTCTACATCTTGCATTGGATTCTTGGTATCAGCTCAAAATGTTGCGTATCCCTGCCAGGAAAGATGCACTGAATGTGTATGTCCATCTGACTGCAGTTCCCCTTGTGACATTTATTTT
>Ga0131853_10007733_pt1 | contig 19498 bp, 6 predicted proteins | sample TergutLab28metaG_FD_92764 | JGI IMG/M metagenome (GOLD analysis project Ga0131853, IMG submission 92764) | Labiotermes labralis P1 segment gut microbial communities from Petit-Saut dam, French Guiana - Lab288 P1 (version 2) (version 2) | ecosystem: Host-associated > Arthropoda: Insects >... | reverse complement strand
CGCGTCATCTTCTTTTCCTGTGCGTCCTATCCACCTTTGTGGCAAGTTTCGATTGAGATACCCTCGCACGTCTTTGTAGTGACCCGGAGAGCCGTCTTGTTGAAAGATGTAATCATTACTGTCCTCATCCAACCGTGGCATCAGCCAGTTTTCTAATAAGTTTCACGGACTTACGAAAAAAAACCCTGTATATTTCATTAACGAAAGTCCTTACAATTTAATACTTAACTTTAAAACCTCGTTAATAATGGTCCTTGGACACAATCTACATATTATGTCAATGTTGTTAATTACCTGTTCACCCACTGTCTCAAAATGCTGTAGTATTTCGGGAACATTAAAAATGCTTGCTTCTTAATTTACTCCGGCCTTCTAATGACGAGACACGCCTAGTCAATACACAGTGGAGGAATACGACGAGACGATATGAAGGATTGGCTAATGTTAACATTAATGGAATGATGCAAGGCTCTTCTATTCATCAGGAGAGCGACTTATCAGGATTACACGCGGGTGGACGCGAATCAACACTGGTCTACTTCCTTTGAAACCTTCCACCCATTCGTAAACTTTCTTTGGCACATACATTTATCGTCATACTGGACTGTCATTCTTCCCCAAATGTGACTAATTCCCACACCCATTGACCACACCATCCGCACCGTATACACGACCCACGCAGCGGCTCTCAAGACCACCACCCACCCACAAACCCAGTGCAGAAAACCATATGCTGCAAATCAACATCTAATACTCCTGATGATGGGCGTATATACCCGAAATATGTCGAGCTAAGAATATATTTAAAAAATTACCTTGTTGCATCAAGTTGGCATTCCACACTAACTCATGAGGAAGATGCACGGATAAACAACCACCAAGACACCTTACTTCTTCTGTATATACCATGCAGGTACATGTACTAGATACAAGTTAGTGGAGGTAAGGTGACTTCACGGCCACCACGTATTCATAGATCCTGAAGCAAATGGATGTCAGAGCAATGACAGGAAATAAAGTGCAATCGTGAAGCTTTACTTACTCTAACATATAAAAGTGAACGTAGAAAATAATTTCGCTTACTCTTGTACTAGTAACAAAGCTTTACAGTGTTCAGCATTACTGATTGTTTGGTTAAGGAATTCCAGTTAAAGTTCGGAAGCATTTCATCAAAATTTAATATCTACACTTAAATATTTATATCTGTAAAAAATCCGTTAATGAATATTTATTACATAAGCCATGTTCCATAAAACGTCACATCAAACAAATAACACACTCATTGAAATTATCGCAATTTACAATTCATTGTGCCCCGTTGTAGTTCTTTTCGATAGTATCAATAAAAAAATATCGAATTGATTTTAACAAGGATATGTAAATCATACAAATTTCTTGCGATATTTTCTTCCTTTCGTAGGGAGTTTTGCGCCTGTCTCAACATCATCAAAAACCTGTCTCCAGTTTTATTTCTTAGGAATCTACATGATTACAAAATATAATATCGCATATATTAATCATGTCACAGACTGCGCTTCGTTATGTATAAAAACCACCAAATAAAATTTCCGCACGCAACTAACACTTAGGTGGACGTCCGCTGATCTCGACAGAACAATGTTTATGAGGAAGTGACAAGATCTGCCCAAGTGTGGTGGAAACTCTGTTTAGTTCGGGGCGTAACATGTGATAAAATCCATGTTACTCCACCCCGTTAAGTGACAAACTTGTTGTCAGCAGCTGTGTAGTAGGTAATCAGTCATCGCGAAGCATGCTGGAGTTTCCTAACGTTCCAGGCACTTTCCTGCAACCTAGTGTGTCGAACAGATTGGTCATGGATTGTCGAGACAGCAAGGGCATTGTGTTAAGTAACACCAAGGGCACAAAAAGTGAAGAGTAGAAAATTACCTCAACTGAGTTGATTTTCTGAATTCATGATAGAGCGTGGCGATGCAGGTGTATTTAGTTAAACTTCACCTAATCAATTCGAAGTTAAAGATTGAACAATTCTGAATAAATAAAGGAAGACTGATACTTCTGCTCAGCGTAGTGTTCAATTTCAGAAGAACTACAGACTATTTGAATGGCTTCATTACATACTTACTTACTTCACTGTGCAGAGTCTTTCTTGAGAAGCTAACTGGTTTGCAGCTACTCAAGAAATTCCCCGCATTTCACGGAACCCGAAGGTTCATTACCGCACTCACAATCGTCCGCCTACTGTCTCTATCCTAGGCCAGCCCAATCCAGTCCATATACCTACATCCCACCTCCTGGAGATCCATCCTAACATTATCCACCCATCTACGCCTAGATATCCCCAGTAGTCTCTTTCCCTCCGGTTTCCTCACCCAGACCCTATATACCCCCATCTCCTCACCTATACGCGCCACATGCCCAGCCCATCTAATTCTTCTCGATTTTATCACCCGCACAATATTGGGTGAAGAGTACAGATCATTTAGCTCCTCGTTATGCAATATCCTCCATTCCCCCGTTACCTCGTCCCACCTAGGTCCAAATATTCTCCTCAACACCACGTTCTCAAACATCCTCAGCTTCCTTTCCTCCCGCAATGTCAATGACCAAGTTTCACACCCATACAAAACAACAGGCAAAATTATACTTAATGAATGGCTACAAGTAGAAAATCGATCTGTAATAAATTTCTACCCTGCCCTCCGTGCACCAAATTGTTCAAACAGAAAGTAAAGATTTTTTAATATGTATTCTTTTGAAGTTGTGACATGAAACTTGAAACACCTTAAGCCATTACACTAATTTTATTGATTATTAAAAAACATTTTACGGACAGCTAAACACAATTCTGTGTAATGTAATAAAGAAGTACGGATCCACAACTGAGGGTCACACTGCAGTGATTTGTTATAAATCAGACTAGCTGAGCGGTTTTGTGGAGAAGTCAAATTGACACTAATTTGGAACACCTGCTCCCTTAAGCGAATTTTTCGGTGATTTTTTTTACTTTCTCAGAGAAAACAGTACGTAAGTTCGAAATCGCTTCCTTCTAAATCCTTTCCATTTCGCTATTTACTTGTTATCTTGTTGTTCGATCTTAAAGGGATCATAATTAATTCATGGTCAGAAAATGTAGGACTTTGAGAAAGCTACAATACTTGCTGTCTGAGTGCCTATTGTCTCTCGTACTCATTCCTTTTTTTGAAAATTAATTAAAACTTCATACTTAAAGGTGGGAATGTTTGAGTTTTCACGGCGTATAATTTAGTTTCTGATGAAATTACTTTCCCATTTTTAGGGTAAACCAACATGGATGTTGTTCTGTTCTACCAAAGGTTGCCATTTTTCAGTGTACAAGGTATCACACCGCGGATGACCTAGGTCATGGCACTGTCGCCAGGTAGTCACGATCTGGCGCTGATATTAAGTTACTTATTTATGAATGCTGGTTGCTCAGTTGATGTAAATCCAAACCAGCTGGCGTTCGACATTATTTCTGGCTTGTTTTGTACGTCATGTACTTTACAGAGATTGGATACAACACTTCCACGTTGTGTACATGTTGGGTCGTGTGATGTCCTATGACATGTGTGACTGTGCAATGTCATGCAGCAGAGTGACATCAGTTGTATTACTGATCTGTTCCGCCTGGGTGGAGATTTTCCACATTTGACTCTCGCAGTTTGCCTCGAGTAGGCGCTTTGCCTCAGATGGCACAAGAATCTGGAGTCACAGTCGTGATTCAGCTTGTTACCGACGAAGTAAATTCGAATCACAGATAGAATACTTCTTCCTATGTGAACAAGAGCACATTCTAATTTTTTGGGGGGGAGGGCGAGGAATTAAACACCGATATTCACGTGTTTGGTTAAGTCCACTGCGTTCTACTTGGGAGAAATAAACCTCCTATTGTCTATCTGATATGTGGTTGACCGTGCATCGTAATTCAGTGTGGATAACAAACCAACTAGATGTCACTTTTGTGTAATTCTTTATTTTCTCCTTTATAAGTTGCTCAATATGTTTCGGGCACATAGTTGCCCGAAACATGTTGAGCAACTTATAAAGGAGAAAATAAAGCATTACACAAAAGTGGCATCTAGTTGGTTTGTTATCCAATCCGATTGTCTCTTTTCCACCCATTTTTTAATACTAACTTTTGTGGGTTTCATGCAAGAAATCAGATAATGTGAATTTAAACTCATTAAGAGCAATCTCCCTTGACATATTTATAAATTGTAGTTAGAGTCTAAACAGTTCTCGAGTCTTGCTCTGTGGGTTTTTGTTTCCACAAGAACGTAATTAGATATACCCAATCAGAAAGCTGCATAAACTTTGGTAGACCAATCAAAATTCTGAATAGTTTGGCACAACGTATAGTTAGAATTTGAAAATTAAGACGAGATTTTGTTCAGGCGGTAGCAAGTTCCGGAGAAAAGCCACTGGTTGTGATTATCTGCGCGCGAGTTAATTACATGAATTACGTGTTACTGATTTCGACACCGAACCATACGAATTTAACTAAAAATAATTTTTCCGAAGTTGCAACCTGAAGGCGGTTTCAAATCCTGAACATGTCGATTACGAGATGTAATAATTTTTTTGGCATACAAACCGGGGTAATTGTTTACAACTTCGGGCTTCGGAGAGAAGGTTGTTTGGAAGAAGTGTAGAGACATATCGATTCAAAGTGAAGGGAAACGTAAAGGTGTTTGTGAGATCCCATGCTAGAACCTTTTTACTGTCATTATTCATCCTAGGGAAAGTTACACAGTAGCCCATTAAAATATACTCGTTTAATGCAAGGTAGGCCTCGCTGAACACAAATTAGAGCATAATCTCGCGCCGTTTGGTTTAGCCAGTTAGTCTGAACTTTGAAATTCACGTTTCGGTCATTAAGATTATTTCAGCACTAGGGAGGATGATTTCTTTGTAGAGCAGGCCGAAGACGCGAGTGCTTATACAAACCACTCTTTTCGTTATCGGAGTCAGAAGGACACGTTGTCTGATCATCTTGCAAAATTTTGTACCTCCCATAAAAAAATTTATATTCCAAATTAAGATATTAATAAAAAAAAGTATCACTAGGTGTTTATCATAATCCATAGGCATACTAAAAAAATTAGGAGCTCCGAATTAGTTGATAAAAGAGTCTCAGGTGTCAATTTAAACTTAAAGATTCTTATATACGAATGAAGTGATCGCTTTCACCTGCCGCAGTCTACCATAACTGTCAGCACATTTTATTGAATTAATGACATAATATTGTTTGCCTGAAATAAATTAGCAAAAATCAGTAAATGCCTTTCTTTGTGGATGCATTGGTGAAGTGGATGCTGGCTCTGGGATAACTGCACGCAATAATTCCATTAAAGGAAACACTTCATCTCGCCACACCTTTGCTACGAACACCCCTCGATCCCGAACCCGCCCCGCCCCCTCCCCCCCTCAACCTAGAATAAAGGCAACAAAGTGTATATATTGGAACATCTTACATTTAAGTTAAAGCTGTCGGTGCTGAAATCTGTGGCTTATTAACATTTCAGTTATTTTTTACTTAGAACTGAACATCCTAAGTAACCTAAGTATGAATACGTGTTGTTGACATGCGCATTACCAGGTTGCTACTTCACACAGTGAATCACTGTGTCCTTCATTTGTAAATCTCTTATTCATAAATCATTTTCTTTTCTTTTTGAAACAAATAGCGAATGACTGTAGATTTATATATTTTAAAGGGCTGTTTACTACAGTGATATATCAATCGTCTGGTTCATGCTGTTTTTGTACAGGCTGCACGTTCCATGGTTTATCGAACACAGAGATCTAATATTGTATCTAATATTGTGTCTAATATTGTATCTAATACCATACCTCTGCATGTCGGTAGTATTAATTGAAAACCAATGGGGGTCCAAATTCTCATACAAATTACATATAAAATATCTTTTCACAGAAAGTATCCCTTGTATTGTAGAAAATAATAGAAGGTATTGAGATTATTCCCTTCACTGCCGAATTGTTTATCACATAGAGTTTAAAGCATCATAGAAATGTGTAGCGGAATAAGTAGAGGAAAATACACTTGCAGCCAGTGGCTATAAATTGCCTTTAGGAGCGACAAAGAAACGGGTGCACAGACGTTTTGTCCACCATATCTAATTGTCAACAGTAATAACATATTTGTGTACGGGGTGTATGGATATCACAGAAGGCGGAAGAAATCTTCCAATAAGAAAATATTTATTTCGTGGAACGAGAGACTTTTTTTCAAGAAAATGAAGTGGGAAATATCAGGCCGTCTTAACCATGAATGTTACCGCTGCATGGAGTGTGGCAGAAATTTACCGCGAACTTGAAGGTAATTGTGGAGCCTATCTTCAATGTGGAAACGACAGATGTAGGCGGTAATGTCTCTGAAACTTCCGTAAATTGTTCATAAACCACCGCATCATATTTTGGAAGGCAGATATATATATATAGTTATTTATAGTGACCGACGTGAGAACTGTAGCCGATCATTTTTAGTATAGTTGTTTCGTAGGATTGCTGGCGTCGGTTACGGACGGTTCATGGCCATGCGTTGTAAGTTAATCTGTGAACGTATATTCAGGACCGTTGGTGATAGGTAGGAGGGGAGAGATTTAAATGAGAAAAAGTTACGAGCTGATAAAGGACGCTAGCAGTCCAGTGCGAATTCAGTCGCGTACGAGTGTGGTGTAGGGAGGAGTTCAGAAAAGTGTCTGTGTCAGTTTCCTAGAAATGATCTAGTTGTTTTACTGGATATAGCGCTCCATTATTTTATATGAAGAATAAATTGAGCAAATAAAACAAAAAAAAAGAAATAATTAAAACTGTATGTGATTCGGTGAACCAAACCCGTTTCCTGAAAGAGGATCACCTACCAGACTGAGCGCGTCGGGAAAACAAAGTTACGAAGGGTGATCGTGTAGAGATTGACAGTATCATACCTTCCTCGGTATGGCTTGTCACTTAGTTGCTGTTTTTAACCATTTGCACAGAAGCTAATAAACAATTGGGTAGCCTGCGCGGTCCCTCAATTACTAACCAGAATTCCTGAGCGCGTTCATAAGAACAAGAATTTGTGGACTCTCATTATTTTGATGACACTAGTCTCTAACTTCATGCGACGATTTTAAGAACCAATTCAGTTTTTAATCCCACCTATGCTCAAATCTCCAAAGCAGAAACCTTCATTCCTTTACTGTCGACCAGACTGTTACATAGTTCTTGGTTACAACAACGCATGGTACTTCAATCAGCCACCTGATCTCTCAATATTCGATAAAAATAATAATATTAGAAAATTAAACCTTGTAAATCTGCTTGTAACATAATTTTGTTCCTTTCACTGAACTTCTTAACACAAAGTCCTGTGTTCTTCAACACTTTTATTATCTATAAAAAATTTTGATATATTAAAAATTTGACAACTCGGGCTCTTACTTCAAACACAAAACTTTAACAAATGTGTAATTATACTTCACTTGAAATCTATACACGACTCACCCCAAAATTCTCATTTCTTATTTACATTTCTACACAGTAACTTGAATTCGTGTTTATTGTACTCAGGAACTTACAGATTTGTTTAATAAGGTACTTGGAAGTAGAGTTAAATATGTTAAAATAGTGGAAGGTTTTCCTCCAGAACATATGTTCTGAAACTTTTTTTTTATTTCGCAATTTATCAATACGGATCAAATATTAATATCAATTACTTCTCGTAACCTAATTTAAAAAACAGCGTTCTTATGGTTTTGGCCAGAGAGTCTTTTTTTCATTCAACTACCGACTTCCCTTTCATCTTGAAGACCCTTATATACAAAAATATTTTGATAACTTTCCCTACAGTCTGGAAGGAAAGCTTGAGTTCCTTATTCTTAGTAAATTGAGGTTATAAAGACAGAAGAATGCGCCGTCACACATCAGCACCACTAGGGCTGTACCGTGAAAAATTCTGAGAATAAATTTTGACCCACTTTATGTCTTGAAACGTCTGTTTGACTAGAGTTTTAATACCTGTGGAAATGCATGACTAAATCAATTACAACGTAACGCACAATGTTCATGACATACTGCAACATAAAAGAATGCTGAATTTTACCCAAAGTTCTACTTGTGGTTTCGGTATTTTTTTTTCATATACAGACTTAAGAGATGGATTTGTCTAATGGAGACGTGGCCAATAATAGTAAAGATCTTCACTTTTATGTGTTCTGAATATCTTCATCAGCAGCAACAGTACATAAACCAACCCAACATTATTTCGTCCACATGAAGTTTGGTCCTTCCACATTTCCTGTTTCGAACTATCTTCCTGTCGCCTTTCAAATTTATTTATGTGCTAAATTCGAAGTAAGTGTATCGTTAGTTCTTACTGGATTCTGTGTCTTCTTGCACATCTAATGCACGGTAAAGGTAAAGGTAAAGCAATCCCATTACAGGCCTAGACAATTCCTCAGGGTTCCACGAGTTTGTGGCTCCCAGATTTCAAGACAATCGGCACATGAAAGTCGTAAGGTTGTCAGTCCAAAACAACGGCCGCATTTACCCCTAAGAAATATTCCTGTTACTCATTTCTGTTACAGACTGTGCCAACCAAGGGCCGTAACGCGGCCGGAAGGATTATGTCAATGAAAAATTCCAATGACGCCATCAGGAATCGAACCTTGGACCTTCCGGCTTGTAGCGCAGTGCCTCAATCAACCGCGCCACCGCGTTGTCCTCTTATTTACAGTTAATTAATTTAAAGTATATATATTAAAACACTGCACTGTCTCTCTAGACTGTGCAGTACACACACACGCGCCACGGGCAAATATGCTGCCATAACACCGACTAGGTCCACGTCAACGGACGCGATAGAACCATTACTGTAATTTTAGCCAATCATTGTATAAAGCTCTCTGATGATGGATCCCTTTTGAACCGAAATATGTTGGAGCAATTTTAAATATTTTAAAATATTTTATAGTAATTTTAATTATATCTACGAATTATATATTTGTGCATCTGTTGGATAAGAAGGTGTTTTAATCGTCACTGATGCACGGTGCAAACATAAATATTTAAGTATATACATTGTGTTTTTCAGGTATTTCCTTATTATGATAGTCATACAATATACACCTGCAACTGTCTTCAAAATTTGAATCTCTGCTGTCTCAGCTGTTTTTTCATGCTATTTGTTACTCGTAAGACTAATTATCACACAATATGGAAAATTAGGTACTAATTTAATCTCTTGTACTTTGCAGAAAACTTTCTTTTTGCTTGTTACAATATGTGCCGGATGCTACAAACACACACCCGCACACACACGCACACGTATTTATTACACATATGTACCGAATCCTTTGTAGATTTTTATATGCATCAATATCATCTTCATTATTTATACCCCATAAACTACATCGCACGTAGACCAGCTCATACATTTGTTCAGTTACTCTGTTGTCAGTGACCGATCTTGGTCTAATTTGCTCACTCTTTTAAAGCTTTAACCACTGTTTTAGAGGTTTAATTATGAAGTTGTGTTTCTTACAAATCGTATTTAATAAAACTGTAAACCGCTGAATGTAACATTCTGAACATCGGCAAAGAAAATACTACTGTACAGTAGGTGCGTGTGGTATCGTATAACGTAACAGGTGCATAAATTTTAGCCTTTCGAGTTTGTAATATTTTAACATCATAACAGCAGGATTCAATATTTCATCTATTATGAAATGGTTGTGAATTACTCAGATATCGTAAGTTCTGGAATTTGAACAAAAATGTTTTCAACAGCTGAAAATCCAATTCTTAGCCACAGCTTATGGCAAAGTGGACAGTCAATCTACTATATCATTCTCTGTTACTGCTAAAATTAAAGTCTTATGTTTGAAATCCAAAAGTAAAAAGTCTTTTCAGCACAACCTATCAATAAAAAACAGTTTTAAGCCGTCCTTTTTAGGTAGTTGGAAATCAACCATTGTGACGTCATACCTTATGAGGATAAAATAGATTCCGTTTATCATAAGATGGGATTTTATTCACTCTTCTACCGTAGCTTTAGAGAAAACAGATATCCTACACAATTTTGTAAATGTAGCTTTCTCAGGGATTATCTTCTTCACGTTAACTTACTTGGAACCGATATATTTGGCATATTATATTGTTTCTTTTAAACTGGATTTGCATTTTTTCTTCAAACTAATAAAGAATCGTAACATTCTATCTTGATCCCAACGTGGTAAATCTTTCGTTTCGGGCACTTGGAACGAAGGTAAAGGAAAACAGACTTGCTAAAAAATCTAATGCATTACGTATACATAATAACATCCCTGGGTTTCGTCGTTCTTACCGCTCTACATGTGGAGGTGCTGCAAATATTATGGCCTAAACTAGAAGCCTAATGTGTATTGATTCTGAGTTTGCTGTTAAGCCTAGGCCACCAGCAACAGCGAAGTTAGAGGTAAACATTCGTCATTTTGCGAGGAAAAACTTTCCAGCTTTTAAAGTGGCCCATCAAAATGTACGGTCTGCTAGAGTAGGTTTTGATTTGCAGTTTTAAGCCTTGAAGTGCTAATATATTCGTACTATAAGACCATATCTCATAGTGTTTTTGGTTTTTAATATCTGCTGCTACTCATTCAAGAAGATCTATAAACATCAATTTCTTGGTAGAAGATTTTATGTTTGCTTAATAAAAGAATGTTGGAATAGGTTATTTTAAAAAATCTATGACCTTCTTCCTTCCCACAAAGCTTCTTCTATGCTTCAAGCTGAAAATTAGAATGGAAGAAAATATTTCCGAAAGATTGGAGCACTATGGACTAGACGAAGGAATATGGTCCACATTCACCTAGAATTTTCTTGTTTATCTCTGAAGCATCCCCTTCATTTTTTAATCAATATCTCACAATATTTTCCATACATAATGTGGTGGCATTGCGACACTACTTCTACTCTCCTTCTTATTTTTAACGTTTCGCCGTTTTCAATCTTTTTCAACACGTATTGCTATACAGTATATACAAGAATTTCATCACTCTTATCTAGTATTGTGGAATATGTTTCCTAATGATTACTCGCCAGAATTAGCATCTAATAACTTTTACAACCTTCGCATAGCTCAGAAGTAATTAGAGTCGACAGGTTCTCAATTAGTCGAGTAATAATTATGATACCACCAGTAAATAGCCATCCTTCCACAAACGTTCTGGCACATGCCTAAAGCACAGTAAGGTACAGTATTTACTCTTTGTGTACCTGTCTTTGTGTACAGTTTTTCTTCAGAGCTAAACAGAATGTATCACTGTCATTTCCAAAATGTTGAACATTTGCTTTCTTCCAAATGGGAGCAATTAATCTAATGATCCATTTCTTGGGTATTTGGTCATATTTCAATATTTTAGACCAAAAAATACTTTAATTAAATTAAAATAAAACACGTCACAAAACGCACTTCATTCTAAGTGCCAACTCCTAAATGTTTCGGTTCCTATCGTCACGGAGTTTATTAACAACAAACAGTCGTAAATCCAACACTTTTTCAGGTGCTAATTGCCTTCATTTACATCATAAAAACTAAAAGCCTGAAAATATTAAAATTCTACGTTACGTGTTAACAAATACAAGTCTATATTTTTGTAATGACAACAGCATACAGTGACGAATATCTTCGGTTACACATTCGTTGTTGTTTGTATTTCCTGGGATGTGTTCATTATTGTATGTTGTCATTACAGCGATGTGAACTTTGACTTGTTCTTAAGTATTCGAGAATTTTTATAACATTTTGAGAATTTTAATTTTGGATCTCCGAGTAGTTGGTGTTCATAAACTCCCTGATCGAAACGTTTAGGAGTTGACGCTTAATATGAAGCGTGTTTACGGTCTGTCTTACTGTACTTTAGTTAGTGCAGATTGTTGGTATGAAGTATGGAACATAAGAAAATTGACGGTATGAATAACATAAAATTTAACGATCATGTTAATTGCGAGATGCAAACTTCGGTACATCTAAACTGAAGTAATCAATTTGTGGCTTCCTGTTCTTGTACAGCTTTTGGGCGCTATTTGCCCTTCTTATGCATTTTTGAATTGAACTATTTGTAAGTGCTTTGTGTTCTTTTTTCTTTTGGACTTCTCTGTATTTACCATAAAAACTAGCTATATTTTCTTTTTAATGGGACTGTACGGGAATGTCCTTATCTTCCTCATTTAATTGTTTTTAAAAGCACTAACATCCCTCCCTGAAATGGCATTTAACCTCACTTACTCTAATAAATTATCAGGTATTCATTTTTTTTAATAAATGTAATACGTTTCATTATTAATTTTATCGTTATACCGTGCATTTTGATTATCCGTAAAGTTCATACACCAACAAATGCACCCTTTATTAAATTTGACAAAGTTTTAAAATTTACATTAGACATCATTTTGACACGCTCCTACATGTTTCGGTGTACGACCATCATCAGGGAGCCTTCACTAGAGTCTAGCTAAAGTTATGTTTAGGTTAAGATTTGGTAAAAACTACGTTGTTATATTGGGAAAATGGTATGTAGTCAAACACAACGGTGTCACAAGCCAGTACGCACATATAGTGTAAATAACACAGTACCCCTACTGTATTGAAATGACCATACGTATTATAACTCCAATTAATAGTTAATCAAGTACCTTGCAGTAACACCTACCACACAGTGAAAGAACCAGCCACACACATTAAACCAAATACCCATTCAACAGTATAACAACACCCGACAGTGAATACAGTGAATGAACCAGCTACACACAGAGATACAGCACATGGCCACAACATCAGCGAGCACCGCCACCCATATGGACTCACACCCACCAGGGATATAACCGAAAAGAACAGGAACACACTAACACCAGGACCATAGGCAAGGGAACCTCGCACCCATGGCCAATCAAGCCCCCCCTCCCCCCAACGCAGCATAATTAAGGAGAAAGACAGAGAACAGGCCTCCGCACGACTACAGAACTCCATACCTGCCGAGCACACCCCCACAATATCTTTATTTTTCTGTATCTATTTTACTGTAACTGATTTGGTGTTGTTTTATTTGACTCCTGTTTTTGTTTTTTGTTTTGTTTTGGTTCGGTAATAAGGCCCGTATGTAGAGATCTCTACACTAGGTGCGCGCGCATGCTTATAGCAATATCTGAAGTTCCCCCAAGACAACCTGAATATGGCCAGTAAAGGCCGAAACATGTAGTTGTTCATTATTTAGTCATTAAATAAACCTCATGTGACACAGTTGTGTTTGACTACATACCATTTTCCAAGTTTCACACACACAACGGGGATGACACACTTCCTAGATACGTCGTTATATGTTATGAGGTGGTGTGGCAGCTTTTCATAGGTGTAGTGTGTGTACTGTGCGCTGTGTTGAGTCCCACTCAACTCCCACTCAACACAGTGCACAGTACACACACCGTACCTGTGACATGCTGGCACACCACCGCATAACATATAACGACGTAGTTTTTACCTAATCTTAACATAACTTTAGCTCGGCTCTAGTGAAGGCTCCCTGATGATGGTCCTACACCGAAATATGTAGGAGCAATTAAAGTGATGTCTAATGTAAATTTTAAAACTTTGTCAAGCGTAATAAATGGTGCATTTGTTGGTGTATGAACTTTATACACTTCATTATGTCCATTGATTATTAAGGAAATATTATCATACATTTAGAAACCTTTCATCACATTTTGAAATGAAGTGTATTGTTTGTCATTTTTAAATAAAGCTGCCAGGAAACAACGTTGCTTAATACGTTCCCAGTATATTTTTGTGCGAAAACGTAGAATAACCTGTCGGAACAGGCGATGTTGAACCGACATCCGAATCTGTGCACTGACAAGCAAATTCCAGCAACTTCATCGCTTAAATTCAGACGTTCTGTAATCATTCTGTGTAATAATAACTGAAACGCAGTCAGACTCCGAAACAAACTGCAGTAATTTTTCACTTTATGTGCAGGGACTCACCTACTGTGACGAGGGAGCTCGGACAGCAGGCGATCAGCAGCAGGAGGTTCCACACCGTCTTCATAGCCTGCTACATGGCTGCCCCTAACAAGACACCAGCGCTGCAACACACAACACGACCCACCACTCAGCTCGACACATTCATGTTCGTATAACACCTTTCACTCTATACTTTTACCAGTCAAGCTACAGTGCGTTTCGGTGTAATCGCTTCAGGCTGTACAATCCCAACTCAAATTTCCTTTTATCTATATACTGCATTCATATCTGGGAATACTAGACGTAGATGAAAGGTACAGTAATTGAAAATTTCACCCTAGCACAGACCATGAATGCCCAGAGGAGCAGTGGAAGTAAAACTGTACTTTAACCACTTTAACCTCGGGGCTGGATAAAATGGTTGGTCAAAGCCACTCCCTGGCCGCGTGACTCCCCAGAAAGTGGCATCCATTCCATTTTACAGGAGGCTGATTGGGTCCCAGGTAAGGTATGAATGGGTGAGGAAAACCTCGGTCTTTCTGGGATTCGAACCCCGGAATATCCAGCCCGTACCGAGTTGCCATACCGACTATGCTATACCTTTCCCGTATATGTGAGTACAATATTAAAATGACTGTTAAAGAAAATACCTCTAAAGATGTGTAAATGCTCATCTGGCATTGGAAGAATGGATCCATGACTCAAAGAATCAGTACATTATTTAAGTTACTTTCTAAATTTTACGGTTTGTTGAACTTCGTAGACACAAGAAGGGTCCTTCCCACTCCACGCAGATGGAGTAGCAGTGTTTCCTTTAAATTCTCTGTTAATATTAGTGGACTAACCCAAATAAATAATTAACCAAGGAATTAGAAGTATTTCAGTGAAGTGAATTGTGGCCCAGTCAATGACAAATTTTCTTACTTTAATTAACCACTAAGAGTTTGTTGTGTTATAGCCTGCCCATTGTCTGAAGCTGTTCCTCAGTGTGTTACCAAATCATCTCTTGCCTTCATCATATTTAAAGAAGAAGAAGTCCGTATTGAGTTGAATCTATCAGAAAGTGCTATTCTAGATCACTTTATCTTCGTCCAGTTCTGAACTGCTTCTTTCAGAAGGAAATTTTTCTTACAGGTACGATTTTGAATACGTTATGTTAAAAAAAAGGACGTTTGACTTTTCAAAATAATACCAAATTTTTTTGTGTTTATCCACATAATAATAACGTTTTCGCATGTAAACTGGTTCTTAAAAACAAGTTAAGTTTCATGTATAATACAGTCTGTTACAATCACAATGGACATTCTCTATGAAATTAAATACATCCTAAATATTTTTTACCTATCTTATGTTTATTAGACCGTGCATCTTTGTAATAGTTGAAGAATAAAAGACCAACTTTATGTCACTAGCTATCTTATTTCACTTCTTATGTACTCAACATATTTCGTACATTAATATATTCATCATTAGGAGCTTGCGACTGCGCTGTTGAATTACCACATTGGTCATTTTGTTCTGGGTTCGTTGTGTGTTGGAGATTTGGTGTGGTTGGGTTGGAGTGGTGTCCGTGTTGCAGAATGAAGCCTGCAACACGGACACCACTGAAACCCAGCCGCACCAAATCTCCAACACACAACGAACCCAGAACAAAACGACCAATGTGGTAATTCAACAGCGCAGTCGCAAGCTCCTGATGATGGATATATTAATGTCCGAAATATGTTGAGTACATAAGAAGTGAAATAAGATAGCTAGTGACATAAATTTGGTCTTTTATTGTTCAACTATTTATTACCTAGTATGAGTAGATTGACTGCGTCTAAGTAAGCAGAAGATTTTAACCAACAACATTCTTAAAAAAAAACTCAAAAGGTGATGAGTAACCCTCTTCACGTAGCCTCACAAAATCACAAATGAAATCTACAGTTGATATCGAGATTTTCTGTAATGTTACTTCGATAAATATTTTGTGAGAAAATAATCACCTCAAAATGCATAATTTGCGGCTGCCCGACTTGTGATTGTTTTTCGTTCTGCCACTTTATCAGAGCATCAGATTCAAAATGGGAAACTACAGGAGACAATTTTAGTATTATAGTTCGCTTCAGAATAGGAGTTCCCCATAAGGTTTCAACAGCTTTAGATTCACTGTACAGTTCTGTTCAATTTCACGTAACAGGTTACAATATCGTTTCACTTGACATAAAACTCTAGTGTATATTCATGATTTCGTAGCTACAAACTAAGAAAGTTTACAAATTGTTTGGTGTGCTTGTAGGGCACAGTAGAAAGGCAGTAACAATGATTCCCACAGAAGTCTATTCTGAGTGATATTTTCTGTAAACATTCTCCGAATAATATAAAAAAATAAATTTAGAATCCACGATAAAGAGTTTACAGTGTTAGTGAATGGTTATTTGAAAACGAAACGTAATTAAGAAACTACAAGGCTTTTCAAAATAAGCAAAATAGATTTCATTATCTTATTTAATTAGTGAAATTGGATACGTTTACAGAAAATTAAATTAATATGCTAGAGGAAATAATACTCGGAAATACCCACACAAGGCTGTAAACTCCTCGAATAGTTATTGATTCTTCAGAATGACTCTTTTTCAAGGAATTATTTAGTTTGACTCTGATGGGAACACCGTAAAGACGTTCGTAACTTCTGTGCGACGCCTTATTTTAGAGACCGTTGGAACAGCATAGGGTTATAAATTTTCAAAATTTAAATTGACTTTGTTATAAAAATTTGCATTAATTTTATCCTATAAATAGGATCTCTGCACTTTTAAATTACAGTAAACTATACTACACCCCACATACATAATGACATAGATGTTTAAACTATTGAAATCTTATAATTTTTTTGTAAACAGTATAAAATATTTTTGCTTTAAAATTCGGTCAAAAAGTAAAAGAAATGTAAAATCTTTGAGACACATACATCGCATACCGAAGTACAAAATAGAGTAACAAAAACAAAATTACTTACTATCTTACACATGAAATCTGTTGACTTCAAAATTATCCAGTTCTGTAAATTAATGTTACGAAAATATCTGGATGTGCAGCAATTATTTCGCAATTTATTTTAAACATTTTAAAAATGTGATCCTCGAACACAAACATCTTCATTGCTTCTAAGTGTTCTGGTAGTTCTCCAGTGACTCTGTACGTGATATTTCCAAACCGCCACTCTCTTGTTTTGATTACTCATTTTGACGAATATCCATGTGTTTAGGAATAAGAAGCTACAGCGACTGGGAAACTGTTACCGTAGTTTCGGGAGATCTTCCTTCGTCCATATAAACGGTATGATAATCGCATAACAATAAAGGCTGCGTGTCCTAAAATGTCATAATTTAAGGGCTAAAATTTTGACCCGACCCTCAAACAGTCTCAGATTGAAGACAAATATTAGGCACGTTTGCAAATTTGCGAAAAGCGACTATTAGCTTGGGCATGTCTATATATATATATATATATGTATATATCTGTCTGTCTGTCTGTCCGTCCGTCCGTCCCTTTATCCACATGAAACAACTCTGCTTCCAATGAACCGTTTTAATGAAATTTAATATTTGAGTAGTTTTCTAAAATCTGAAGAGAAAATTCAAAATTTATTGCTATCTGACAGGAGTAGATGTACTTTGTATAAAGACCAATATAAGTATATGATCATATCTCGCTCATTTCTTCTTAGAATGAGAAGTGTTTAAGATAAAGTTTTATAGAAAATCAAAACACATATACAAAGTTCAAAAACTTTCTTTTTCGAAGACCGTACCGTTTGTAGGATAACGTGGAAAAATGTTTAAACTGGGTAGGCCACAGATGACAATATGGCGGATGCGCATAGATTGCTGGATAACTAAGGCTACAAACACACACTAAGGATATGTAATATTAATTTCTTCGTACTTATTATTTTTCCACGATAACAAAGATTGCCCGAACGTGCTCTCAATGTTACATTTACACTTTCATTGCCTGCTGTACTAGTTACGTTATTGTCGCTAGCGAGGGTTTTGTCGCCCATGGTTAAGGGACCCTTGTGTGAAGCTGGTCACTCACCCCCTCTACAGCCTAGGTTAAGAATGTGTGCAGTTAGGCATCCACTCTACCATTTGCTTTCATGGGGTGAAACAGGCATATTTTCCGCTAGAAATTTATTAACGTAACTAAGACAGAACAGCTTATTTGGAGTGCCGTGAAGGTATGATGAGGGATCTCCAACGTAACATCTGCAAATATTTACTAATCGATAGTGCAGATATTAACGTCCATAAACACAATTGTTGACGGTCACAACCTCAAATCCAACAGCTGTAGAAACGTAGGTCTCTAATTAGAAATAGTTTAAAGTTAAGAATTGAACTACACTGTTATTTTCGTCTCATTTTCTGAAATATTCAGAACATTACGTTGGAAGTCTGTAGATGAGCTATGTAAGCGCTTATTTTGCTGATCCATTAATACGATATTAAAAATACATGAACTCAGAAAGCAACGGTTGCTACAAACATATAAATTGAATAAGAATTTCAAGAAACACTGAAATTATCTCCATTCATTTCTAAATCTTACATGATTCTTTGTAGACGACCTTCAAACGCGTACGTCTTTTTTCATGTTCCTTCTGCTTATAACTGCTAATCGTTATATCATCACTGTTCTATCCTAATTAATTACCATTTCCGAGTGTTGTTAGAGCTATGACCAGAGAGAAAATTGTCATGTTTACTCTCGTAATTCAGGGCTAATTTATTACTTGCTTTTGGCTTGTCATATAAAGCAGAATTTCACATTGTAATTGTATCACCTTCTCTCCTTTTGAAATAAGGAGATGTGTAATGAGTGTCTCCTTCAGGTACTCATATTTTCAGTCTCTAAATGTTTTACCAATCTTAATGTTAAAATGAGGCAGCAGGCACCCATAGATAATATAGCATTAGTAGACTCCAAAATGAAAGTCAGAAAAAAATGTATTGTTCCTGGGAGTATTAAAAGCGATGTTGTTTTCTGATATGATAATTTTAATGTGCTTAAATTTCATTAATTTTTCTCGTAATTTGTTATCAATGGTCTATGAATTTGAAAAAAAAAATGCCTCATACGCTTTTATCTAGACAGTATATAAGAAAATGTCCTTGAAATCACCATAAAGGGAAGTTCATAATAGAGGATACAACAGTGCGAAAAAGTACTGAAATGTCTAACTAGGGATCAGAGAATGCTTTACGAGCCGAAAACGGTTATGGTCACATTTTGGGTCATTTCGAAATTAAGATAGAAAACAATTCAAAATCTTATGCGTATTGGACCGTGCATCATCTTGATATTTGAATAATGGTTGACCAACTAGATCACACTTGCTTTATTATATATTGCTCAACATGTTTCAGACGTTAATACGTCCATCTTCAGGAGCTAGCGAGTACTTGTTGTGTTGTGTAGGCTGCAATGATAGAGCCTACACAACACAACAAGT
>Ga0131853_10007732_pt1 | contig 19498 bp, 9 predicted proteins | sample TergutLab28metaG_FD_92764 | JGI IMG/M metagenome (GOLD analysis project Ga0131853, IMG submission 92764) | Labiotermes labralis P1 segment gut microbial communities from Petit-Saut dam, French Guiana - Lab288 P1 (version 2) (version 2) | ecosystem: Host-associated > Arthropoda: Insects >... | reverse complement strand
CAATTATTTACTCCCATCTTCCTCAAATCGTCTCTCACGTCGTCATCCCATCTTAATCTTGGCCTTCCTTTCGGTCTTGTTACGTGTGGTTTCCATTTATAAATGCTTTTAACTACTCTTTCAACATGTCCCACCCAACTCAAGTCTCTTACTTTTAATGTGCCTTACTATATTTTCATGATTAATCAGGTTTTCCAACTCCTCGTTTGTTTTTTGTCTCCATTCTCCATTTTTTTTCTGCGTTGGGCCAAAAATTCTTCTCATTAACCTCCCTTCGAATACCAATAATTTCTGCTTAATGTTTTCTGTTAATACTCAACATTTGGATCCATATACTACTACTGGTCTGATTACCGTATTATACAGCCTTTCTTTGGTTTTTTTATGGAAACCACAGTTTTTTAAATATAACATGAGTTTGTTAACCATCTATAGTGGTTCTTGAGTTTAAAACAAGTACAAGACCAATGTTTAACTTATAAAGGCCCATCCAAATATCATTGACAGGTATGATCCTACCAACCCCACTTTATATGAAGTTAATATAAAAATCTGTAACTTACTCCATCTGGTACTTGCCATACAGACCCTGTTACGATCTACGAATTTCATACGGAGCATTTTCAATCATGCAAAAACTAAACACAGTGTAAGAAAAGAAAAGATAATTTCTTTCTTCATGTAAGGTTGATATCCATACTGTATTTATATCTTTGCAAAATATAAATATCAGACTTGATTAAATATGAAGGGAAAAAAAAACACAGTTGGAAAACAAGTATACTCCAACTGGCACATATCTTTCCATTTTCTGTATTTGGATTTCCTACAAAGCTTTTATTTTATTCTCTTTATTCTCATTGGTTTTGCCACTAGATGAATTATGGATTTACCACCCCCCTTCAATGGTATCTTCACCCTGTCATGCTAAAGGGGCATGAAAGTTCTAGTAGACCTGAGACCTTAGCCAACTGTAGTATTGCTACCAGTAGGGTTTCCCAAGCCAGACACATCAAGCAGGCAGTAACCAGATGAAAAGATATGCTTATAGAGAAGGGAAATCTGATACAAATTCCTCTGAAGCTGGGAGTAGTGACTTAAAGCAGACAGCAAAGGATGCCTGAGATGGTTCATGATCATGCAGCAATAAGTATGACCAGAGTGGTTTGAACAGCGGCTGTACTGTAACGTGGAAAGCAAATGGAAAAACTACCAAACTGTTACTGTCCTGGATAATCTACCTCCAAAACCAGGAACAAAAGCAAGATGCTTCCTCTGAAGAAAAAACAATCCAGAGGTAAACTACTCCCAAATTAGATCTCCAGTTGGGAGTGTTTCTAGAGGAGAAACTACACTTAGGAGTTATGGCAGGGAAGAAGATAAACAGAAACAGCGTCAAGATTGGAACATGGAATATAAGACCTTCAATCAAGGACAGAAGTCCACAAAACTGCAAAAGAAGATAGAGACGATGGAATGCAAAACATTGGCACCAAAGAATCTAAAGGGAATACAATAACATACTCAAGACAAGTACTGAAAATTTGGGAAATTATATTACAGCTGTAAAATCAACCTAATCGACAAGAAAACTGGAAGCCGAACTTGAAGAGGAACAGATGTAGACAACAGAGGCCCTTATATTTTGCAAAGTGAAGTGGAAAAAGCTATCAAGAAGGTGAGGGATACAAAGGGTACAGGAGAAAATGATGATGTACCTGGGGATGTAATCAAACTGCTGGGAGAAGAGTCCTCAGCATAGTGATACAACTGATCAACAACAATTGGACTTCATATAAAGAAGAAACTAGTAGCCTGCTACACTCAGAGTATAGCCTTGTACAGTGCTGAAACATGGACACTTTGGAAAGTAGATCGGAAACACCTCGAAAGTTTTGAAATATGATGCTGGAGAAGGATGGAGATCAGTTGAACTGATCATGTGAGAAATGAAGAAGTGTGACAAAGAGTCAAGGAGAGGACTAACCTATAAATAATAAAAAGAAGGAAGACTAACTGGATTGGTCATATGGTGCATAGGAACTGCCTTCTAAAACATGTTAATGAAAGAGAGACAATGGGAAGGAGGATAGACATGACAGGAAGAAGATGTAAACAGCTAGTGAATGACCTGAAGGAAAAGAGAGGATAATGTATACTGAAAGAGGCAACATTAGATCACAATCTCAGGAGAACTTGCTTTCGAAGAGGCTATGAAAGTATCGGAAGACAGACAACAAAATGAACGACCTTATGATCAAATTAACTGCATACTTACTTGAATACAGGCAACGCCAATAATGACTCCACCCAGAATAACAGCAAATTCCTCAACTTTAGTCTGCAGAACTGTGAGGCAACCAACTTCATAATGATCTTTGTTATCCATTTCACAAGGATTTGCAAAGGGGCAGCAAGTATCTGGCAAGGTATGGTTCTTGTACACATTGTGCCAATCTTCATCCTTCTCAGTACCACAGCATTTAAGCTACATCAAATATGAAAATGAAACAAATTAGATCATTATATGAATAACAGACATGCCAAATGCATACAAAATGACCAAAACTATACAGCCAAATAAAGTGAACACAAAGTACAAATGGTGAGGAGGTAAGGATTTGTAAGGAGATGGCCATGACACAATTCAAAGGACCCTGGCACCATGGTACATACAGAGAGATAATGTTTAGATGATGTCCCAGAAAAAGGGTGGGAGGATGTGAAATGGAATGAAGTATAACTAGCTTAGGCAGGAACTAACAATGTGATATTATAACAATGTATGTTCCCAAGCATGTAAAATACAGATGCAAAGTAAGTCAGAGCTTCCAGAGACCATTTAAGTGCAATTTCTTACTTTTCAGTTACAGACTTACAGGTACATCACAATACACTTAATAATTGTTCTCAAGTTTTGTGTCAAATTGTATCACTTGGAAAATCACAGCAGGTGTAACAGTTCTTTACAACATCGCTCAAAGTACGACAACCACATCTCCGACTTTCTGAACAGCAGATGCCATAGTAATGCAGAGCCAAGACATGCCTCAGGCATTTAGTTTCCAGCTTCTCGCTGAAAAGGCCTGGTTCAATCCCTCAGCTATTCAGGTGAGATTTCTGGGGAACAAAGTGCCACTGGGTCCAGTTTTTCTCCAGGTACTTCAGTTTTCCCATCAAATGTCATTCCATCAATAATCCATATTTACATTCATTCATTTGGCATTTATGTCACAGTGTCTAGACACTGTTGCCAATAAACAACAGTCGTATCACAAGCAAAAAAGATAAAGTACAGAAGCAGTCTTCTCACACAGCTGCTTCCAAGTGACAAATGCAGCCTCATTCCACTGCATCTTCAAAACAGGCAGGACATAAGTGATTACCACAATTCAGTTCATGTTCCAGTACATGTCAAACATGTTCTCCTATCTTCAAGGTGTGTTGTATTTACAATGCCTGCATGTAAAAGAAGCCCTGGAATCCTGCGTGAAAAAGTGTATTACACTGCCCCTTTGTGCAAAAACACCAGTCTGCCAATCATGTAGAAACATACTCCTCAAGTCTGGATCATCTGCAGCCATCAATAAGCCTTTCAATCTCTATTTCCAGTAATAACCCAATCTGTTCTTTAAAATATCCACTGTACTCACATATCTTCCTCACATGAGGTGGTATTCACACATGATGTTTAGATTGCATTTAGAACACTGGTGAGCAATGGCAATGGTGATACAGTGAGAAATCTTCCACACCCACTAAATAACCAAATATGCCAGAACTCTGTGGAAGAACAGAGTTGCTGAATCCTATATGTGCAGCTAATGATTTACTCACCCAGGAGCATTCATGACAAGAATTATCCAACAACGTCTTCCACTGTATAATATGATGATGCAGTCTGCCTTTTACCCTATCGGCTGACGAGTGAATCAGAACCACCATGTATGAGGGCATATCCAAAAGCTTCTGGACTTGATCACTAATGAAAAATACCTTTGCTAATGGGTGCTGTTCCCTTCATAGTACTACCCCACCAAATTCATCTGAAGGATTCAGCATTTCTACAACTAAAAGAAGCACCACTGGAAATGACTCTTTGGAATGGCACATAGCAGTCAATGATTGTGCCTGTTTTTCAGATATCATGCCAATGATATCTTCATAATGGCAATTTCATTCTTGGAAACAAGAATAAATTACAAGGGACCGTATCAGGTGAGTAAGGACCACAGCTATGTTTTCAGCATGAAAAACTTGCTCCTGCTGCTGCTCACTGGTGAGCAACTGAGGCACAAACTTCTTCATGGAGATCCACCACACACTGAAATCTTCCATGAGACTTCACTGGCATGTTCCATACAATCAACCTACGATTGTGTGAATTCTTCTTGTTTCTATGTGGATGACCTGTGACGGGACAACCTGCACACTCACAATCTTCAACCACAATTTTACCATGTTTGAATCAAGAAAAACAATCACAAGTCTGTGTTCTTCCCACAGCAGTAACAATGCAAGCTGTTCTAAGTGTTTTGTGCATTTCCAATACAGTTTTCCCATGCCCGATGCAAAACTTTCCACTCTCTCCAACCATTAGAAATTATAACACTTAAGGTCAATTTCAAAGTCCATGTTCAGTGTAATTCAAGAGAAGGCACTTCGTGGTTCTCTACATGACAAATCTCTGCTGTATTCCTATCTGTTGAGGTTATAAAATGTGGCAGCCAAATGGTTAACATTTATCCTGTGCATTTACAAGGCCCAGCTTAGAATCTCAGTGAGACCAGCTAAGCAGGAGAGGTTTGTGAAGTCTGCCAGTATTTCTAGAGAAATTCTGGAATAATTTACAATAGTGCCTGACCACTTCATTCCATGCCTCTCCCAATTCATCATCCTACCTCTTTCACTTATATAATCCATGCAGTGGAAAGTGTTGTTTAAATAACACAAGAAATAAATTTTTTAATGACTATGACAAGCTACTCAGAAACAATGGGCAATCTGTGTTCTATCCTCATTATAAAAACACAACACATGCTGGTCTACCAGTAAGGACAGAGAGGTACACATCGTACATCAGGCTGAAAGGTCTCCTACTGAAGCCTTTTTCTGTATGAACCTTAAGCATAATCTGTAACAGCAGACTTTTTGCACACATTCACTTCATTTCTACAACAACCACACAACCCTCCAATCAAAACATAGCAACACATCCACATTTTATGCATCTGAACTCAAAGAGGTGCCATTTGACGGGGGTCGTACTGTACTTACATCATGCTGCATGATGTTCCAGGTTTTGGCAATCTCTTTGTTGTATGGGTATTTGTACATTGAGTTGTTCACGGCACTCTGCAGCATATCTTCAACATCATCTTGCAACACAAAGCCTGTGATTCCACCAGCCAGCTCCATTCCAAAAATAACCAGGAGCAAACCTGCAAACTGCAAACAAATATGGTTTCCCCTTCCAGAAAGCATATACTGGGCTGCAGATTGAGCAGATATAGACAGTGACTGAATAAGCGGTATGAACAGCAGACAAGGGATAACCTCAAATCTATTGACTGGGCATTTAGATAACATTCACAATTTAAAAAACTCATGTTATGAAATACATTTGAATTGTAGGTAACAAACCACATTACGGCTCTTCACACTTCATGCCATGTCATAGCTATGTCATCCAGGTTTCAAACATAAATGAAAAAAATGACTAACAATTCCATAGGTGTGCTACAGCATACCACCATATCAAATATTAATTCAGAATAACTTGCAACTCAGAGTTATATATACAACCTGTGGCACCATTACCAAGCAATTAGTGCAGCCCTCTCAGCAATGAGTAACCTTCTTGCACAATTATGGTGAGTGGCTAAAGTACTCTGGTAGATCAGTTTGAAATGATCACCAGAAATGAAAACATATTTGTACCTACTATATTGTATTTGTGAAGGATAATACCACAGGAATGAGAAGACACAGAACAAGAACAGTGTAGTTCAGAGTATTTTGTTACTGCAAAATATTAAATTCAGCAACATTATGACAGGACACATACATCAAAATAGATTAAATATTCAGTACAGCTTCATGTTGATGAACTGTAAGCAATGAAATGCTTTATCATCACAAGAGAATTTTTTTTTCACAAATGCAAAAACAAGCTGTACCACAAGACGCTTTTTGAGTAGTGCACGTACTGGCCAAAACAGCTAAACCACTCACTGACTCTAAAATAATTAAATCCTGGATCCCAGAAGTGGATCAAGTAATGTGTCCAAAGAAAGTCAGACTTTGTCGATGCAGCTACCAACATCATTGATGGTATCAGTCAAAATGTTACTTCACACCTACACTAACAGGTGTCCAAAACTGACACCAACACCACAAAAAATGGTCATCTGCATAACACAAGGCACATTTATAAATGAGTACGTTCATATAAACACAATACATGTATCTTAAATCATGTCTGGGGACATGGATTTTGAGTCAATGTACTGAATTGGGGCTGCCAACATCGAATGTGATGGTAATGTATGCAACAGTTCCTTGAAAAAGCATTAGGCTTAGGCAAAATAAACTTGTTTTCTATTTGCCTGTTCTCTGCAACCCCATCCTACAATTGTGTAAGGTGCAGAACAAAGTGGTTGAATACAGAAAAGTGAGATTGCCTCAGTTCTTCATGTCATTGCTCTGAAAAACCTGGCTGAATCATTTACAAGGCTGGTACTATTTAAAAATAAACTAAAATACGTTATCGAAATTAAAAAATACACAAAATCCAACCAACTTACTGTCATGATCATGCAGAGGTTTTCTTTAACAGCACCACAGCAACCAAAAAATGCAACCACGAAGACAATAATCCCCAAAATAATGAGCAAAACTGGTCCGACATAAAAATTTCCTTGAAGAAAATCCGTGTAATTTGAGTAGAAATTCTGAATAAGCGCACCAACTGTAAGAATAGCAATGCCAGATATCTGAAATATAAAGATGACACATAATCAAAAACACTGCCAACGTTTTGTAAGTAAGTCGTATTAAATTAGTTCAATCTGTGAAATATATGATATACTTTCACATACTTACTGCAAATAAAAGGTTAAACACAAACAGCAAGTATTTGACACACGTCATACCGCCGGACACCATTTTAACGTTACGTTTATATTTTCTTTCTTCTAAGCCTGCAATCGAAAAGCGTATTACAAAAGCGTGAAACAAAGACAGTATACTAGCTACACTGCTTTGGTCAAACGAAGGTCAGCATACGCCCAAAGACCACTACCCAAATGACTGCAGCAATTGCAACCTGCTTACGTTGAACGACGCTTTCTAACGACACTTCTCAACATCCGCTGGTATGTTGTTAAACACGCACGCGTGCGAACGCTGCACACTAGTTGCGATCCATGCATACAATTCCCCGACACAAATACAGGACAAAATTAAAAATGTGTCGGTCAGATACCGGTCTCAATTTATTACCTGGAGTGTTAGTTAAGAATGTTGAGTGGCAATGAGCGTATTAATTACGTACAGATGCCATTTCTTTCTGTTTTATATGCTTTCATTTGCTGCGCATTCCACGTACCTTGCACTACACACGATGCAATCCGTCGTTAACATGAATTTATCTCAGTATTGTGGTTTCTTGGAAACGGCTAAAAAATATAACTAGAACATTCGTTACAGTTTTCAGGGTTTTACGGCGGGTGTTGTTCAATCGATGCTAGTTTTTTTTAGGTTCCTACTCAATGTAGTGTGATACCGACTTATTACATGGTATAAAGATCCAAAAGGCGGCCTTCATCAGAACAAATCTATTGAAGTCTATATAACGTAAAAACGCGGAACCAATTGTATGTTTCCATTAACTGTTTACAATTAGCCTTTCATTAATACTGTCAAATAAAGACGCTCTTTCTAACGTAACGATATTATGGGATCCATGGTACACAGCATACGTAATACAATACAGCATGCAAGACTGACATTGGCCAGTATTGCACACGGTCCGTCTAACACTACGCCTATTGACACCATGCCTACGACAGACGCGCAATTCGTCTAAAAAGATATTCACTATTCAATAAAAAAAATTAGTAGAAATGTGGTAGTAACACAACCTATAAATTCACGTACAGTACAAGAGTATGCTATTTTACCTATTCTGTGCAAATGGGCATTTTCAATAAATTTAAGTGTAACAAAAAAAATCAAATTCAACAATACATAGTATTAATACACGTAATATATGCCATCTTCTTAGACCAATTGTGAACCCCTCTAGTTTTCAGCAATGTACACACTATGCTGGCATCAAAATATTCAACAATTTGCCATGCAAACCCACAAGTCAAATGAAAATGCTCCATTTAAATCATTGAGAAGATAAATACATTATCCTCTTATTTGGTTGAGGAATTTCTAATGTTCAAAGAACAATTCATAATTAAATTAATATGATTCAAATGGATCTTAAATTAGTGGGATGAGGGACAGAATGCACTGGATTGAACAGGCTCAGGAAAGGGACAGATGGCAGCCTTTTGTGAATGCGGTAATGAACCTTCGGTTCTATAAAATTCAGGGAATTTCTTGACAAGCTGAGGACCTGTTAACTTCTCAAAACGAACTATGGTCCATGGAGTTGGTTAATTATAATGCATATAATGTACTCTGTGTAGCATTTGAACACTATGTGGAATTCTAATAATACTCTGTAATGTGGAGGGTCTAAGGATGGTAAATGATTTTGGAGAAGTATACTGATGCCAGTAGGTACACCATAAAACATGAAAATGCCTCCCAATAAACAGGGCTCTACTGGCAACTCAGAACTCTCACCTCATAGTGGTGACCTAGGGCAATGTATTCTATGATGGCAGTATAGTGTAGCTAATGAGAGTAGAGTGGACAATATTTGACACTCACAAATGGCACATTATGGGTAAAGGAATGCAACCTGTGACTGAAAGCAAGGGTTGATGAGACTTCATAGGCATAATGAAGCCAATCCACCAATGCATTTTAGTTATTTTACCCAGAGTACCCAGATAAAGCTAATTTCTGGCATGTACATACAGTAAAGAAATCGAATGTAAAATTTAAATCACAAAATTTGGCACAGAAACAGGATCCACGTTCACTGTAACTTGCACATGACTGGACACTTCCACAGGGAATAATGAGTGTGCTGTATTCAGTCATATTTGGCTGGTCCACTGTAGCAACCTTTACACTGCTTGACTTCTGTACTTTTTAAGGCACATTACATGCAAATATGCACCTGTTGCCTTACTGATTAGACAGCAGTGATGATTTTGATAAATGTATAAGTAAGGCTTGAGGTTATTATAACAGTGTGTCTTACAGTCTTCAGAGTTGTGACACTAGCAATGTAGTGTTTTACGTGAACTCAGTGTTTCTTTTTCCATGTTGATTGGTCCTAGTAACAGGGAAGAGGCATGGGAGGCTTTGGAGTCTTCCATCCATGCATATTACTATCTCCTGTGCGTCAAGTATTGAAATTTGTTATTCACTGATTTTATTTGCTTAATTGGCCCCTGTAGCATGCTGTTCACATGCCACATCATCTTACCATACCATCCACATCTATGGATATTCCATTCCTGTGTTTATCATGACACTACTACTACTACTTCATCCTCCTCTTTCTTGGCAAGTCATGATGTGTAGGGAAAATGCTCTCATTCTGCAGTTATGTGGTAATGGTACCCTAACACTCCACAGGACCAACACTTGTCACAAACTACAGTCCCTGTAACATCCAATGTGGTATGTGTAAAAAAAATGTTAGTAGAATGCCCTACCATCAAATTTAATTAGAAATTTAAAATCTATGTAGTATACCAACAAATGCACGGTGGTATACTACATAGATTTAAATATTCCTTTAATGCACAGATATGGAACATATTAAATTCATTAATTACAATCTATGTTTACAGTTCTCAAGTTGTTACATGCAAAAGGACTTGACAAAGCTAACTGGCTGATGTGAGATTTAGGTTCTTACAGTGTTGGTCATGAACGATTCAAGTCTTCTGGGATGTAATGTCATATCAACTGGCAAGTTTTTACCAACATTTTGGAGGAGCATGCAACCTCCAGTTTTAGGATCTATCTAAAAACTGCAATAAAATATCCAAACAAAATCTTTATTTTTCCCAAGCTTTTTCATCAATGATGAACCATAAACAATAACACCATTAGCATACAGTTGTAAAAATATATATAAAATCACAATTTTCATAAATGTTGATTACAAACTCTATATATTTTCTCCCTTCACCACTATCTTAATATGGATATGTATGGATATTCTCTTATGTGAAAAGAACTTATTGTGCTGTTGAGAACTGAATTAGGGAAGTTTCTGCACTCTTGGCAAGCACACATATCTTATTAGGTAAGGTACTTGCAACATATTTACATTACACTTTCATATTTTCTTTATCAATATACACAAAACCCTTTCTCCCAATAGGTTCTGTTATACAGGGCCCCATGAAATATGCAATACAAAGAGAAGATATGTGCAAATAATGAAACAAAAATATAACAAGTTGCCCCCTTCCCCACACAGTAATGGCCTGTTCCAACATTTGCTGAGTCATTCAAAACATTCCTCATTTTGTTTAGCTACCAGTTGTGTAGTAATTCTTTAATTTAAAATATTTTTTTTTTACAAGAACACATGTTCATAGTTGAACATTATTTTGCGACTAAATACCTTGCTGCGGTTGTGAAGGATTTCACCAAGTGCATCTTAATAAAGACGTTTCAAATAAGTCAAAAATGGTCAGACTAGCAGAAAAATTATGAAACCACAGTATTGTGACAGGAAACATGTTAGGCCTGTGATAGTTTTAACACATTATGGTATGCATTTCTGAAAAGAGGCTAACCTGATGGCCATGCAAATTTTTGAGAAGAATTTCAAGAAAAACTGGGGTGTGACAATTTGTCATTGAGTAATCAAACAGCTAAAATTACAGCAATTTTGATTCAAATCAGTGCATCAGCCTTAAGCCTGTGACACAGCTGCAAGAATTCAGTACTGCCATTAGTTTCATGGTTGTGTGTGAGTTCATGTGCTAGACAAATTGATTTTTATGGATGAAGCATGGTACCCTTGTGTTGGTAAGGACTGGTAAGACCCACATGCACTAAATGAAAATCCTCTGCATTTATCAAAGATAGGTGTTGGATGCATGGTGTCTAGAAAATTATATGTGGGACCACTGTTCTTTGAGCAGGCAGTTACTGCATGAAATTATCAAAATCTCAGAATCTGTTGGAAGAGAGTGAACAAGATTGTTCATTTCAGCAAGATGGAGCAATTGTCCATACTGTGGACACAACAACACCTTTCTTGCAGCGCTTTCTCCATGACTACACTGTCAGTTTTGGTCTACGGCCACACAATCTCCACACCTCACACCACCCCCAACTTCTGTGTGAATTTGTTAAAGAAAGAGTCTAAAGCAATAATACAAGAAGCAAAAAAAAGTGACTGCACTTGTCTTCAAGAAAGAGGGGGACATTTCCAGCATCTGCTGTAACTGAACATTTCCTCTTGTGTATCTGATTTTTGGCATCAGACATAAAATAAAAGCAAAAAAAGGTTTACAGTATTGGGTTGAATTTTATATAGGACTCTCTGTATATGGTGTTTACTGATAGTGCAGAAGACAGGTTTAATCTCTTCCAATAAGATGTGTATCTGTAGGTTGGTCTATACGGTATACATACTCAGCCACAGCAAAATATCCCACATATTCAACACTGTCAGGTTCGGTATCAATGTGGTAATGTCCACCTTCACCATGATGACTGAAACTATGAAAGTGCTGAAGCCTCAGATCTAAACCCTGGAAGAAGAGACAAGAGCTTTATGATGAAACTAAATTATAGAACTTTTTAAAATCAAAACTTCAAAGATCTAATGCACACTGCCTCTAAATCATTACATTTTGCTATCAGTTGTTTTGTATTGTTTTAGAATGTGGTCTCATATTTAAGTCTGAAAGTAAATTATGATAATTCTTATTACTTAATCTATATTCTAAAACAAATATCTGTAAAGGTACACAATTATAGAGAACAAACATCTTGCCATTGGTTTTATGATACAGTGAACCATTAACTCGTGCTCTGAATGAGGACCATAACATGCAAGATAATGTTGATCATGTTTCTTTTTGGTCCTCTGTGGAAGTTGGATGTGTTGCCAACATTCTAGAGGAATATACTGCCACATGTTCAGGGTCAAAATGTGTAATATGCAGTTCAGAGCAGCAGCATGTTGCCAGCCTTTCACCAACCATGGTGTTGAACCCTAATATAGGCTCATGGCATATGTAGCTTTTAAAAAAGCTGTTTGCTGTGTTATACAAAGGTCTGTTCCTGTTGGAAGTGTGAGTATTTTTCTGCATATAAACACATGCACAATTTTGTTGCACTTCTGGAGTGTCCAGGAGCATAATGAAGTACATGTGACACAAATATTACACTATATATACAGAATGTTATGCCCTAACCAATTTGAAATGAAAGTCACTTGCATAGTCATGTCTGACCACAAACTTGTCCAAAAACATAATTTAGTTCTGTAATCAAAAATGTACAAAATTTTTAATGCCACCTGCATATTGTGGATTGAAGTGCACCTGCAAAATTTCCAGTGGTGTAGACAGTGGTGTTCTGCATGCTCTGCATTTTCAACAGGCAAGTGTTCGCTGTGAACTCCCAGGCAGGACAAGCACACAACATGACTGATCTTTATCCTATTTATTTTACATAAAATAATTACTGATCTATTTAGTACTTTGGTGAGGGCAAGTTTCATGTTAGTGATTAACTGCTCATTTATGAATAGGAAATAAATTTGTATGTATGTGTCCTCAACCTTGGCTACTATCTTTTGAGTATGCATTTTTCATGTTGTCTTCTTTTCATAGATGAAACCTGCAAAATTTACACTTTACAAGGAGGAAGTACAATATGTTACGCTGAAGTTCTTTCCGGGCACTAAAAGCCTCCTACAGAAATTCAATGTGCTGCAGCTATGTCACTGTCCAGAATTTCTGTTATCAGCTGAAAACTTCCCTGCATATAACCTAATAACTTTCTTAAATAATTCTATGTATGATAATGACAACATGTACACATTAAAAAGCGAGATACTGAATCAGTGGTAGTACTGTTTTGAAGAGTCAGTGTGTCAGAAAGGGTCTGTATATATTATTTGGAGACAAACTTCCCCTCTCAAACTGCCTATAATGTTGATGTGTTAGGTGGGCCACATCTGCACCCACATGGTTATGGTTAATCAAATATATGATGATTTAAAACTGTGTGATCTGTCACCACCAAACAAAATAGAAAGTATGGTTTTCTACATGTTCATCTACAAAGACTGAAACTGAAAACTTCAGTTTCAACAAAACCATCAAATCCTAAAAATGATAATTTGTGTTTCAACTTACAGGATCAGCAGATGCTAGTGTTCCAACAGCAATGAGAGGTGCAGACATGTTGTAAAAGTGAAGCCATTTTTCCACTTCTTCATCAGTACTAATGGGTGACACTGAAAACTCTGGCATTACATGGTGCTTGGCTTTCCCCTCTTTCAGAAGGAAAGTTCCACCTAAACCTGAAAAAAATCATTTCTCAAATGGTACTATTGGTACTGTTGATTGTCTAACAGTTTGCAACAGAGATTCACTGCTGTGCAATTATGTGCAATAATGGTCATTTTCTTAAGTTATATATAATATACAGAGAATTCTAACAGTTGTCTACCCTCAACTTCAGGTTGTCAAATGTGCCGATTTTTGAGACTGACAGCGAACATATTGAATACAGCACTTTGCGTGTGAAAAGAGCAGGTGGTTATCATTCTGTGTGATGGATTTACTAGGGGATGTGTGCTCTATCAAAACTACTTTTCAAATTTAATTTAGAATATTCCAGTTGGACAAGCAAAGAAAATGAGAAGTGATTGGAGCTGGACATAACCAGTCTCTGATTCATACTTCTGATGATAATTTCTTGAGCAAAACATAAATATCATAAAACAATCAATGAGATTCTACTACATGCTGATAAAGAACTCAATCCAAAGTAAATACACTGAAAAAATAAGTATATGTCCATATCTTGTCCCAGAATACAAGATAAAAAATGTTTTCACATGGTGCACTGCATAAATACCACATGCTACACCACTCAGAGCTACCTCCATATTACAATGGTGCCTGCAGTGCCAAGTGAATATGTTCCGGTAGTTGCTTTAAGAATTCTGTTTTCCTGATTGGATGTTGCTGTTTTTCTTCTGAAGCACCATATTTTTAACTGACCCATCTGTCTACTCTCACACTTCTAATTTCAGTCCATGATTTGTCATTGGTCCAATTTTACCTAAGGCCTTGCATACAGAACATCCTACACAATAACTTGTAACTTTCAACCAAACATATACATATTTTCCTATCACAGAAGTTTTGTCCTGTAATTTATAAAGCATCTGTCCTTTACTCTGGATTAATCTATTAGATGTTGAAACTCGACTCAATTGAGCTTAACTGAGTTATTCCACACATACTTCCTAGTTCATCTACACTTTTTGTTTCTTCATATAATTCAGGGTTCTGATTATCTGGATTGGTCCAATTTTACTTAAGACCTTGCATACAGAACATTCTACACAATTACTTGTAACTTTCAACCACACATATACATATTTTTCTGTCACAGAACCTTTGTCCAGTAATTTATAAAGTGTCTGTCCTTTACTCTGGATTAATCTATTTGATGTTGAAACTCTGACTCAATTGAACTTAACTGGGTTATTCCACACAGACATTTCCTACTTCACCTGCACGATTTGTTTCTTTACATCATTCTGGGTTCTGATTTTCTGGATTACACATCTGTTGTAGTGGCTGTGTTGTAGTGCAAAGAAAAACTTGGTGGCAAAGGATGACCTCCATTGTTCTTGTATGCCAAAGGTAAGTTTTGTTGGTGTAGTTATTTCTAAATTCCAAAATACTGTGACATTTTTGGTATTAACAGGAAGCTGACCATTTTCAACACTCCACTAGAAATTTATTTTAAATTCTGGGAAAGATTAAGCAAGTTAAACCACAATCATTTTCACTTCAAGGTGTAAAAGGTGGCAAAGAACCAGAATGTGCTATCTGGACAGCAATTGTATGACCCCACAACTTCTATTTATATTTTGTGTATGATTTAGTGGTCGTAATTTTTAATTTAACAACTGTTAACTGGACAGTGTGCGTAGTAAATCTAGTGTTAGTGAAACAGCTTTTACACACTTAAAACATCAGTAGCAATGGCATAAAACAGAAATTACACCCTAAACATATGGGATTTGAATACGTGACTACTAAGAAACGTAAGATATAGGCTGTATGAAAAGGAACAGATACTGCCACCCTGCAACAAGGTGGTGGTGAAAGGCACAAGTACTGGAGTAACTAACAGAGGCAAGACACCCAAGAGCAACAAATGACAGCACCATCATGCTTAATGTGGATTGAACACAAGACTTATGCAGGTCCATGTTCATCAAAATACTTTTCAAGTTACACATTCCACCTCCAACACATCATGTTAATGCCACTGCACACACCTCGCTTAAGACTTGGCATGCAACAGCATGCATGATTTCAGATTATGTGTTGAGGCTTTTCAAGCCAATCAGCCACATTTCTTCCTAGAAAATTCTATACCTAGGTTGGTGACATCATTAGAATGCAAGGCGAAACAAACTTCACTCAAAGTGAGCAAAAGTGCAAAGTAAATTGTGCTTCAAACACAGTAACAAACAGTCAGGCAATTCTTGCTGTAATGTATACAGGCAAAAAGCCTATGTATTACTACTATAATCAATACACCCTGAGTTTCCAAGTGTGATATTACATATTTTGGTCTCACTTGGATGTATTTTTATATTTTTGGTCCTTCATTACTGCATACTGTGTATTTGGTTACACAGCCAGGAGAAGTGAGTCATCAGTCACTAAGTCACAACAGTTTTTTAGAGGTAAATGAGTGATATTCTGGTCCATCAAACATGGATTACTTTACATACAGTCTTATTTGCATAGAGGTGATATTTGAAGTATAAAATACACTTTATGCCAACTCACAGGAAAAATCTTGCATTACATAAACTTGCAGGAGAGTTATGACTAATTTACAAATAAATCTGCAGGGGCTGTGGGAAAAGGCACACTAATACTGAGCAGCAAAAGAGATGCAGTTGTGCCAAGGAGTACAGTGAAGAAAGCAACAATCAGATATCAAGTAACTACAATGGTGTCCAACCTGGTTTTGCCTGGGAGGATATGCTAAGCAGCTGCAGGAGGCTTCCATCTAGAAGCTAGCACAATGACCAGACTGTAAAAGCAACACCCAAAAGACTCAGGATTTCTTCATGCCTGTATATGACACTAACTGCAATTTAATGACAGCATGGATGTATTACTACAAAACAACAGTGCCAATGCACTGACTGAATCATCTCTGGCAAAATTTTGTGTGAAATTGGTATGCTGATGTAATTGGTATATGTCCCTGCATGGCACTGTAATAGGTAAGTCAGCTGAGACAGAAGTTAACTGATTTGCCTCCTTATAGATGTCTAAGAACTCATAATGAGAACATACAGTCCTGCTTCGCTGAATATACAGCACACCTGCAATTCCCTACATGTCTAATCCCTCTTGTCAGAGAGAATACCACAGTGGTGAAAACACCAGTATTTAACATCTCAGTTTGGTCAAGAGATCAAAGGCCTGTATAAACAAGTCAACTGAAGGGGCCAGTCACAAGTAGCAATTGCCAGTGCAGGTACTGTGTTGTATGAAGATGGAGATAGCTTCTTTACTGGCCTAAGCTCAGCAAGTACCTATTTTTATACAACAATACACTATGATGACTATTTTATATTTGTAGTTCCATGCATTGTAATTCTAGGTTGAAGAAAACCAACAAGATGCAACTGTATGCAGATATTTATTTACTGCGAAATTGCTCTACATGTTTCAGGCATCCATCACACCCATCATCAGGAGTACATAAAACTGTAGTTGCAGCCTCTGGTACAGATCATACTATACGGGGAACAAGCTTCTTCAAACGTGACCAAATAATGATGCCCGAAACATGTAGAGTAATTTAGCAGTAAATAAATATCTGCATACAGCTGCATCTTGTTGGTTTTCTTCAACCTATGATAACTACGTTCAATAAAATTATTACTAATAACACACTGCAAAAACCTTTGGAATCTGCACACAGATTGGTATGTTACATATAGCAGTGACCATTTACTATTGTCTACTGCAATAGGCATATGGTAAACAGTAAGTTCCAACACCAATATAGGAATATACATACCAACAGCCTTTTCCTTATAGTGTTCATGAAGAGATTTTCTGATACTGCTAACAAAGTCATCTTTTCCAATTCGTTTCTTACAGATTATTTGGAGAACCTTAAAGATAAATAAAACGTGGAATGTTACAGTACATATAGCAGCGACTTATCATTGCATGGTAATATTAAAATGAATTGTAACAGGCTGGTTTGGTACCACTCATGGCAGCACTATTGGTGGTAGTGGCTGTCACCATAACAAAGCAGCAGCATCTGTAGTTAATCTTGGAGAATAGCCAGTCAACCATACTCCAGAACAATCAGTAGCATAGAATGCCACATAAGGGAAGCAAAATATCAGTTATTTCCTGATGAAGCACAAATCTCATGGTTCCAAGTTGAAGACAGGAGGAGGAGAAGGAGGAGGGGGAGAAGGTGAAGAAGAAGAAGGAGAAGTAGAAGAAAGAAAGAAAGAATGAAAGCAAGAAAGAAAAGAGAGACAGACTACAGTGCCACCTCTGTCAACAACTTCTCTGGCACAAACATTAGACAGATATTCTGCAACTTTACTTAACATTATTATGTTGATGTTTGGAGAATGCAGATGGCTTGAAAAGTGAGCAGGTATGAGAAACATCATTCTAGAATAAGAAATTACATCACAATTTTCTTCTGTTCCATCCAGTATCTTAAAATTTATCAAGACCATTTATCCTTCTCAATTCATGATATACACGTACAAGATTCTCACTGCATTTGTTGGTAGCTGTGACACCCACTGAACAATGTAAAGTATTTAAATATAACCAGAATTCCACATTGTGGAGATAAGCAATTTGCCATATGTGGAGAGTCAAGTGGAGATGTCACAGAGCTTAATTATACACCATGCCAAGAAGTAACAGCAAAGAGCAGAGGTATATCTCCCCACATGCTTAATCTCAGCACATGAAGATGAGTAATTTGGGTCACCCTTCCAGCTACTTTATTGCAAGAAAAGAATCTGCTACCTATTGCAAAGGACACTTGGAGGGTCTCACAGCCAGTCTGGGCACTGTTGTGGAGACATCCCTGAACTCTCTGTGGAAAATGAACTTTGGTTCCATGGATATCCACCTGTAGCCTAATCATTGCTCTGACTGAGCTATCCTAGGTGCCACATATCAGTCTTACAGACAAACTAAAGTGAAAGAATACATACTTGACCAGGCTTTCCTTCACTACAAAAGATATTAGCAAGCACAGCACAACGTGTTTCTGTATCAGGAAGACGTTCCAGAACACAGCTACCATCTACAGTGTTCACTTTTGATATTCTTGTGTGATTATTAACTTCTCCTCCTTTCACTTCAAGATTTATCATCATCTAATGAGGAAAAAGAAAAGGAACAATAACAGATTGTCTTGTAAAAGAAGGATGGTACCTGAGTTTGTTTGTATCTAAACTGGTTCACTGAACACTTCCTTAACAAAAAAGCAAATATGATTACAGAAAACACTTCATTTTTTTAATTACCTCACAGTTTACTCCTGCATATGGCCATGGTCCAGCACCTGCTCCTATCAGGAAAGTTGGTTCAACATCTGTAAGTTTCCCTACGTCTGACAAGTTATAAAGTTTTTCCCTCCGAACAAGTGGAAGCAAGTAAGGTGGTCCACCAATATCAACCAACCTAGGTTTGCCTCCCAAACCTATTTGTAACAAACAGTCACAACAATAACACTAAAGTTAGGATGGCAGCACTTCTGCTTTGTATGTGGAAGGTCTGAGGCTTAAATCTTGGCCTACAGCCAGGTCTGTTTGACTGGGGATTACATGGCTTTCCTGCTCTCCAGGCATATGTGGGAACAGTGTCTCAAATTAGGCCATACAATATGAGATACTGACTTTGTCATTAAACAACAACAACAATAATAATAATAATACAGCCATATTGGGCACTGCACACATACTTCAGAAAGTACTTATGTAAAAGTACAATAGATTCAACACTGGAACTAATGATATAAGAAACATGAATAGTAAGAACTGAATAGCTGCAACACT
>Ga0131853_10007730_pt1 | contig 19498 bp, 12 predicted proteins | sample TergutLab28metaG_FD_92764 | JGI IMG/M metagenome (GOLD analysis project Ga0131853, IMG submission 92764) | Labiotermes labralis P1 segment gut microbial communities from Petit-Saut dam, French Guiana - Lab288 P1 (version 2) (version 2) | ecosystem: Host-associated > Arthropoda: Insects >... | reverse complement strand
GAAAATACGTGAGCAACATACCAGGAAAACATGAAGTCAAGGAACTACAAAAAACAGCCATATTGGGCACTGCACACATACTTCGGAAAGTACTAATGTAAAAGTACAATAGATTCAACACTGAAACTAACGATATAAGCACCATGAATAGTAACAAAAGAATAGCTGCAACACTGTATTCCCTAGAGACACAGTTTGACTCAGGAATATAAGTATAAATACCCTCCATAAAGGAGATGATGATGATGATGATGATAATATCCTCTACAATAGCTTGAAATTTCTAAACCCTAAATAAGGAATATTCACCAGTATCCAAACAGGTGCAGTGCTTCAAACATGCCACAGTATGTTGCACTTCCATGACACAGGATTATATTTTTAGGCGCTTTCGCAAGATTTAGAAAAGTGAATATTAATTTCATGTCTGTCCGTCTGGTCGTCTTTCCGCATGGAAAAACTCGGCTCCCACTGGACGGATTTTCATGAAACTGATATTTGAATATTTTTCGAAAATCTATCGAGAAAATCCCAAGCCTCACTAAAATCTGGCAAGTAAAACGGGGAACTTTACATGAAGGTCTATATAAATTTTTGATCATATCTTGCTCAGTTATTCTTGGAATGAAAAATATTTTAGACAAGAGTTTAAAAAAAAATCAAAACACACGTTTTGTATTTAATACTTGTTTTTTTCGAAAATATTCCGTTTATGAGATAATACAGAAAAATGTAGTCGAGCCGGAGAGACCACGGATGCCAATATGGGGTATGCACATTTTTAGGCTACAAACACACACTCAGAATATGTGTTAATTATTGCTTTTCTACCGCAATAATAGCTGTACGAATGCGCCTCAGTGTTACGTTAAACTTACATTACTTGTGTTATTGGTGCATTAATTATTTTGTTTTTCAGTGTTTTATTTACAGTCGCTGTCGGTTTCTGTAATTGTCCAGCGTGGATCAAAGATTGAGAGTGTGGGGCACTGATGGTATAACATTGACGCGTGAAAAGCAAAGTATTCGGAGAAAAAGTGTCCTGTTGCCACTTCGTTTCACCCCATATCCCAGATGAAGTTCCCTGGGATCGAAATCATGCATACTCGATGTCAAGCCCGCAACTAATCTCCTGATTTGGGGCACAGCCCAAATAATTTATTAGTATACTTTTACTTTATGCTAAAATTCATTTATTGTGAGTGCTTTGTCTAAAGTTGGTAGGTCGAGCCGAAGACTATAGCGTATAATTTAGTGTTAAATATTCAATGAAAAATATTGTCGTGAGAGACTAAAAACTACGTTTTTAAGAGTAGCTATGGAAATTTATATAGTTACCCATATGCAACTTACTATATTAAAGGACATTGATTTATATTGCTGTCATATACTGGTGTTGAGCAAATAAAATGCTATATGCGATGAGGTTATTGAGGAACAAAAGTGGTCTTTAGAAGAGGCATAATTCCTGTGAGTGAACGGAATTTGATACAGAGACATCCTGGTTTGTTGGATTAGGCACGGTTCTGGAAGTAGATTTGTGTTGAGTGACTCTCGTACAACGCGATGTTGGACTGAGTGCATGAAATGTGAATTGTATAAATATTAATAGCGCTCGTTTAAGCTTTTAGGATGACGGACATAGAATGTACTATTATTCAACACCCGAAGAATTTCCCCAGTACCGTTGCACAGTAAAGAGAACAGGTGTAACCTAAACAAAAATATGGTCTTTGATGTTTATGGTTCCTTGCATCGCTGATCTGTATTAATAACTGTCCAACGAGATGCAACACAAAGCAGTCTATTTATTATTCTGCACGTTCACTCTACATGTTTCGGGTGTCAACCAAACCCGTCGTCAGGAGTACACAAAACTGTGACTACAGCCTCGGTACTGGTCATTTTTTTGTGCAGCTACCTCCCTCCAACGTGGCCAAGTTGGCCACGTTGGAGGGAGGTAGCTGCACAAAAAATGTGACCAGTACCGGAGGCTGCAATTACAGTTTTGTGTACTGACGATGGGTGTGGTTGACACCCGAAACATGTAGAGTGGACTTGGAGAATAATAAATAGACTGCTTTGTGTTGCATCTTGTTGGACAGTTATTAATATAGAAATATGGCCATTTGAAATAATGCTTGTATAATCGAGTGTATTCGGCAGGATATGAACGGTGAAGTTGATAATGATATTGGTGGTGGTGATTGTGGTTATGTGAAGTTTACCTATCGGACATAAGGGGTAAGAAAGGACGATTTCTATTGCTGAAATTAAAAGGATTCGAGGGAAAGCGGTACTTACCTATTTTGAATTACGAAATTCGTGTTTTGTTGAAAGCATCGTGGCAAACCACGAACAACGTCAGTCAGTGTAGTCGGTGTTCTTGACGAGTTTCGAATTGTATGCATTCCGAATACGTGTTCGAAGCTTTACGGCTTATGCCAACTTTCTAGACCTTGGAATTTATTTTATGATATCTGTAGGATAATTCTTTATAATCAATACTACTTAAGAGCTATTACGAAAAGGAATAAAGGATTTCTCCTACTGACGTAGAATTCTCATTAATTCTGCAGTCTGTTGCTTCAATGGCTTATTGTAACAGCCACTAATATCACTGTCGATTAGGGAAGAATAAAGAAATTTGACAAGTAAGTTATTAAAATTCGATCAAGAACTTCCATTGTCTGTAATTGAATTCGCTTAAACCCATTCCCTTGCTCTCGTAGAATTTTCGAGGGATATGTCTTACATCGACTTTATTATCTTTGTGTAACTTCAGATAGTTCATGTTTTTTCAACTGGTGTATTTGGGTCGAAGAGTGAGGGGAAGAAAAAGATGGAAAGAATTTTGACGTCTGCCTCGGCAACAAGTGGCTTCTCAAGGGTGACAGTATTTCATAATCTCACTCTTTTAAAACGTTTTCCTCTTACAAAAGAAACAGGCTAAATTCTTCGGAAACTTGCAACACTTAGTGACCTGGAGGTACCTGGACAGAAGTATTGCATCTTTTAGTCTTAACTTGTAATATGAAGACAGAAAGAGAAAGGAGACATTCGTCTTGAAAAAGAAGTTGAATATGTTAGGGACTTTAATTAAACGTCTTGGAACTGGAAATCCATTCCATTTATCGAGGTTAGAGTACCTACAATTTTAACCCACTATCCAATCATAATATTATCTTTGATTAGCGCTTCTCAATGAATGTAGGGACGAAGAAAAGAAAAGTGAAATCCTCTCAAGGAAAATCTGATTAAACCAGCAGGAGAAATTTTTTCCTTAGTTTTCTGAGAAGTACTGAAGAAACTTGTGTAATTTAATTTAACTAGACAGCGCTTGCGAGAAGTTCTGAGTCGTGCGTAAGTGGGAGCGTCTAACAGAATCGTTCTTTTAGCAGACACCATGATGTAGTTGTCAGCAGTTGTGCCTCGTGTTCGGGGTATCCTGTCACGGAGTTTGCTTAACATGGACGATATTTCCTCAGTTTTCTCAGACAAATTAGAGCATATTACGTTAAGTAGATCACAACCATTTTCTTCCAAATGACATATTTCAAACAAATCGTTCATGATCATCGTAAAGTTTGAGTAGTTTAGGTCATGCTGTATAACTTATCTACTTATAATAGTCCTTCAGTCAACAAAGGTAGAGTTGACCCGGTGATTAATTGCCCCCAAGACGTTCATACGTGTGGTGTGGTACACGTAGAGCACCATCAGGTATTCTTGTACTTTGTACTAGATGGGGGTCAGTTGTCGGCTTATTATCCCGGTCTGTTTTCCCCCCGGAGAAAACGTTTCTAAAACCCAATGCCTAGGTGATTTGGTGGGCCCCTGTAGACGGGTTTGGACACAGTGGTGGAGAGAAATATTTCTCACCTTTATCGGAAATCGATATACAGCTGTCCTGCATGTAGCCACTCACAGCACCGACGGATCCCGGTTCCCTCATTAGAATTCTTATTTTGTGAAGTGTTAGTTAATTAAAGAACTACATGAGTGTTATGTACATAAATAAGTATTGATTTATTGTTTATGGACATTCTTTTTGAGATCTTTCATGAAGTCTGTAACAAAGTAGTGGCTACTAGGTACCTCTCATTACAGGAAAATGAATTGTGAAGTATACTGAGAAGGTTTAGCGGAAACAGATGCTGGTGTCAGCTACGTTTTTATGTTTTATAATAATTGTGTTATTTTGTAAAATGTTCACGTTTCACTGTTAGTGGCTTTTCTTATTAATTTTTTAGAAAGGAAAATATTGTAGAACGCATTCTGTCTACAAAACTATTTAAGACTTCAGTCTATACATCACAAAACCACTGATTACTTTAAGAAATATAGCTGCTTTTGTCTGAAAATAATTGATATTTATTCTGAGAGGCATGCTTAAACAAGAAATAATATCTGTCTGAAATGTATAACCTTCTTGAATTCTAGACAATGCGGTCAACGTACTCGGTCACGCTGCTTGAAAGGCCATATACTTTATGTACACGCAAATAGGCTGAAACAAATGTGGAAGAAGGGAAACGAGCATGTAGAAGTTTAATGTATATAGGTATTGTTAGGGATTTCCATTATTTTAATTAGGAAGTTTTCAGAGTGACAAAATTTGAAGTCCACCCGTTAGTTGTGTTTCTCTTGTGAATGGGATGTGAATGATGTATCCATAGTATGCAGCGTCCTTTTCACTCTGCGCAATATGAAATCCAGGTGCTTATCGTGGAAATTTAAGGGCACTATATTTGAACCACGGAATTTAAAATTTTAAGTATTATCCACTATGAAAATATTCTGTAGACTTGGGGCGCTCATGTTAGCCACACACCCGTTTAACATAAACAATCCTACTCCGACTTTTCCTATCTTAACAAGTATTTTGTTTTCTTAGGGTCCACTCTGTTCTCACAAACAAGACTAGCGTCAGAATTACATTTGCATAATTGTAACTCACGAGAGAGAATTGCCTCCACCTAACAGAAAGAATTGTAATGTGGCATTTCAACATTCCCTGTTAATAACCTTAGTTACTTCGGGTAGAGCGTCGTAGTTGTGAAAAATATATGTCGCAAGAAGTAATTTTTTTTTTGGGGGGGGGGGGAATTGGGTGCTAGATTTAGCCCGACAGTTGTTAGCAGTAATCATGGCCAGAGTTGTGTATATAGTAAACACATTCAGTATGTAACCGCACTTTTAAAAACTAAACTAGACACAAAATATAGTAAGCTTCAGAAAAGACGCATTGAGATGTTATTCTGGAAACTAGAAAACTGAATTAGTGTGATATGACTCCCAGAAAATGCGGATTTCTGGGCACTGAATTCACCGTTTTATATGGTACGTGTAATATTCATAAAAATGGACACAGAAAACCAAATACCACAGTTCGCTGAGCGGATGCAATTGGAACACTGCTGATAATTTAAAACCGCGGTAGAAGTGGGGTTTGTGGAAAAATATAAATATAGTTCATGTGGCTTGGGTGAAATATCACTAAAAATTTGAAAGTATTTACTTTATACCGTATAAAAGGTTATTCGCCGGTCCCAGTGGCCGCACTGTCTAAGGCGTAGGTCTGCGGCCGCTCGCCTGTTGAGGTTGTGGGTTTGAATCCCGCCGGGGACATGGATGTCTGTGTGTTGTGATTGTTGTGTGTTGTCAGGTAGAGGTCTCTGCGACGAGCTAATCACTCGCCCAGATGAGTCCTACCGACTGTGGTGCGTCATTGTGTGTGATCTAGAAACCTCGGAAATGAGGAGGCCTTGACCCACGGAGGGCTGTTGCACCAAATAAAAAAAAAGTTATTCAATGTACATTTCATAGTTAACTTCATCCGAAGCGCTTTAGAGCGACTTGCTTACAGATAAGAATAGTCATCCTATTTATTAATCAATGGAGAGTGGGATTATTAACATCCAGTCTGTTGCATCTTTTCGATACTGTTACATGAACTAAGTTACGGACATGCCTTAAGTTTCTCACCTACTGCAGCTCAACATTCTGTGCGTCCCGTTCAAAGTTGCTTTTACTTATCACGCACGTATGTACATTTTGTCATTGAATAATTCATAATAATAAAAAACATTTTTAATTTACCGCTGTATTGCCGTGGTCCATGAGCAATGTGGAAGAATTAGAATGAGAACAGAGTGGAAAATTCGAATCCTGCACTATCACGAATACGGGTTTGCAGTTAGTACGTTATATTTAACGTAATTATAATGTAAGTTGTGAACTCAACGTATTTTAAATGACAATAATAATTTAAAACTGCTGTTCCTACATTAATATGAGAAAACAAAAAGTACAAAAGTTCGAGTGGAGAAATTGGAAGTGAGGAGCACTAGATTGTGAAGCAGAGAGCTCTTCACCACTATCGTGAGGTCTGCTACTTGTGAGGATATCAGCTACAATGTGTGACGGTTCTTCGTTGATAGGAACATATTCCTAAAACTACAAACACATCCTAAATTCTATGAAAGTTTCTGTCTATACGAACCAAGTTCTTCCTATTCTAAATTTCAGGGATCCAATTCCCAAGCTGGCTGTGCAGGCGCAAAGTTATAATATACATCTACGTGATAACATTAGAAATGCATGAAGGATGGTAGCACGTCAGCAAAGATGCAATAGTGTTTCCTGAGTTGCTACTGGTTACCGGTGGCTTGTGTAATATTTCATTTCTGGATATTTTAAAACAAAAAGTAAAACTAATATATTAAACATAACGGGGTATTCATATAAATATTACATACTTAATCAATAAATATGTACCTGTGGCCTGCATTAAGGGCTTACTTATTTTGAACTGTGTACAATGCAGTATTGACCTACAAACAGATATATGCCCCCCCCCCCCTCACATCTCGCTCTTATTTTCGGAAAAAAATGTTTAAACTAAAATTAAACGTGAATTAATATTATTGTTTCAGGAAGTTGTGATTGTTCAAATATTGCTTGGTAATATTAATGGGCGTACAACTGGAATATTAGCGTATTTACTGGGAAAATTGTATGTAGTCAAACACAACTTTGTCACATGAGGTGTATTTAATGACTATATAATGGACAATTACATGTTTCGGCCTGTACTGGCCATCTTCAGGTTGTCTTAGGGGAACTTAAGATCTTACTATAAGCATGCACGCGCACTTGACAAAGTTGTGTTTGACTACATACAATTTTCCAAGTTTCACACATACACACAACGGGGATGACACACTTCCCAGCTTATTTACTCGCTAACCTAATTTTTGCCCTCTCGTTGACTTATAATTTATGATTAATTTTAAAGGCTATTAGCTATAGTAGTGCGATATAATTCTTTCAGCGGAGGCTCGTACCGTCGTACAGTCATTTACAGGTGGTATAGTACAGAATGCGAAACAATACGGGGATATCTCCATGTTTGAAAAAGGATTTGGTTTCTTAATTCATCTGTTATTTTTATTTCTTAAATTGACTTCAAAGTTATGGTATTGCCCGATACTGTACCACAGAAGAACTTCATTGTGATAAGCTGCGAATAGACAATTGAAGTTAACGAAATAATGCGTATTAGAAAATTGTTCAGCAGGTTCGGAAAAAATACCCCCCCCCCCCAAAAAAAAACATTGCTTTCGTCATTTATGTCCGTCTAGCCATCCGTATGCCGAAACAGCGCGAATTATAGGATGGATTTTCGTGAAATTTCATATTCGGAGTTTTCACTTAAATTTGTGGACGCATATTAATTTCGGTGCAAATCGGGCAAAAATAACGGCCGCTTCACACTCAGACCTGCGTACATAAAATGCACTAATTCTTTGTCTCTGTAAGGTGCGATGTGAATTCGAGGAAACCTTTGACTATTTTAAATTCATGACTGGCAGAGACTAAGCTCTTTAAGGTCTATAAATAACAAGAGAGATATGCTGTGTTTTCTGTGAGGTACGACCTGAGGATGAAGATTTAATACAAAACTGAAGTAGACTGTGTTCACTGCAAGATAAGAGCTACAGCCGAAGAAAGAGGCAAGCTTTCAAACACATCGATCGAGCATGATTCATTATGTTTGTAAGATAGGCAGAAAACTGACGGGAAAAATAACAGTGCTAAGGTGACGGAAGTCCTGCGGACATTTGGTAATTTACTAAATTATAGACTCAATAATCATTATAATTATAATAGTAATAATAATAATTTATAAACCAGTTGTCAGATGATGAATGGGGAAATTGGAGGTGTAGGAATAGGTGATACCATCAATTGGTATTGGCGTACGTGCATTCAACCACACGTCATATCATTCCTTGTTTATATGTTTATGTACTTTATGATGTAATTTTAATGCAGTATTTACTTTCACGTAACTGGCCATTTATTTAACGAGAACCGTAAAACGTCACTCTTAATAATTTAACTTATCTAGGTTTTAACATCGATAACACAAGGTTATCAACACAAGAGTACACAAACACGGCTGGAAATAACGTGCCCACTAAAGGAAGACCAGACAGGCAATTCACGTATAACGTAATATTGAGGCGCGTTCGCGTAACCATTTTTTCGTGTAAAAAGTAAGTTTTAAGTTCGAGTCTGTAGCCTTAGTTATCCAGCATGCAATACGCATGCGCCATATTGCCATCTGTGGCCTGTCTGGAACTACCTTATTTTTCTACATTGTTTCTTAAAAGATACGATTTTCGGAAAAATGTCATTGAATATAAAATGTGTTTGTTAATCTTCTCTATAACGTTTATCTCAAATATCTCTCATTCTAAGAAGAAATCAGCGAGACTATAAAAAATATGCGTAGGTATTTATGCAAAGTACCCGTTATTGTTATGAAATTTTAATGAAACTTGAATATTCACGACAGATTTTCGAAAAATACTGAAATATCAAATTTTATGAAAATCCGTATAGTGGGAGCCGAGTTATTCCATGCAGACTGGCAGACGGAGTTGAAAATCGCTAGTTTTTTCCCCTCTTCAAAGGGTGCGAGGTGCGGTCGTGACAAATTATGTACTGTAGAGACAAGACGATGTAGAATTATCGCCTCTGAGCTCTACGTGTAGCGGTGGTGTAGCTACATACGACGTCACCTTATTCTCAAACTAAACACCGAAGAGTAGTGTACACAGCAATTAAAAAAATAAAGGCAAATCAGTCCCATTACAGGCCCGAGGTACCCAGTGGGTTCCGGGAAGTCAAGGCGACAATGGCCCAGGATGGTGGTAAGGTTGTCAGCCTTTCGCACCGGCCACTTTTTACCCCCAGGAAATAATCCTGGTTCTCATTTCTGTTAGAGGCTGAGTCGACCCCAGCGCCATAGTGTGATCGGAAGGATTATGTCAATGAAAAATTCCAGTGACACTATCTGCAATCGAAACAGCGAACTTCCGATTTGTTGCACAGCACCTTTACCACTGTGCTATCGCGATTCCTGTACACAGCAATTATTAGCAGATTTTTCCTTCCATATACAGGCATGATACCCCAAACAATTCCATATTTTCATAGTCATCGCAGGCAATTGTGGGCTGCAATAGATTATACTTTTTTCTTGGATCCCTGGTGTCCGGTAAGATCTGAAGACTGTACATTCTGTTTTTCTGTAATTGTTAGCCTGTTCCTTATACGTTTTAATTTTGAACTTCTTGGGAAAATCTCTCTTGCGCATGTTCTAGTTTCTCAGGTAGAAAAAATTCCTGTATTTTGTGAAATGTGCAGGTTTATTACCGTTTTCAAAACAACCTACTCCTGGTCAGTATACAGAGCCGTATTAATGCAATCCACGTCTTCATCCGATTCCTTTAAGGTCCATTTTATAGTACCATCATATCGACGCAGAAGCATCCCAACACACTCTCTCTCTCTCCTTAGGGATTGCCAACCACAGCTTTGTATGCACTTCTATTAATCCAGTACGTGCCGAATGTCTCATTAATTAGGCGCATTCGTAAAATTTCGTAAAGCGACTGTTAGCTTCATAATGCCCGTCCGTCCGTCCGTTCGTGGCTACAACTAGACGGATTTTCATGAAATTTGATACCTCATTATTTTTCGAAAAACTGTCGACAAAGTTTCATTAAAATCGGACAAAAACGACTGGTACTTTACATGAAGACCAATATACATTTTTGGTCACATCTCGCTGAATCGTTCCTACAATGAAAACTGTTTGAGACAAAAGTTGCAGAAAAAATCAAAACACACTTTTAGGTTTAATAACTGTTTTAGAAAAATCGCACCGTTTATGAGATAATTTGGAAACATATGGTAGAGCTGGACAGGCAGCATGACTATATGGAACACACGCATTGCTTACTGGATACCTAAGGCAACAAATACAGGCTAAGCTTATGTAACACTTACTGCTTTTCCTCTATAACAATGGCAGCACTAACGGGCCTCAGTGTTACGTTGTACGCACGTTGCCTGTCTTGTTTCATTCTCCTTCATTTGATCTCTCAAATAGTATTTATTATGGACTCCAAGTCCTGAAACTGTTCGTTGTGCGGTTTTATACATCCGTTTGTCACATTCTCACGCTTAGACCCGAATGTCCTCACCCTACGCTCCAAAACACTCAGCCTCTCTTCTTCCTGTAATGTGAGGGACCAAGTTGTTATTGGACCTACGAAATAATTAAATGAAAAGCTAATTCAGCAGTTTGTCTTTCACTTAGGTGAAACGTCCGTTGCTTTAAAAGAAGAGCACATATTACAAATGTTGAAAGTCAGAATGCAGAGGAAAATAACGGATGTTGTGGATACAGTAAATGGACAATTTAGAACATTACATAATTATAAAATTTATAATAAATGCAAATATCCTACCTGTGATAGTCTACTGAAATGGAGGGACCTACCACCGTCTTAGCGTGTTGGTAGTTTCGGTAGACAATAAATGCGTGTGGAATATGGTGGGAAATATCTTTGGTGCCAGATTACGAAGTAGGAGAGTAATACTGACAGGGGAAAAAATTACAAGAAACTGTAAACAGTACTCTCTTGCTTGGGTGTTTTTACCTTTTGTACATGTTGTAAAATTCTAATTTGTCTCGTGTTTATTGTTGCTAGTTTTGTCTTGTGTGTAATTGTTGTTGGTTGACCGTGTGTATTGTTGTAGTTATCTTATGTGTATTTGTTGTACTGTGTGTGCATTGCTGTTTTTTTAAATTTAGACGCCGGACTGCTGGCTAGAAGTCAGAAGTCGGAAGGACCTGCGACCGGCCAAATCGACACAGGATTTTCTTGGTTTCCGTATGTCTATAAGCAAACGCTGAGATGGTTCCCAAGATTCCAAGTTGCCACTACATGCTTCTCATGTAGCCCTCCCGACTTAAATCTAGTAGTAACCAATTTAATGTTTTGTTTACATGTAAAATAACCACTGTCACCGGGTAACAACCCAATTGCAGTAAATAAATATATTATATTAGATTCAGAAAGTCAGGATGAAGAATGACTGGAGTAGCCGAGATCTGTAACCAGAGCTGCTAGCAGTGATGAAATTTTGGTTGCTGATAGCCTTACTTACTTACTCCATGGTGCAGAGTCCTTCTTCAGAAGCTAACTGGTTTGCAGCTAGTCAAGAAATTCACCTCATTTCACGGAACCCGAAGGTTCATTACCGCACTCACAAGCTTCCGCCACCTGTCTCTATCCTGGGCCAGCCCAATCCAGTCCACATACCCACGTCCCACCTCCTGGAGATCCGTCCTAATATTATCCACCCATCTACGCCTAGGTCTCCCCAGTGGTCTCTTTCCCTCCGGTTTCCCCACCAAGACCTTATACACCCCCTCTCCTCACCCATAAGCGCCACATGCCCAGCCCATCTCATGGCCTAGTGTTAATTAATATTAAGTAGGCCAAAGCTTATTTCACCTAAATTTTTTCTAGTCTTGTACAAGTGGGCCTATAAGTTTTCATGACTACTGTGCCTTTTGAGTTATTTCGAATGTCGTGTCTCCATTTCCGTTACATGTAGATTGTAACAAAATTCCTTTCTAGGGCGTCTGTAGTATTACTTACTTACTTACTTACTTACTTACTTACTCCGTGGAGCAGAGTCCTTCTTGAGAAGGTAACCGGTTTTCAGCTAGTCAAGAAATTCTCTGTATTTAATGAAACTCAAATGTTCATTACCGCATTCACAAATGCTCGCCACCTGTCCTTATCCGTCCGTAGAATACCATTACTACAAACGTCCCTTATTATGATATTTTGTAAATGAACTGAATGTTTGTTCTGTACATTTGCAATACAAAGACATAAGAGTACGTTTGCCTTAATTTAAGACGCGTGTCATGCCTTAGAATGTTCTGTTTACACCAGAAAACAATAACATGAACGAGGTTCACATTTGCGTCTGACTATACTTATGGCGTCTTGTGGAATGCGTCTGCTCCATACTATTAAGCTTTTTATGCTCGTCGTCATGTTCATTTGGGGCAAACTGCTACGAACATTCATTTACTCCTCCTCTGCTCTCCCTCCACTCTTCATCAGCAAGCAAGTAAGTTTAGTGGAGACTTGGCTGTACCACACAGTAGCATCTCGAGCAGCAGCTATTCCCCTGGTTGTATTTCTCTCCTTCATGTTGACGTTAATAGACTTTTAAAGTTTCCATGGGCATAACCCTGCTACACTCCGCACTCTGTACCTTCCGTAAGCAGTCATAGCAACTAAAGTGTTTCGAATCGCCACAGCCAGAGTTTGGATCAATTGGATTGTTAAAACTAACAACACAAGTTGTGTAAAGAAAGCGTATCGGTTACTTTTTATAGCCCTATCTTCCTTTTACGGGACTTATCTCGCAAATACACTCAGTCTTCTGGCCTTTGGTCTTTAAGCAGACCAATTTATTGTACTCCCACCTCACTCTTCAACTCTAAATTCAATATTTGTGACTTTTCAACAGTAGGATTTGTATAATGATACGCGAGTGTCCTACAGAAGATATGCTACATGTGTTATTTATGTTACTCATACCGTGCATTTTCTTACATTCCATATTTTTAAAAACCACCACATTGCACACACTAACACCCAGTAAAGCAGATCACAAAACACATTTCATATGTGGAGTCACAAGGAACACTTCACTGATATGAAGTGCGTTTTGTGATCTGTTTTGTTGTGTTTTACTAAGTGTAATTTTTTGGTTTTTTAAAAAATATAGAATATAACGCACATCTCCATGGCGAGATCTTCCCTGTGAAGCTGCCATTAAATCGGCTGGTATAGGTTTACTCGCCACTAACGAAACATGCTTTATTGCATCACAAGTTTTGACGTTTTGCTGACCGTGCATCTCAGTATATTTATCTTAGTATTTAACAAAATTGATATACAAAATTTGTTTCACAATAAGTTTTATTTCATGCCTCTACAATTTTCGAGCACATGTGCTCATCATCAGGAGGTAAAAATTGCATTACACAGCCTCTGGTATCATCATACCTATAGGTGTGATGATACGTCAAAATAAGTGTAATTTGTTGGTTTTTTTTAAAAAAAATATAGAATGTAAAGCACATCTCCATGGTGAGGTCTTCCCCGTGAAGCTGACGTTAAATCAGTTGGTATACGTTTACTCGCCATTTATGAAACATGCTTTATTGCGTTTCTGCAAACAATATGTATCCAGTTTGTGTAATATTCATTTAAACAGTGTGGAGATCCATAAGTACTTTGATCTGCATGAAGAGTTCAAGAAGAAGACAGGCAATTTATTTGGGAAATAACACTGAGGCGCGTTTGCGAAACCATTGTTGCCAGGGAAAAACAATATGTGCTACAAATTCAGTGTCTGTGTCTGTAGCCCTAGTTGTCCAGCATTAAAGATAATGCGCCGTACCATATCGTGATCTGTGGCTTGTTCGGCTGTACCGTATTTTTTCACATTGTCTCATAAAAGGCACGATTTTCGTGAAAACTTTACTGAATATAAAATGCATATTTTGATTTGCTCTAAAACTTTTTTTCTGAAACATTTCTCACTCAAAGAAGAATTGAGCGAGCGGTTATACGTGAATGTACGTAGGTCTTCATATAAAATAGCCTACCTCTGATTATTGTCCGGTTTTAATGCAAATTGATTTTTTCTACAGATTTTCGAAATAGTCACAAATATCAAATATCATGAAAATCCAACCGGTGGGAGCAGAGTTGTTGCATGCGGACGGACAGGAGGGCGGACAGACAGAGACACACATGACGAAGCTAATAGTCGCTTTTCACAATTTTGCGAAAGCGCCTAAAAATTAAAGAACGAGTGTTACAAAGCTTCCTTATCGCTGATTCTCACTACTTGTAAGTTGTGGGATATCAGCTGAAGTACTTGTTTCAGGAGCGCACGCAAGAGGAGGGGGGGAGGTGCTACCGGTCTGCAAACCCACCAAATCGAAATTAAGAAGACACAGATTTTTGTATACATCATACCCTTTAGTGATTCACACTTAGCCGAAATAATCGGCTGATGACCAGTACATTGGAATTTTGAAAAACAGAATATAAATCTTAGGAAAAGGTACAGATTATTTTCTTTTTCAGTTACTTCTTATTTTCTAACTAGCTGTCGACTAGAAGGTTTTAATGTGGGATCATATTAAACTATATTCATATTTATGACAATTTTATGATATACTTTTTTAAAATCAAACATAAGTTATGTGTGGTCCCACGGCTATGTCTCACCAATAAATTTGTGCCCTTATTTCTAACGTGAATTAAAATTAAAAATTAATACATATTATTGACGTATATGTGTATCCTGTTCGAAGAGCTTGCTATAAAAATTGATTAGTTATGGATATAAAATAAAAAAGTGAATATAATCCTCAATAAATATTTCTTGCAAAGCAAGGATAATAACTAAGGTCTGAAATAATAACACCAGTCTACAATTTTCAGCCTTTTATTCTAAAACATGAATAAAAATTATCTGTTGTTCTCCAAACCTGGTGTGTTGGCAACAAAAATGACAAGCAGATTATAGAAGCATGTACAGGTTTTATGTAATGGGGATCTGTCGTAAATACATAAAAACTGATCATAGTGGTGGATATTATATTGAAGGACAAGTGGGTTTGGTTGGGATAAAGCATATATTTCATGCTTGAAAGTGGTGAGAACGACCTAGAATATGAACAAATTTGTAATTTTTGGCATATGAGAGAAATTACTTTAAGACTTTAAATCCTGTTATTTTACGGTTACTTCATTCTTATATGGGAAATTTTGTCTTCCCAGCGGTGACACCAGCAGTAATCCCCTGTCATAGCTGGATCCCACGGTCATTGATACCTTTGCTCCATTTTGGCAGTATCCTGACGAAACCGTTCACCTTATTCATCACTAACGGCTTCTGGTTGTTAGGAAAGAAGCTGAGGTGTAAGTGAAAGAAGGGGATTTTCAATGACAACCGGCATCCTAACTTCTGGTAGTTCTGTAGCAGATTTTTATGATTTCGGGGTCATTTTCCCCTCCTGTGTTGCCCATAAAACCACGAGCCAATTATACAGCCAGTAGTTCAGTTTGATTTTGAAATTCTCATAAAATATTAACATTTATAATTTTTGGGCGGACAAAGATTCTTTCTTTAAATTTGAAATCGCTGAGATTCGGGAACTTACTGCTCAAGTAGAGGAATCCTTCTTCACTAGTCTAAGGCTTTCGTAAATTTTGTCTTAAACCACAAAATTGTAGGTAGCGGAGACAGAAGAATCTTTTAGGACTTCATTAAGAATTGAAAAACGTATTTATGTCAACTACAACAAATTAGTCTAGTCAACACATACTACATGTTCCGTTCATTACCTACAATTTTTAGGCATTAAACACACACACACACACACACACATACATATATGTGTATATATATAATCTCTTGTGTATTTTATGTCAGGTTTTAAGTGAGGATGGTCAGTACTGGCCGAAACCTCTGGCATGCATTGAAGAGACTGATAAAAAAATATAGGTTTTCACCCATTGAGCCTTCTTAATTTTATGTTTACTGGACACGAGGTTTTTTCCGGCTGGTCAGCGCGGAGTAATATTTTTTGGTTGCTCGACTGTAACACAAAACAAGAAACAGCAGTACTTCATATATCCAATCTAAAGTCCGAGTGTTAATCCACATCATTTAAAGATTCCCACGTGCTTCAGAGTAGCGCTTCTTGTAACTGGTTGCATTTAACCAGAGTGACATTCTGTCATATGATTCTTAGCCACTGATGGGCAGCAGGTATCGATGGTTTTGCTTTCCCTTTATGTAAAAAACGGCTTTGAAATTTAGTTTCTGTGCATCAGTGGAAAGTCTTCATTCTTCGGGATCATGTAGCAATCGCATTTCTTCCCGGGGCCGTTTACATCACTGCAGACGCACGGAGACTCAAGTTCTATTACATCCGAAAGATTTTTTGCGCCTCTTCTTGAATAGCGATAGTCTTGTTTCTTTAGCCAACATTTCCCACTGCAGTAGTTTTGATCCTACAATTCTGCTTGTTCCTTTGGAAGATTCAAGTAGCGAACTGGATCATTTAGTTCGCTTTCGTAGATCGGATGTGGTTTTTGATCACCGTGGGAAAAGTAAATGGGATCACAGAATGTATATTGTCCTTCCTGCAGCTCTTCTTGAGCGAAGTTGAACTCATGCCATTTAGAACTTGGCTTAGGAATAGGTAGATAAGCACTGTGTGCCACTGGCTTTATTGTATTTGGGGCAGTGGGGTTCTGCATTTTAACTTTTCTTTTCTTCGAATCCCGCTCGATTTTTGTTAAACAGAAACAGCAGTCCTCAAGATGGCTAATTGGCCCACGCCAGATCATTGGAAATGCAGCGGCATACTGTTCTACTTTCCTTTCATCCATTTGATCAGAGTGACGTAGCATGTAATCCAATGTAGTTGTGGCACCCAACTGTTACCTGCATCTGCCACATGACTTTCGAAATATAAATAGTTGACCTGCTTGGCTATGTGTGTTAGACATCTGCGCCGTGATTTCAGTGCCAAGTGCCCACAAATATAACAATAATTTTTTGCCGAGTTAAGAAAAAAGCCCAACTTTTCTGCTGCATCGCGCTATTACAGAAGTAAGGAACGAAGACTTCTCAGGGACGAAGAACAAGACTACATATCACAAGTGGACAAAGAGTGCAACTGAAGCCGAAGTTGTTGCTGTTACGATCACACAACTTCATGTCTGACACTCAGGGTGGCGCCATGTCGGTGAAAACAGCGCGATCCTCCGTGCATGAGCATCGAGAAAGCAGCTAATACCACGCTTACCGAACGCAAACTCGAAACCACGTTCAAGGTCAGAACGTGCAGCGTATGGTGTAACACGGTTGGAAATGCGTTATCAATTTACCAGAAACTATCGCCACTGTTGCTGCAGGTGAGAGGGCACGGAGTCAAAAACAGGGAAATATATCAATTTTTATAATTTTACGAACATTTTATAAAAAGCTATCCACTATGATGGAACTTCTTAAATAATGAGGTTTATTATAACCCTGCAGTGACACATGCAAACGGTTATTTTTATGCATTTATCATAAAGGTTATTTTTTCACTATGCTTAAGAAGATAATTATATGTAATAAGTGTTTTCTTCTTTTGTTTAACAGGATGCATGACTTCGACACTAGAAAGGAAAACCACATCGTAAAGGTAAGAAATTTCCAAATGCTGTTGATTTTATGCGTGATTATTATTCTGTCGTTCGCGAAATTCCGTACCAATTTTAATGTCGAAACAGTTTTTGGCCAAACACTAGTTACCTTGCGATATTCCCTGGGAACACCTACTACAGTATACACAAACATGTTCACAAAGAATCTTGAAAACTCTTCCTCCCAAATACAATTCGAGGAGCTTCGGCCTCGGTTGAGCGAACGGGATTTATTAGGGATAAGTATAACAGAACATAGAAGGCTTACTGGGAATGGCTATCTATCCGTTTATTTCCTTACATGCATATTTTTTTTATGCCGAAACCATTGAAGAGTTTCGATAAAATTTGACATTCTAGATCACTCATGCGACGGACTAATGTTGCGTGGATTCTGTTAATTCAGTTTGATCACTACTTTGTTTTGAGCTCACAGTGAAAGTGGCCAAATTCCGAAGGGAAGTGTTATTAAGACCCGCAAGGAGAGACACCAGCACCCATGGGAGTGTAGTTAGCCTGGGTGGCTTATACCATGTTGCTTATTATTATTATTATTATCATCATCATCATCGAATTTCTCACTTCTTAGCTTTGGCTGGAAAATATTCACCTATCCTGGGATGTAGTAATCAACAGGATTAAGCTCGGTGGTCTTACTTGTAGTTTAAAAAGTTTCTTACAATTGAACATACGCCAAGAATTACAGATTTTTGCAGTTGTATATATGTATTCGGGTGCAAGATAAGTCTTGTTAGACTTTGTGATAGTGACTTTGGAATTACTCCCGTAGATGATATTACTATCGGGATTAATTGTGCTGCCTTTGGCTTCCGCATCATTGCATCATATTATTATTATTATTATTATTAAAGATCTGTAAATGTTAATTGAAAGGGCTTTCGGTGCAGTTAGGAACACGATTGATTTAGGTGTTGCTTGTAACCATGAAGTTACGAAACCTTTGTCTTTTATCTGTTGTTTAAAAATGCGTAGGTAAAAACATACAAAATTAAATATGTGGTACATATTTTTTGTTTGAATGTCCTCATTAGCAACTAATTCTAAAGGAAGAATACAGACTGACATTTTTCGAAAAAGGTGCGCCCGGCACTGCTTGTAACCAAGGGTGCAGAAGTGACCAGGAGCCTGGAGATCTTGCATAATGCTCCGTAATCTATACTCATCACCAGTTGTTGTTAGGGTGATGGAAATAAGTAGGGAAAGACTAGTGTGGCAGTCGTGGTGATGGGGAGAAATGCCTGCAAAGTTGTATTCGGAAGACGGTAAAATAAATGACCAGTCGATATAGTCACAGTTGGGAAGGTAACATTAAAATGTATATTTCAGGAAAGAAAAGTGGGTACGTGGAATGAAACTGTCTAGTATGGAACAGAAACTAAAGTCGGATTTTGTGAACATTTTTAGTTAAGCATAAAAATCCCATAAACAGCTGTTAATAATCTTCACCAGCTGAACGGCTGCTATGTTTCCCAAAGATTTCTTTATATGCAGTGAAATCTAGTTTAATGTAATTAATCTAACGTAACAAAGCTCTCCATGGAGAAATGTTAAAATTCTGAAAATAACTGTGGAACGCCTAACAAGGTACGTCACTCAGTTTGGTAGGGTTTCTCTGTGGGATCTGTAATAACAACGTTTGCGTGTGAAATAAATGTGTGGTTGCATGGGTCAGACATCGTTATTTTGAGAGCGAAACGTGGGACTTTTTATAGGCGGGGGGGGGGGGGGCTTTTTGAAGGGAGGGGGGGATAGGGGAGTGAAAAAAAATCTTTGGGGGGAAGGGTGCCGGTGTTAATGTAACT
>Ga0131853_10007729_pt1 | contig 19500 bp, 8 predicted proteins | sample TergutLab28metaG_FD_92764 | JGI IMG/M metagenome (GOLD analysis project Ga0131853, IMG submission 92764) | Labiotermes labralis P1 segment gut microbial communities from Petit-Saut dam, French Guiana - Lab288 P1 (version 2) (version 2) | ecosystem: Host-associated > Arthropoda: Insects >... | reverse complement strand
TGCTTTATTTAAAAAATTTGGTGACGTTGATGCAATTCCTCTTTGCCTAAAAACAAAAGATGTAGATGAATTTGTAAATGCAGTAGCTCTTCTGGAAGGAAACTTTGGAGGCATAAACCTAGAAGATATTTCCGCACCAAGGTGTTTTGAAATTGAAGAAAAGCTGAAAAAACGCCTAAATATCCCCGTTTTCCATGATGACCAACACGGAACAGCTATTGTTGCCCTTGCAGCATGCTTGAATGTTTTAAAATTAACGGGTAAAAATAAATCGGAAGTCCGGCTTGTAGTAAACGGTGCAGGAGCTGCAGGAACTGCAATAATTAATCTTCTGCTTAAAGCAGGTATAAAAAACATTGTTGCCTGCGACCGTAGCGGCATAATATATAAAGGTAAAGACGGACTGTCCAAAGACCATTTAAAATTAGCAGAAAAAACAAACCCACAAATGCGTACAGGTTTGTTAAAAGACGCTATGGAAGACACTGATATATTTATTGGAGTATCAGCACCAAACTGTGTAACAGAAGAAATGGTAAAATCCATGAACAAAAAATCCGCTGTTTTTGCTATGGCAAACCCAACACCGGAAATACACCCGATGCTTGCAAAAAAAGCAGGGGCTTATATTGTAGCTACAGGTAGAAGTGATTTTCCAAATCAAATTAACAATGTTTTAGCGTTTCCCGGTGTTTTTCGTGGTGTGCTTGATGCTAGAGTTAGGGAAATCACCAGTGAAATGAATATAAAAGCAGCTGAGGCAATTGCAGATTTTGTAACAGATTTAAATCCGGAAAATATAATGCCAAGTGCATTAGATAAAAGTGTAACCATGTCAGTAGCAAATGCGATAAAACAGTTTGCGAAGCAAACTTTTAACAACCAGTTGTGAACACCGAAACCGAAGGTTTCGGCAGGAAAATGCGGAGCAGTTTCCTGGCACATAAAACAACGTAAATTTGACTTAGGATAAATGCTGGTTTATACTTTTTTGATGAAGAAAGAGTTTTTTTGGTTTGCTTTGCAAACTTTTTAGGGGGCGGCTATTTTGCAGAAAAGTTTACTTATAATTGGGGGATTTTTATGCGTTTTACTTATGGCTTCCTGTGGAAGAAGTGGAAGTGTAACTCCGGCATTTGCTATGGAGCTGCCACAGGAAATAAATTCATACTATGAAGATGAAAATCCACTTGAAAATTTAATTAGAATCGTAGAAAAATTTGCAAGTGAGCTAAATATTTTTAATGCACTAATTACCACCCACAGGCAACAGCAGATTTTATTATTAATAGCAGAAAGAGAAGCTGAAATAGCTAAACGATTATATATGGAAACACAAAAATTAGAGCTTAATGAAGTACGTCGTCCAATGGTTGCGCTAACCTTTGACGATGGTCCAAGCGAGTTTACAAATTACATCATTGACCTTCTGGAATATCACGGAGGAAGGGCAACCTTTTGTGTTCTTGGAAACCGTGTGGAAAACTGGGCAGAAACAATCTTTAGAATCCACGAAACGGGAAATGAAGTAATTGGTCACTCTTGGGATCACACAAGTTTCACAACTATTAGTGTCGACGCAGTTCGAGAGCAAATACAAAATACATCAAGCGCAATTAAAGAAATTATTGGGATTCCACCGGCTCCAATTTTCCGTGCACCATACGGTGCATTAAACTCCCGTGTGCGGGGAGTTGCACGTGAGCTTGAATACTCGATTTTAAACTGGACAGTTGATCCAAGCGATTGGCGTGACCGTGATGCAACAGTAATATATGATCATATCATGAATAATGTAATCGATGGTTCAGTTGTTGTTTTACATGATGTCCATGACACTACTTTGCTTGCTATGGAAAAAGTAATACCATCATTAATCGAGCAGGGCTTTCAGCTTGTAACTGCAACAGAGCTTATTGACTATTTTTACGGTGGACTTGTAGCAGGAGGCGAGCATCGTGGAGTACGCCCTGGTGAAACAGAAAGAGTTGCGGTACGGTAAAAAGTTTGCAGGAGGGTTAAGTTGGATAAAAAGTCTTTAATAAAATTTGCCCCCATTTTAATTATATTATTTCTTTTGGTGATTATAGTAGTTGGGTTATTACGAAGAAACGAAGAGCCTGAAATTGTTGTTACTATAATTGAAACTGAAGACGGGGAAATTCAAATTGTTCAAAGAGCTCCGGCAGATATTCCTGATTTAGAAACAAGGAGTGAAATCCGTACAGCTCTCACAACTCAAGAGTTGCAAAATGTCCGCCCAAGTGGTGCTGGTCAAATGCCTGTGCGTTATGACCCTGATTTTGTACACATGGAAGGACAACCCTTCCCAAAACTTGCTATTAATACAGATGGCAACCGCCTTGTTCTATCTCGCCAAATTCGTATCCCGGCAACCTTTCATTTAAGCAATGCCCCTGAGTGGATGGCTTTTGAAGATATACGTGGTGATATACGTGGTCGTGGAAACAGCTCTTGGGATTTAATGCCCAAACGTTCTTGGAATATTCGTTTCAATACTGCTCAAACTTTTGCCGGAAGTACTCATGCAGCACGGTCTTGGGTTCTTATTTCAAACTTTGCAGATAAATCACTTCTTAGGAATTATGCCGCAAAGCATTTTGCCGGACAGCTTGACAGCATATATTTCACACCTTTTTCAACTATCGTTGATTTATATAAAAATGGTGTCTACTGGGGTGTTTACTTACTTACAGACCAGCGAAATCTTGAAGAGGGTAGAATCGACCTTTATTTAAATGATGACCCAACAACAAGTGAATATATGTTAGAGTTTTGTATGCGCCGCATATCTCAAGGTGGGATTTTGGGTATAGATTTTATTGTAATAAACGGCAATGGGTATGATATACGTTTCCCAAGCGGAAACATGGCAACTCGTGCTCACGGTGATTATGCATTGCAGTTTCTAACCAATGTTGAAAGGTTGTTAAATCTTCGTGATGATAGTGTTTTTGATTATATTTGCTTAGATTCGTTTGTGGATTTTTACATTGTGCAGGAGTGGTTTAAAGACCAGGATGCCGGTTTTTCAAGTGTGTTTATGCAAATCCGTGGTCAAGGTGATGAAAGGCGGCTTGAAATGGGTCCGGTCTGGGATTTTGACATTGCAGCCGGTAATGCCTATTACACACCTGCACATGCTGGGGGATATTCACCTCACGGTATTTGGGCAGGATATATACATCGTTGGTACCGCCAGCTTCTTCGTATGCCAATATTTTATGATGCACTTCATGCACGCTGGCTTGAAATTAGAGATACTATAATTGTCGACACGTTGATGCATGTCCGCAGTGTAGCTGAAAAGTATCAAGAAGGCTTTGAGCGGAATTTTGACAGATGGAACATCATGGGTTTTTATGTATGGCCAAATCCTCGTCCTGTGTGGACTATTGACACTTTCATGGGTCAAGTTGATTATTTGATTTGGTTTTTAGAAGAAAGAGCTTTTTGGTTTGACGAATGGTTACAAAATAATCGTCCAAGGTGATATAATATGGGTGAAAAATATTTACCAATTTTAGTTGTTGCTGCTGTCTTAACGGGCGGATTAGCAGTTTTTATTTTCTTTCCTTTATATAAAAAAATTGCGAAACCAATTTTGAATTTTTTGGACACGCCTTTTATAAGGTTTGCAAAAAAATTATTTAGCTTAGCTTCATGGATTTTAGCTAAAAAGCATATGATTGAAATGATGATGGAAAAAATAAAGCCTTATTTGCAAGTACATAATGACGAGGTGTCGGTTTAATGAAAAGTTTAAAACTTCGCAACAAATTGCCAAAGTTGCCTGTACGCAAACAAAAGTACAGGCGTAAGGTGAAAAGAAATCAACAAATTTGGATATACAATGATGGTAAACTAGAGCAGGAAAAAATAAACCCCGAGCGGCTTATGCGGCTTATTTATGAAAATCCAATTGGCGGAGCGTCTCTTTTGTGGCTTGTAAAGCGAAAAGCAGTAAGTCGTTTATACGGGTTATACTGCCGCACACCTCTTTCTGCAAAAGGTATTCCCCATTTTATAGAAAAATATAATGTAGATATGACCGGCTGCAATGGAAAATACAAAAATTTTGGCGAGTTTTTTGCACGTGAAAAAGAAGGTGTTTCCTTCCCAAAAGAGCAAAATATAATGGGGACACCTTGTGAAGGTTTTGTCAGCGTTTTTTCAAACATTAAAGAGGGTCAAGTTATAACCGCAAAAGGTTCTGAATTTTCTCTAAAAGAACTTTTTGCGGATGAAGCACTTGCAAATGAGTACGAAGGGGGTACAATGGTTAGTATCCGCTTAACCCCTGCGCATTATCATCGTATGCATTTTTTTGATGACGGAGTAGTAGAAAGTACCCGTATGATAAAAGGCGACTTATACTCTGTTAGCCCTCTTGCATTAAATAAAGTTGTAAAACTTTACTGCCGCAATAAACGTGCTTTAATAAAATTTAACAGCCAAAATTTTGGTGAAACTGTTCTTGTAGAAGTTGGAGCAACATTTGTTGGAAGTATTGTTCATTGTTTTAAGGATGGGCAGGAAGTAAAGCGTGGTGAGATGGCAAGTTATTTTAAGCCCGGAGGTTCCCTTGTTTTGATGTTTGTCAAAAAGGGAAACTTTGTACCAAACAGCGACCTAGTAATACGCACAATTGATGGAATTGAATCAAAAGTACTTGTAGGCGAAACAATAGGAAAGAATTAAAGGAGTTTAATAATGGAAAAATATTTTCCTGCACTAAAGCATTTAAACCTACCCAATGCAATAACTTCTATGGGTATGATTTTAGGTATTATTGCTTGTTATTTCCTCACACAAGGCAATCTTAGAATGGCAATTATCTGCCTGTTTTTTGCCGGAGTTGCTGATGCAATTGATGGTTTTGTTGCGGCAAAACTAAACCAGCAAACAAACTTTGGGCGGCACTTGGACTCATTTGTTGACTTTTTTACATGTTGCATAATCCCTGTTTGGATGGTTTTTGACCTGCTTGGCAACAATCCTGTTATTGTAGCGGCAATGATTTTTTACTCACTTTGTGGGCTTTGGAGGCTTTCTTATTACAATATAAAAGAAGCCAGTAAGTTTTTTACCGGCTTGCCCGTACCCGGGTCTATGATGATTGTAACTATAACTATTTGGTGTATTATTTATTATAATATTCCTGCTTTTGTTGCAGCTATTGTGTTTTTTGTTGTTGGGTCATTAATGATTTCCGGCATAAAACTCCCTAAGTATGGTTGGTGGCAGAAAGCCATGGGGTTTATGGGGCTTGGGTTTTTATTTTTGGTTATATTTAGCTAAAAGGTGAAAACTACTTTTTTAACCAAACCCGTGCAACAAGCACAGTCATGTCATCTTTTGTTTTACCGCCATTTCGTTTTACAGCCTCACCTACAATATGGTCGGCAATGTCTTGCGGATTGCCATATTTTAATGATTTAAGCACGGGTTTAAGCCAACTTTCTTCTGCATCAGTTACTCCATCTGTTGCCATTAAAATTATATCCCCGTTTCTAAGTTCTCGCTCGGTCACTTCCAAGTCTACATTATTAAGCATACCAATTGGAAGTGATGACGAGCGGATTATGCTTACATGACCATCACGGATTAAAAATGTTTCGGCTGCGCCAATTTTTATAAACTCTGCTCTTCCTGAGTATAGGTCAATATTACATATATCAAGCGTTGAAAAAGATTCTTCACTGCTCTTTAGAATTAATACAGAGTTAATCATTCTTACTGCTAGTTCTATATCAAAGCCGCTTTCTATAAAGTCTTCAAGTAATCCAACTGTTGCGGAACTTTCTCTGCCTGCTTTTTCACCGCTGCCCATACCGTCACTTAAAGCAAGTAAACATGAGCCGTTTTTAAGCTCTACAACTGAATGACTGTCGCCATTACCTCTTTTGCTTTTGGCTTTAAAAGATACTGCGCTTGTGATTTGAAACATTTGCTCTTCTACAAAACGGGAGTAGCAAATCCCGTTTCTTATATTACAATCACCGCTCTCTACTCGCATTTTTCTTTTTAAGACTTTGTTTAAAATTGGCAGTATTTCACGACGGCATATTTTTTTGTTGTTGCATGTTTTATGGTTTATCGAAACACGGTACTTTCCTGTTTTATCCTCCAAAACGATTACACTGGAAACTTGAACTTTTTGCCCCAAGAGTGCCATTATCATTTCTTCTTCTAAACCTTCATGGAATCTTAGGGACATATCAATTTCCTCGGAAAGATGCTTAACAATTCCAGCGACACCATGTAGTTGCTGGCTTATTAGTTCACGGCTTTCGGCTATACGATTGTGCCAGCGTAAATCATTTCGGTATATATTAAAAATAGCATTTAATTCGCCTACTAAATTTTCTGGGTTTTTACATTCCTTTACAAAATCTTTTGATAAGTCAAAAGCGGTTGCTTTGCCTTTTGATGAGCATGAATTTAGCATGGAAAATACTTGTTGGTGAGTGTTAAATAAATCATCTTCCCAACACCACTGTAGAGATGGGCAGTTTATACAGGCACGATTTGTTAGCTCATCAATTAATATTGAAATATCATGTTTATTAAGTCCGGTTTTTGGCTTGGAAAGTCCACTAAAGGTATATGCCAGCTTTTCAAAAGCAGATGAAAAACTATTAAGCCGTCTTGTTGTTTCTTCCTTTATTTTATCCATATAGTCATCGGCACTATCAAGTACAGGGTCGATTGCGGAAGCCACATTAAAATAAAACGATTGCGGAGTAAGCACAAATGCAAGACCAGCTGCAATTAAGGAATAGATTTTTGCAAAATTAAACATTGATGGAAGCAAAATAAAAAGTGCAACTCCACCGAAAAAACCAACCCCAACAATAACAAGGGGGCGTGCATATTCTTTTGCATTGTGTGATGTTAATAAGCTTTTTGCAAAGCCACCGCCAATGCCTGCAATGGCTAAAATTACAGCCCACGAAATATCCCAATAGCCTGCTAAATGAAGGAAAAAACCAAGAAGCAGCCCTGCCGTTGCCGCCATTGATGAGTTTCCTTTATGTGATACGATAAGAAGTATATAAACACAAAAAAATATCCTAAGAGGCATTGCGCCAACATAAATATCTGATGCACCGGCAATAACACCCGACAATATTATAGTAATAGAAGCAATATCCTCACCAGAAAGAAGGTTTACTTTACGCCTGCGCCCAGTTAAGATTGTATGGGCTCTTTTTAATACAAAAACCAAAGTACCGGCTAAAATTGTTTCAAGAATTGTTATTGTAAAAAGAAAAGGGCTGAAACCATATAAAACAGAAAAACCAGCACCGGTAATAAAAGTGATAAAAGCTGTAACGGCGGCTACATATTTTAAGCTCCAAAAAGAGTTTGGATTACCTTCTGAAACTTTTGTGGCAAAGTAGTGATACATACACAAAAGCACTACCGCAATTAAATAACGTATAGTAAACAAGTCCCCAAGCCTTGTTGTAAGCCCAAGTGAAACAAAAAAAGCAGTTATGTAAAAGCTTTTTTTTGCCCCAATAAAAACTGCAAGGAAAGGGAGCATAAGCGGATTTACAAAAGTAAAAACCATTACTCTGCCAACAAAAAAACCAAAAGCTCCAATAAAAATTGTTATTATTTCATTTAATGCCGGACGGGGTGGCATTTTGCCGGCAAGCTTTATTGCTTCATTCATTTTCATCACCGCTTTTAATTATATAGTTGTTTCAGTCAAATCAACTGAAACAACTATAATACTTTGTCCACTGTTAAATTTGTCATAATTTGGTTGAGTGGAAAATGAAATAGGTTTGTAACGGAAGTTACACGATGTGTTGGGAATATATGTTCTATGTTTTTTTCCTATGAAAAAGTCGATATAATGGAGACGAAATAATATATATCCCTGGGGGTACTATAATGAAAAATAGAAAAAATAACATAAATAATTTTGGAAATAGCATCAGAAGAAAAATAAGTTTGTATATGGCACTTATTATGATGTTTAGCTTAATTGCGCCATTTGCAACTCGTCCGGTGGAGGTTTTTGCTAATTCACCTAGTGGGCTAACTATCCTGCCTACGCAAATGCTAACTTTAGGGACTACTGCCGGGCGTGGCGGTGTACCTGAACTTGTAACCGGTACTGTACCTCATACTTCTGCAATGGTTTCATGGGACTTAAATGAGTCTTTTAGAGATATGTATGTGCTCAGGTGGTTTGACCCGGCTGGGCGAAGAATTGAGCTTACTGTTGGTCATATCCTGGGGTCTAGCGATGCAAGTCCTCAGATGATGGTTAACATGGATATTTATAATCGTGTGGAAACGCCTGGTGCAGCATCAAACCATGAATTTATTTATAGAAATATACAAGACCCAAGACCTTTGCCTGGTACAAATCCAACTTTGGGTAGTGCAGGTAATGTTATTTACAATGTTTTTGATTTTGCTGCAAGTGGCTTTGTGCCAATTGCAGAAATTTTTGCCGGCAACTCTGCTGCGCCTGCTTTCCCAAACTCCGGGCTTAGGTTTTCACCAGTTGCACCCGGTGCGCCTTATAGACGTGTAAATAACCGTGCTCGTTTTTTTGATACAACTTTAGATCCAAGTAATCAAGTTACTGCTATCAGCCCAGAAGCAGAATTTTTGCCGGCAACTCTTGGAGCTAACAATATCACTGAAGATAGATTTGGTGTACCATTAGCATCAAGCCCAAACTTTGGTGGACCAGGACTTGACTCTGCAAACCCAGCAATTAATGCTGAGCCTACTTTATCAACTATAATAGCAAACCAGTTTTACAGCACACTTACACCAAGCTTTACAATCCGCCACAACCAAGGTTTTTCCTTTCAATACGGAACTACTGCACAAAATCTTATGACTATTCACTTTTTGTGGCAAAACAATACCTTCTTCTTGTATATAGATGATTCACTTGAACAAGGTTTAATTTATGAATTTGAGCTTGAAAGACATAGTTCTACAGTAGTTTATTTTGCAAGTGACTTTAAAAACGTACCTTGGAGACGCTCAAATGTTAGTGCCGGAATGGGTGCGAACCAACGCCCGGCAACAATTACTGGTACTGGAATGGAGTTTAGAGGAAACGTTTATTATTTTACAGGTTTTAGTCAAGATGAGCATTTACACTCATTCCCATTTGCACAAGGTTGGACTCATGACCCTGCTGCCCCTGCCATCCCGGATATTCCAGCACCGGGGGGGACGACCCTGCCAGATATAACGCCCTTAAGCAGATGGGGACAGCGTATTTTAAATGCCCTTCCAGACAATGACCCAAACTTTCCAATAAGGCATGTTGATGCTACTTGGGGTAACGAAGGTATAGAAAATATATCACACCTTGAAATGCGTGGAGCAATTGGTGAAAGATATCGTTTTTACTACAATCAAAACGGGCCGTTTATTGATGAGGAAAGAAACAACCTTTTTGAGGTACGTCCTGCAGCGCATGGAAATGGTATGGAAATCCGCTTTGCAATTCCACATATTTTTGATGAAGCTGATGATGGCAGATTTACAATGCTTCCAAATGAACATCAAGGTGGAGACCCTGATGGAAGAATCGACCTTGGGGCACTTATTGCAGTAAGAGGTGATGCAATAGTAAACCCATTTAGTTTTGTGCTGGATGTTGATGTTACACGTGTGATTACCGGTGCTGTTGACGCAATTGTATTCGCACAAGGTGATGCAGGTATGGGCAATAGTCATTACTTGCTGGACTCTGGAGTGAGGTTAACTTCCCCTGTTCCACACATTTTCGTACAAGTTACTGATCTTGCTTCAAATATAGTTTTTAATCAATCAAATATAGTAATATCACGCTTAAACCAACCACAAATTCCAAACTTCCAAACAAGCAGCAATGAAATCCGCTTGGGTAATAATCACACTTTTATAGAGTTTGAAATAAACGACCCAGGTATAGGTCCTGGTGGTCAAGTATTGGTTACACCTTTCACACCTAACACAAGTGCTTTTGCTGTTGGCTATTATAGTCTTTGGACTTCGCCAACCGGTGTCCCTGGTTCATTTACTCCGGTTGCTTCGACACGATTTACGGGTACCGGTACGATTGACCCGCTTCCGTTTTTGACACCGCCAACAATTACAGACCTTGAAGCACAACGTTTCATGCAAGTACGTTTAACAGAAAACCCACCACGGGTAGGCTCAACCGATCCATTTGTTGCTTCTCAAATAGTGCGTTTTATAGCTCAAACACGTGAGCCAATGGTTGGAGTTCCAAACAATTTCCGCATTGGTGATGTTGTTATGCGCCCGGTTTTGGTTGAAGATGCTGATGGAAATCTAGTGCTAAACCATGACCATGCAGATGTTTCTTTCCGTGCAGACTGGCAAATTGGAACACGTGAGGAAATCCTACGCATGTTTAGAAGTGTTGATGGTTTTACAAGCACATCACCAGCAGGACTTAGAATCATTGAACTTGAATATCGTATAAATTTGATTGACCATCCTCATCTTGACTTTGCACCAACAGAACACCCATATGTAATTATTCCAATCCAACTTATGGCTGTTGCAAGCGGTCCGCTTACCAATCCAATTTTTAATGACCAGACACAAATTTTTTGGCGTAATCTGCCTCCAAGGGATTTAAACCCGTCAACACCGCCAATGACTATAACAAATGCAGTTCTCGACCTAAGTGACTTAACAACCGGTTGGACACAGTTTCCACAAGCTGTGCAAATGCTTACTGCAAGTGTGCCAATGGCAACTGAAGCTTATCACCGTGACCGTAACTTCCATTATCCAGACCCACCGTTTCCGCTTACTTTTCCTCTTACACACCATGCAATAGTGGAAGCTTTAAACTGGCAAAATATCGCTGACCCGGCAGATGCAGCAAACCCGAGCCGACTACGTCCAGTGCTTAATGATTCCAGTTGGCGTTCACAATCAGCATCATTTACGCTTGATGACTTGGTTGAACCGTTGCCACCGGCACCGGTAAACCTTAGTGTTTCGGTACCAACGGTAGCATCAGGTCCAGCCCTTAGTGTTCGTTTTGAAGTGCCAATTAGCGATTTAAACAGATATTTAAACCAAATGCATGAGTTTACGCCATATGTAAGCACAAGCCTTTATATTGGTGCTTTTGAAGGTACAATCCGCAACAACTTTATTGATGTTCCTACAAACCTAACAAATCCTGAGCGTTCAGAAAGAGTCGTTGAAGTTCCGTTTAACCCTAGTGAACCCGGGATGAGCGACGGTTATTTGAACCTTGAAGAGATCTTTGTAACAGTTGCTGGCAGAAGTATAAACCTTCGTGATGTACTCCGTGGAGATATTCCAAACGTGCCAAGTGTTGTTAGAATAACAAATATGCCAATGCATGGTATAAACCACTTAAATGTTGAAGGGGCAAATCGTGTCCCTGTTGGAACAGGAACAGGTCAGTTAAATCCAAACGAAATACGGTTGATTCTTGCAAGTCCTACAAACCCGAGCAGTCAAGTTTTAATTGAAGGGCTTGACGAAAACCGAAGATACTATATGTTTACCGACCTCACAGTTGTACCATTCACACCAGACCGCAATACACTACCGGGTGAAACTCCAACATACTTTGAGAGAGGAATTTTAGCAATTTCTCCGTTCTCATCACTTGTTGGTGAAACTACTCATGGTGTAATTACAACACCAGGACCCGGTGATGTTGACCCGGCAGCTCCAACAGAACTTTCGTACAAAGACCTTAGTCAAACATCAGTTACTGTATATTGGATACCTGTTCCGCAAGTGCCTGATGTAATTGTTGAATACGAAATCGTTCGTATTCGTGAGGGCTTGGTTATGACAGATGAAGTCCGCCGAAACGACCAAATGACACTTTGGGAAGTTTTGCAATTTATGCAAGGCAGAAGTTCGGAAGCACAGGCTTGGCGTGGAGGGTTAAACCCGGCAGCTCCAACTGAAAGTATACTCCGTATACCAACTGCAACGGGATTTAGAAATGCTATAACTGCTGATAATGTAAACTATAGACACTCAAGTCTTGCTGGTGTACCGGTGGAATTTGATGATTTTAATCTTGGACCAAACCAATTATATTTTTACTATGTAAGAACAATCCAAATTGTTCTTGACGAGCATGGAAACCCTCGTCAGGAGCTTCGTTCCAGCTGGGTTGAGCTTCCTGTAACAACACCTCCGGTTTCCGCACCAGTGCGTTTACGTCAAATTGATGGCAGCACCCGTTTTGGACACGACCCATTAACCCAAGTATTTTTAGCCTGGGATGTTACTTTAATGGGCGAGTTTACAGGAGATATTGAAGAGCGCATTACCCAGTTTATTGAAGACTACCTTGGAACAATGTTTATGTTTGAGTACCGTATACGTGAAGTTGGCGGTACATGGTCAAATCCGGTCATGCTTAATGCTAACCAATTTAGAAACCGTGCAAATATCTCAATAGCAGCCGACGGAACTTTTACCTTTAGATATATGTACTCCGGTTTACGCCCCGGTACATCCTATGAGATGCAAGTGCGTCTTGTTGACGTACCTTCAAATGACCGTTCACTTTGGTCAAATATTGTATCTTTTACAACTGAGTTTGACCAAGCAGGAGCAGATCGTGACCGTGAAGTTAATGATTGGCTTGAATTTTTGCGTACCAGAATGGAAGAACTTTTGCGTCAACCATTTTGGTTTGCACAAAATACCCCAACACGTACAGTTATGGTTTACCGCCCGGGTGAGGTTTTTGCAGGCTTACTAAGTGGCACAGCAGGGACAGCGATTCCTTTAGCAAACACAGATGTAGGCAGTATGACTTTTTACTTGCCGGCAAGTATTATTCGTGACTTAAATGCTGCAAACCGTGGGGTTTCTACAAGATATAGTGACCTTGATATTTTGTTTGCGCCAATGTTTTTAAATCCAAATCACAATCAGGCGTTAATGGATATTACACACAGATTAAATCAAAACCGGACAACTTATGCAGATCACTTTGTGCGTATTGATATTGAACGTGCGGACACAGAAGGGCTTTTTGGAAATCCGGATTTTTCAAGACAGACAACTGTATCTATGACACTTGTTGCAACCAACAGGAGGTTTAACAATCTGCTTACTTGGGATCAGCATTTGTTTAGGCGTGCAACAACAATTATAGATGCCCGTATGTCAGACCCTGTTTTGAGGCAAAATATATGGAACTTGCTTGAAGCCGGCACAATTCCGGAAGATATGGTGGCGTATATGGACACCTTAATAAGCGGTGCTGAGCAGCAAATCACAAGGATGGTTGATAGTTACTTGATAACCCGTGGCGATGGTATATTAACGACGACAACTTTTGATGTTGTTGGTTTTAATGCCAGTATGCACCTTGTGGCAACAAATTCAAATGAAACAACTGCTGTAAGTGGTTTTACACTACGAAGCGGGCAATGGGTTCGTGAAAATTTAATTGAATATTATAATGGTCGTGGATTTGTTTCAAATTCGCCCGGTACGTTTGCTTTCACCGGTGCGCAAATAAACATTGCCGGTGGTAGCGAAACAGCTCAAGGCGGTGCTGTAACAAATATTGTTGCAAGGTTTGGCTTACAAGATTTATTTGGAACAAATGTTGACCTTGGACAAAACGCAAACCGTCACATGGTTGTTGGCTCTGTTGCAAGAATTGCAGGTGCACCTCATGGTGTTGACCCAATGACTTGGGCGGCAAACAACTTGAATGTAACAATGACTTCAAGAAACGGTGAGGCACTAATTTCACGCCAAGAAGCAATTGCACTTGTTATGGCAGTTTATGAAGCACGTACAAACACAAGAGTCAGCCAAATCATGGTGCGTAATTTCCAAAACACAGCCGGTATGACGCTGGATAACCGTTTTGCCCAGTCTGTACGTGCTGCATTTGAAATTGGAATTGTTTCCGATACTACCATGCAGCCAGCCGGTCAAATAACAATTGGCGAGTTTTTAGATATGCTTGCGGCTTTAGGTAATATGATTGGACTTTAGGAGGGTGAGAGTGTGAAAAGGTATTTTAAATTTGCTTTTGGCGGTGCTTTGGCTTTAGCTGCTTCTGTTTTTGCATCAAGTATCGTTAATGCAGCAGGAGTCGTTCCAATCCCAGCCGACCAACCAAGATATCAATCGGAAGCTCATGTGGCAGACCTTGCAATGCACGCAAGGGGAGCAAGCCCAAATGTTTATTCATTTACTGTTGACTGGTTAAGACCTGATTTAAGCACTCGTGCTTTTGATACGCCTCTTGCTTCTTATCGGGCATGGGCTGCTTCAGAAAATCTGATGGGTGTAACCTTTCCGCTTCCTTGGGGACCGGGAAATACCGGTCCTGGAAACCTGTTGCCTAATCAATCAGCAGATAGAATTTGGCCGCAATTTCCGGACAGATATCTAATAATGTTTAGAAATATAACAAATAATGAACAATTTAATCTGCTAAACCCGTTAGCGGCAATTGTTCCACCTGTACAAATGGGTCGTCCGTGGAATGACCCACCAGCTTTTAACGAGCCTTGGTTTGATAATCCATTGGCAATGCCACCGGCACTTAACCAAAATCTTCATATACCTCCACCAAGAGTAATATCAGGAACTGTTGACAGGACACTTGAGGGCAGTAGCTTATATGAAGTATCAATTGAACCACGCCGTTTTGCTCCTTTTATGGAAAGCCCAGGAGCAGCAGTTGGCGGGACAGGTGCAATATGGATTCCATCATGGCTTCCCGCCCCTGTTGAAAGAATCACATCAGGTCCGGACGCTTTAGTAAACGGTATCATACTAACGGATATTGAAATAATCAATATGGAGGCCCAAGGTGACGAAATCATAGTAGACTTTGTACACCCCGGAAACATAGGTACACCGGGCAACCAACTTATTGACGCTTGGCATGTTTCATGGTTTCCGCTTGACCGTCCGGCTGACCCATTAAATCCTGCACCGCTCTTCCCAAGTGCCGGACCAAACTGGGGTTATGCTCAAGTGCCGGAAGTTGATTTACGACCAAGTCCAATGCGTCCACAAGGCAGCACAAGAAATATTACCCGTGCAGTAATTAGCGGTGTCAACCTTCAAGCAGCAGAAGAAATTGTAGTGCGTATTGAACCGGTACAAAACGGAGTCCTCCTTCGTGAACCGGTGGTTGGTCCACACAGAGTAACAGCCGGGGGAAGAACTTTTATTTTTGCATCAAGACCAATTAGTACAGACTTTTTTGTATCCGAGCCAAGAATGGTTGCACCACGTCTTTTTCTTGATGTTATTGGTGACAATATCCGCTTAAACTGGAGCAGCCTTGGCGGTATGCTTTACGCCCAACGTGAAAGAGTTGAGGTGCAAGAATACCGTGGTGGTGTTTGGGTGACAATTGGCACAATCACAGGCACACAGCCAACACAACTTATAAATGAATGGATTTTACCGATAGGTACACCACGTGTGACCCGTACCTTCCGTGTGGCAATCATTCCGTCAAATATGAATCCGATATCAAATCCAATTGTATTTACAAACGAAGTTGTTTATGACCCAACAACTGCATTTTTTGACCCATATGCACCGGTAGTCCAACAAGCGATTGCAACTGCAAACAATGTAACCGGTGTTGGTACAATAAATGATTTAGAGTTTCTAGCATTTGCCCGTGAGCCTTTTACTTTTAATGAGGAAACAAGCTTAAACAACATGCGTGACGCAAATGGTGAGCTGATTTTTGACCCATCATTTATTGACACAAATCTGCTTTTCCACATTTATGTAACAGATGAGTTTGAACTTCTTGGAAGCTTTAGTCCTGACGGACTTTGGATACCCGGGCAACTTGTAAACCAGGGTATGCATTTACATGCTATACCAGGTTCGCAGTTATTCCCACCAAGAAGTGTAGTGCTCGACCATGTAGATACGCCAATTTACAGGCTCCCGTTTAATCTTTCACAGTTTACACCACGAGGAGCTGAATCACCAATAAACCTTGTTGGTAACAGAAGCTATACAATAATGATTTATGCAATACGCACAAATGCACTTGGAGAAATCCTTTTTGACAACGATGGTAATATGCTTGTTTCAAATCCTGCATTTTATAGTGTATTTATGCCTCCATTTGGTCCAATTGAACTTCCACCGGAAATGATTGCGTCTCCTCCATTTAGAGCAGGTGAACCAGAACCCGAGCGCATAAACCTTTTGTGGGATTTACGTTATTTTGAAATTGCGCAACCGGGACAATACGTAGACGGTGCAATTATTGACGTATGGCACAGCGGAATTGGTATCCGTGATGGCGAAATTGTTTTTGGACGTGATGCAGTAAATATGTATGGGGCAACTGTCCAGCATACAATTATTAATGACATAATCGGGAGAGCTAATCCGGACTTGTTGGCTCGCCTTCGTTCAGCCACATTTAACCCTTCAAACGCAGTTGAAGCAGGAGATGTAATCCGCCAAGCCACAGCAATTGTAAACGCATGGCTTGCTGACAATGGAATTACAAGCGTAACACCACCAATTACTTTGCGTATCCAGGATATGAATACACAGGGTAATATCCCAAGAAACTGGATTATGCATACAGTAACTTTAGCACATATGATGAGTGTTACTGACGAGACAGATGACTTAGGTCTTATGTATCTTGAATATTTTGATAGATTCCTGAGTGATTCTGACGGGGCAAACCCGGCAGTTTGGCTTCGTGTACCTCATACTGCTTTGGTGGTTGAAAACGGTATTGCAGGGTTTTCAATTACAAATGCAAATGCACCTCCGGGGGCAATAACACCAAACACACCTTATGTAATTTTCCTTCTTCCAATGGAATCATTCCAGCATGGTAATCTTGGCGAGTTGCAGGCATTTATGCCAAGTCATATTTTGGTTACAACACCTGACACCGGCGATAGGATACCTCCAACTCCAACAGTTCCTGTGCTTATTCCGGTACTTGACCCAGCATTTACTACAGACCATTCTGTGGGTGTGCGCTGGCGGTTGCTTGGTGGGCTTGATGACAGAGGCGTCCCAAATGACATGCATTGGGATTTAGCATGGGACGAAACATGGCTTACCCACCCTGATGGTGGAAATGATGTCCCGTGGGCAGAAATTGTTGAAGCAATTCTTGACCCCGACAACCCATCAGGAATATGGATTGACCCAGCCACTGGCTATCGTTATATACGTTTCAGGATTCCGGGCTTGTTTCTTGACACCGACCATTATGTTTGGGGTTGGGCGCAAAGCACAGATGGAAACAACACTTCACTTCCGGCAAACCCCGTTACAATCCGCACATTAAATATTTCACCTCCAGCACCACCAAGGAGTTTAGGTACTGCGTCTGCTGGTCTTATTTCAACATACAACAGACTTACAAATTCTGAAATTGATGTAAATGACCCGGAAGCGTTAAATATCACATTCATGCGTATTTTTGCAGATTTAAACCTTGGCGAACCTCGTGCAACAGCAGGTACAGCCACAGGTGGGACAGCGTCAACTCTTGATTTGCCAGCTCTTGATGAGTTTATGGCGCAGCATATAATAAGATTTGAAAACCTTCGTCCAAACACAAGATATTTTGTACGGGCAAGAACTATTTTAACTGTTTCACGTGCAGGAGCAGGGGAAGTAAACCGAGTTTATTCATATGAAATAGAAATTGCCGATAACTCGGATTTTCTTGATTCAATAAGGTTTGTAATTCCTGCAACCACAATTGCAGCACCAAATGACCCAAATGTGCGTCAAGCGTTTTCACCATGGGTTTCAATTCAAGTTGATACAGCCCTTGGAGAAGGAGAATTTGATGGAGTGTTTCGCCCCGACCAGTTCCCACTTCCAGAGCGTGACTTTGAAATTGTTTATGACCCAAGAACGCAAACACTCTCTTTTAGGTTTAGAACAAATCAAATTGGAGCAGACGGCAGACCAGACCAAAATGTTGACCAGAGGTTTATTTCCCGCTTAGTTACCGAGCGTACATTCACCTATACAGTTGACATGAGCGAATACTGGAACAATCCGCTTGCACCAATCGCAAATAGAAACCTTACAATTCCTCTTTCAATTATTCGTGCATTCGACGAAAGACGTATTACCCTTGAAGTTGATGCCGGAGATATTGTTTATGTAATCCCACCTGGGGCATTTAACACCGCTGAAACAAGAGCATTGCAACCGGGAGTAGGAAGCTATTTTGTTATAACCCTAGCTTCAAATCCGGAGGGTATGCCGGTTCTTAGTGCAAACATGAGCCATGCAATACCACCACAACGGCTAACAGTGAGTGCAAGAACTCCAAACAGAACAGTAAACATGAACACATTTGCACGTCCGATTGATATTGTTTTCCCAATGGATAATCATGTAACACCTCATGGCGAATCTGCATCGTTGTTTAGGAGTGGTGCAGGAGTTGCTGGCTGGCAAGACATGAACGGAAGATATTCCTTTGCCACAAACAGTGTGACTTCTCAAACAAGTACACCAGGCATATTTACTGGAGTCGTCCGCCAAGCACCGCCATCAACAGGTGGAAACAATGCGGTAAATAATGCAATGACAAGAGTAACTTCAAATATAAACATTACAGATTTGTTTAGCTTCAACCCTAACCAGGCTGTAAGTGCAACTGCTTTTAACAATATAATTAATGCAGTAGCAAACCGTAGTACGACTGTAACAATGGCAGGAAGCTTATCTGCTGCCGATTCTCAGGCACTAAGCCGTGCAAATTTGTTAGCATCAAATAACCTAACTCGTGAAGCTGCGGTTGATATTATCGTAAGGCTTTATGAAAGGCAGACGAGACAGAGTTTAACTCCAATGAGTACGCTGTCGTCAATACCAGGAGGAAGTGGCACGGGAAGTGCTTTCCAAAGAAATGTAAGAATTGCTTCCGACCTTGGTATGATTAGCGGCCCATTTGCTCCGCAAGGTAGTTTAACCATGGGTGAGCTTATGGTAATGCTTGATATATTAATACAAGATGCCGGATGGTAGATATTTTTAGGGCGTATTAAATACGCTAAAGATACAAAAAAAGAAACGCAATGTCTTGTTGAATATTTCTTATAATTTATTTATAGGCAAATACAAAGGCACATGAACGTGAAGAAAAAAATAATACCCCTGATGTCACAATTGAGAAAGTGACATCAGGGGTATTGTTTTTACATAGTATAAGTTTGATGAATACACCCAGCAAATTAAGCAGGAATTTCAGTAATACCACATAGCTTAATCAAATTGTAAACAGCCTCTTTAGAAACCTTTTTACCGTTAAACTCAACTAAACTAACAGCAGAGCTTGTGAATGTACATGCAGGCTCATACTTTCTTAAAACAATTGAGCCGTCTTCTTTAACAAAAATCTCAAGTGGGTCGCTTTCGTTTAGACTAAGGGTTTTACGTAGTGACTTGGGTATTACT
>Ga0131853_10007726_pt1 | contig 19501 bp, 15 predicted proteins | sample TergutLab28metaG_FD_92764 | JGI IMG/M metagenome (GOLD analysis project Ga0131853, IMG submission 92764) | Labiotermes labralis P1 segment gut microbial communities from Petit-Saut dam, French Guiana - Lab288 P1 (version 2) (version 2) | ecosystem: Host-associated > Arthropoda: Insects >... | reverse complement strand
CGGCACCGACTGACCCGAGCGCGTACCCGCCGGACGTGCTCGCCGACGACGGACTCGCCCTCATCGAGCATCTCGGACTCCGCGCGGGCGAGTACGACCTCGGAGGCTACTCGCTCGGCGGCCGGATCGCGGTCCGCCTGCTCGCGCGAGGCGCCAAGCCCGGTCGCGCCGTCGTGGCCGGACAGGGGCTGGAAAAGGTCAGCGGCCCGCAGGGCGGCGGCGTGACCCGCCGCGCGCTCACCGCGCTTGCCGACGGAGACGAACTGCCTCCCGGGTCGCCCGACGCCCGCATCGCGCACTGGATCGCGCAGCTCGGCGTCGCCTCCCGGGCGCTGCTGGGCGTGCTGGACTCGCTTGTCCCCACGTCCGAGGACGAACTGCGCCGGATCACGACCACGATGCTCGTCGTGATCGGAGACCAGGACGAGCGTTCCGACGCCGACGAACTGGCCGCGCTGCTGCCCGCCGCGCGTTTCGCCCGCGTCCCCGGAGACCACGGCAGCGCGTTCAGGGCACCCGAGTTCGCCGGGCTGCTGGCGGAGTTCCTCCTGCCCGGCCACGCGGCCCCTGGAGCTTGGGGCGCAAGATGTTCGCTCACAGGCCCGATTCGGGCGTTTGATGCAGTCATCTCGCGCCCCAAGAAGTTAGATTCCGGCTTCCGGCGGCAGTGACAGCTACCGCAGCGCGGTCGTCAAGCGGAGCCAGGCGGCGGGGGAGACCGCCAGCACCGGGCCGCGGCCGCCGTCCTTGGTGTCGCGGAGCAGCACCGCGCCGGGGCCGTCCGCCGTCTCTACGCACTGGCCTCCGTTGGCATCACTGAAAGTGGACTTACGCCAGTTGCCCATCGTTCTTGCATCCTCTCCAGGAGCGTCGTGCTTTCCGACACCCGGTAGCACTCTCCGCGCAGCGTATCGAGCCGTAGGGAGAAGGTGGACACTGTCTGCTCATCGGTGTAGACGAAGCCGCTTGCGACGTTCTCGGCGTAGGTAGCGCGCTCGTCCGCGATCACCAGTCCCGACGCGTTGAGGCAATGCTCCATGGCGGGCATTACCTGCAGGGTCACATGGGGGAGAGCGGCGACTTCCAAGAGGTGCGCCAGTTGTCTGGCCATGATCCCGGCTGAGCCCACGCGCCGGTACAGGGCCGGCTCATCGACGATGAAGAGGACATGGGGAGGCTCGTCGCGGCACAGGATGCGACGCTGACGCTCCATGCGTGAGGCGAGGCGGACGTTGATCGTCTGAGGTGTGCTTCCTGGAAGCGTGACGAGGAGCGCCTGGGTGTAATCCTCGGTCTGGAGGAGCCCGTCCAGGATCGACGGCTGCCAGACCCGGAGCGTGGTGGCTCCGTCTTCGTACTCTGACCAGTCGCGGAAGGCGGCCGGGACCTCGGACCAGCCGCGCAGTTCCTCGTAGTACTCCAGGAACCAGCCGTTCCGGTTCGGGAACGCGGCGTCGCAGGCGAGGGCGATGCGCTCGGTGGGCGGGCGCCTGCCGGTCTCGATGCGGGACAGGTGCCCCACGTTGATTCCGGTCTCGCGGGCCAGGTCCTGCAGCGTCCATCCCCGGGCCCGGCGTTCCTTGTGCATCTGACGGCCGAAATGCGTGGCCGGATTGCCGTTTATGCCACTCATGGTTACTAGGTTTCCATGGTCGAGCGCGGTGCGTGGTCAGTTCGGAAGTATCGATGGTAGCCGACTAGTTCCATCGAACGGGGAGAAGGCACGCCCATGACAATAACCACGGACAGACGGCCACCTGACCCGCAGACGCCGGGCCGCTATCGCAGCGACTCGGCGGAGTTCGGGGCCTGCCCCGGCGCGGTGGCCCTGGCGCGATTGCACACCCGGGTCGTTCTCGCCGCCTGGGACCTGGAGGAACTAGCGGAAGCCGCCACCCAAGTCGTCAGCGAGCTGATGACGAACGCGATCGAGGCTCACCAGCGTGAGCGCCTGGACGCGCCAGTCCGGCTCACCTTGCTGGCCGGACTGCGGACCATCCTCATCGTCGTCCGGGACTCCGCCGCCGGTACGCCGAGGCCGGAGGACGCGGGAGAAACCGGCGAGCACGGCCGGGGCCTGATCATCGTGGACGCCCTCGCGGCCCGATGGGACTGCAGGGTCCGACCGGACGGCGGCAAGACCATCCGCGCACTCCTGAGAGGAGCACGTCATGCCTGACGACCACGAGCGCATCTACCTGGAGAAGCTGCGGCTGGCGGTGACGGTGCTGCTGGAAGCGGCGGAGGGCCCGATCGAGATCCCTGGGCCCTTGGAGACCGAACTCTTCCTGCTCCGGGATCGCCTGGACCGTGTACTGCTTCAACCAGGGTCGTGAGAGGCTGCGGCGCGGCCGGCCGGGGCGGAGCCAATCCCGGTTCGGCCCCAGGGGCCCGCGGTCCGTTCGTCCTGCGATTCGGGGCGCATCGGTGATGTCCCCGGTTGTCTTTGCTCTTTGAAATTCAATCGTCGTTGTTCTGGCCGTTGCGGCCGTGTGGACCAGCCCGGTCTCCGGGCTGTGCCCTCCAGCGGGACTACGGTCACCTGACCGCGGCAGCGGACCCTGGCCCGAGCATGGCCCCGCACCACAGCGCGCCAAGACCGTCGGCCCGGGGGCGCGGGGGGACGTCCCCCCCGTGGCCGCGGAGCGGCCATCAGCGGCCGAAGCGGATACCGGGAAACGAACCGGATACCGGGAAGCAGCGGGAGAACGACTCCGCGCCCGGGACTTCCCGAGCCCGGTGGGCGGCGCCGTCTCGGACGAGCCCGCCGACAGTCCGCCGCCTCGCCGCCCCCTGGGGTAACAGGCCCGTCACCGGGGACATTCGCATCACCGCCGACGCCGGCCGTGCTCCGTGCGGGGAGCGCGGCCGCTTCGCGGCCCCGGGGGATACCCCCGGACCCCGGCCGACGGTCTTGGCGCGCTGTGGTGCGGGGCCATGCTCCGGCTGAGCGAGCGCAGTCGCGGTCAGGTGACCGTAGTCCCGCTGGACAGCGCGGCCCGGAGACCGGGCTGGTCCACACGGCCGGAACGGCCAGAACAACAGCGCTTTAACTTTCAAGACCAAAGCCCGGAGCGAGGTACGGGAGGGGGAGATCTACCGTCGTGCGGCTGGTCCCGGCCTCCAACCACGGCCGAGGTCAGGGCAACATTGTTACCGGCTACGACTGATCTTCCTGGCCAGGATCCTATCTCCGCCAAGAAATAGGAATGCGGCAACGGACGCACGGCTCTATCGTTGGCCCATGGCGTCGGTTAGGCAGGTTCAGGTCACCTTCGACTGCACGGAGCCGGAGCGGGTCGCCCGATTCTGGTGCGAGGTGCTGGGATACGTCGTGCCGCCGCCCCCGGCGGGATTTGCCTCGTGGGAGGACTTCGACCGGACGCTGCCGCCCGAGCAGCAGGGCTCGGCGTTCGCGTGCGTCGACCCCGCCGGCGCGGGGCCGCGACTCTTCTTCCAGCGGGTCCCGGAATCCAAAGTGGTGAAGAACCGGGTGCATCTGGACGTGCGGGCCGGCACCGGGCTGGTAGGCGACGAACGCGTGGCCGTGCTCGAGGCCGAAGGCGGGCGGCTGGCCGCGCTCGGCGCGACCCGGGTGCAGCTCCTGCGCGCGGACGGAGTCAACGAGTCGTGCCTGGTGATGCAGGACATCGAGGGCAACGAATTCTGTCTCGACTGACCCCGACCGCTATGTTCGCGGATCCTGTCGCCAGAGCAGCAGAATCCGCGAACATAAGCGCCGGGGTGGTGGTGGCGCAGCGCCGCAGCCGCCGCGACACCGCAGCCGCCGCGGCCGCAGTGTCAGCGCGCGTTACCCGGCCTGGATGACGGCGCCGGAGGACAGGAGGCCCTCGACGTCGTCGACGCCGAGTTCTTCCAGGATCTCGCGGGTGTGAGCTCCCATCGCCGGGATCGATTTCGTCGGCAGGGCGGACGGGGCGCCCGAGGCCGGGCCGAAGCGGGGCGCGGGAGCGGGCTGTGTCACGCCGTCCACTTCCACGAACGTGCCGCGGGCGGCCAGGTGCGGGTGGGTCACCGCTTCCTTCATCGGGAGCACCGGGGCCACGCAGGCATCGGTGCCCTCGAAGACCTTCGTCCAGTCGGCCTGGGTCCGGGTCGCGAACCGGCTGGCCAGGGCGGCCCGCAGGTCGCCCCAGCGGTCGATCTCGTACTGGCCGGGCAGGTCAGAAGGCACGCCCTCGGGGGCGAACAGCAGCTCGATGAGCTGCGCGTAGAACTTCGCCTCCAGCGCGCCGACCGCCATGTGCCGTCCGTCGGAGGTTTCGTAGACACTGTAGAACGGGGTGCCGCCGTCCAGGAGGTTGCTCCCGCGCTGGTCCTGCCAGGACCCGGCGGCCATGTAGCCCCAGGTGGCGGCCTGCAGGGTTGCCGCGCCGTCCACGATGGCCGCGTCCACGACCTGGCCCTGGCCGGTGGACCGGGCCGAGACCAGGGCCGACACCACGCCAAGGGCGAGGAACATCGACCCGCCGCCGTAGTCGCCCAGGTAGTTCACGGGGATGGACGGCGCGTCGGCGGGGCCGATGGCGTGCAGGGCGCCGGTGATGCCGATGTAGCCGATGTCGTGCCCGGAGGCCGAGGCGAGCGGGCCCTCCTGGCCCCACCCGGTCATCCGGCCGTAGACCAGTTTCGGGTTGACGGCCAGCAGGTCGGCCGGGCCGACGCCGAGGCGCTCGGTCACGCCGGGCCGGTTGCCCTCGAGGAACACGTCGGCCCGCTGTGCCAGCCGCTTCACGACGTCGGCGCCGCGCGGGTCCTTGAGGTCCACCACGACGCTGCGCTTGCCCCGGTTGACCACCTGGCCGACCGTCCCCAGCGCCGCGGCGGCGCCGCCGGGCCGCTCGACCTGGACGACGTCGGCGCCCAGGTCGGCCAGGAGCATTCCGGTGAACGGGCCCGGCCCGATTCCCGCCAGTTCCACTACCCGCACGCCGTCGAGCGGACCTCGATTGTCAGCCACCACCGGTTCCCTTCTGCTAAAACGATCCCCAGCAGCGTAACGCCCTCGCCCGGCTTCTGAGGTACCTCACCTGTGCTCAGGTACACTCTGTGCCTGGCGCGGGAGGGCGCCGCCGGGTCCGCGGGCAGGACAGAGTCCACCTCCGCCATCGATGAGCAGGCCGAGCCGATGACGATCTCTTCCGGCCCCGCCGCGGACCACGGGGTGACGAGGGAGACATCATGCCTGACCTGCCCGCACGTCCTGACCTGGATCAGCTCCGCCACCAGGCCAAGGATCTGCTGCACGCCGCCCAGCACGGCTACCTTGACGCGATCGCCCGAATCAGCGCGGTCTCCGACCAGGTCATGCTGTCCGCCGCTCAGCTCGCGATCGCTCGTGAGTACGGGTTCGCCTCCTGGGCGAAGCTGAAGCTGGAAGTCGAGCGCCGCGACATTCTCAACAGCCGGGACCTGCCCCGGCTGACCAGGCTGCTGGCCGAACACCCTGACCTGGCCACCGAGAACCTGCAGCACTGGGCCGACCGCGCATCGGAGGACCCGCTCGCCTACATCACGATGATGCGGTTCGATCACGGCCGACTCGGCCTGCCGGCCGAGCTGCCCGGCACGGGTGCGATCGCCAGGGCGCTGACCGACGCAGGAGCACCGGTCAACGGATATCCCGGTCGCCGGGAAACGCCGCTGATCACCGCCGCCAGCTACGGTGATGCCGATGTCGCCCGGGTGCTCCTCGACGCGGGGGCCGACATCGAGGCAGTGTCCGCGACCGACTCCGGCGGCGTACCCGGCGGCAGCGCCCTGACGCACGCGGCGGTGTTCGGCATGACCGGGGTCGTCGACGTCCTGGCGGCCGCGGGCGCCCGGATCGACAGCCTGGAGATGGCCGCCGCGGCCGGGGACATCACTGGCTGGCCGCTGGGCCGCTCCACCGTCCAGAGCCGGCTCCGGGCGCTAGCGATGGCCGCCGACCACCAGCGGTTGGAGGCTATCGACCAGCTCATCGCCGTCGGCACCCCGGTCAACGAGCCGGACGCGGAATGGGGACGGCTGCCGCTGCATCTCGCCGCGCGAAACGGCCGGCCTGCCAGCATCCGGCGGCTGCTCGCCCACGGGGCCGACCCGGACCTGCGCGACCCCCTGGACCACCGCACTCCGCTGGAATGGTGCCAGCAGCCCGGCAACGGCGACTCCGGCAGCGCGGCCCGTGACGAGGCCGAGGCCATCTTGCGCCCACTGACCGGGCGCCGCATCCCCCGCCCGCCGGATCAGGGCCCGGTTCGCATCCAGGTCACTATCGCCGGCTCTGCGCTTCCCGGCCGGGACATCGGCCCTGGCGGCAATTTTCCTGGCGCCAGTAACGTCCACGTCGGCGTGCAGCGGAAAGGCCGGCGTGACGAACTGCTCGGCCTGACCCCGGGCGACGCGCCCTCCGCCCGCTGGGACTTCGCGGTCACCGCCAGCCCCGCTGGGGGCGGTTTCGACATCAAAGGCCCGTACGTTCAGGGCCGTCCCGACGCCCGGTTCATCTACCTGTCTTGGGGGACCGTCAACGACGACGGCGCGTTCACCATGTTCCGCCGGGCCAAGCTCATGCTGGACGTCATCGACCCCGCCACCCTCGACGCGGCCTGCCGGTACGGATCGCTTGTCGCGCGCCTGGAACTCACCGACGCCAACGGGCACCCGCTGGGCGCCGCCGTCAGGCCGCCCCTCATCCGCTGGTCGGCAGCGCCCACCGGGTGATCCATGCCCGCGCCCGGCACCTGAACCTCAGTGGGCTATCGCCGTTTCCACGACCTTGACCACGACCATGACCAGCGCGATCGCCAGGTAGCCGCGCAGGCCGATCAGGCCCAGGCGGCGGGCACCGGTGATGACCGGGGCGGGCAGTTCGTCCAGCGGCGGCATACGCCAGGTCATCTTGTCGGCGACCTCGGCCGCGTCCTCGGCGAGGGTCTCGGCCAGGGCCTCCGGCGTGGCGGCGGTGTCGTCGTGCCCGGCGATCCGGCGCCGGTGCCCGGCCCACCGGACGGCGAGCATCGCGACCCCGGCCAGCGCCGCGAGTGCCACGCACGCCGCGATGATCGCGATGATCTGCCCGGCGGTGATCGAGGGGTACACCACCGACGCGGTGAGCACGATCGACAGCGTGATCAGCGCCGTGACCACCGCGGTGGCGAAGATGTTGGTCCCGCGGCGGTTCACCCACGGCCCGAGCACGGCCCGGTCGTTGCACAGCAGCAGCAGGAACACGGTGGCGCTGGGCAGCAGTACCCCGGCCAGGACCTGGACGCCCTCGGTGATCAGCCCGAGCGGGGCACCGGGGATGAGCACGACCGAGGCGGAGACCACGATCAGCGCGGTGTACAGGGCGTAGAAGCCCTTGGCCGATCCAGCCCCGCGGTGCAGCGAGTGCTTCATGCCGAGCATGTCGCCGATCGCGTACGAGGACGACAGCGACACGGCGAACGCCCCGATGATGGAGGCGTCGAGCAGGGCGATGGCGAACAGCACGCCCGCGACCTTTCCGGCGTGGGCGGCGATCGCGTGGGCCAGGCCGGCCACGTCGGTGAAGTGCCCGGCCGCGCCGGTGTGCCCGGCCGCTGCGGCGGCCGTGCCGATGACGGCGGCGGCGCCGGCCACGACGATCGCGATGCCGATCCACAGGTCGGCCTTCTCGTAGGAGATGAACCGGGGAGTGATCCGCTTGTCGATGACGTAGGACTGCTGGAAGAACAGCTGCCACGGCGCGATCGTCGTGCCGACGATGCCGATGACCAGCAGCATCACTCCTGCCATGCCGCCGCTCCCGCCGGGCAGGACCGGGGTGGCGAAGCCGCGGGCCATCTGGCCGGCGGACGGGTGGAGCATGAAGTAGAGCGGGATGAGCAGCAGCGATCCGGCGCACAGGGCCACGGCGATCCGCTCGAACGTGCGGAAGCTGCCGGTGAACGCGGTCGCGACGATGATGAGGGCCGCGAAGACGACGGCGATGATCTTGGGGACGCCGAGGTACCCGGCCGCGAGGGTGATGCCGATGAACTCGGTGATGATGGTCAGCGTGTTCAGCAGGAACAGGTCGACGAGCTCGAACATGCCCCAGAACCGGCCGAACCGCTTCAGGATCAGCTTGGCGTGCCCGACACCGGTGACCGCGCCGAGCCGGAGCACCATCTCCTGGTTCACGTAGAGCACCGGGATCAGCAGCAGGAGGGTCCACAGCAGGCGGGTGCCGTAGTCCTGGCCTGCCTGGCCGTACGTGGCGAACGCGCCGGCGTCGTTGTCGCCGACCATGACGATCAGGCCGGGGCCGACGACGGCGAGCAGCGTCTTCAGCTTGCCCGATAGCGTCGAGCGGGCGGCGGTGTCGTCGGCGCTGATGGAGCCGAAGGCGCCCTGGATGTCGCCGACGTGAGCGTCGTCGAGGACAGCCGGACGGGTAACGGTGGCCATGGGTGAACACCCCTTTCACGCAGTGGAGGGTCATGCGGGAACGGGGCACACGCGTACAGAATCCACGTATGGTCACGGAAAGTGACCTATAAGGGCCGCAATGAACGCACGAGAGCGGCAGGCAAACGGCGGAAAGCCGTCAGGGTAACGAGGAAAAAGTCAGCGTGTGCCGGTAACTGACGGGAAGAGCGAGGGATGATGGGCCCGACTTCGGCCCGGACTATCAGAGTCCATCTCGCCTCCCTTCGTCCGCGGCGCTCGTGAGCGCCTTCACACGCGACACCTGCGAGAGCAAACAGCCCTAGCGCGGCCCGGCACGATGCCACGGTGCGCAAAAAGGCGGCTCTTCACCTCTCTCGTAAGAGCTTTGGCACTCCACGGCGTAACCCGGTTCTCGAAAACCAGGGAGCCACTTGGCCTCACCCCTTCGACCCGGGGAGAGGTGTCCTGATCCGGAGCGTCTCTCGACGGTTGGGATCAGTGGCCTGTGTCCGTGAAGACGCCTCACCGAACGAGGTGTCTCAGATCAACCACTGACAGGATGCCTGTTCGATGAATGATCTGTCAAACGGAATGACTCAAACGCAGTGACTTAGACCCGGTCGCCGGAGCCTCTAGATTCCGAGGCCGGGAAGGATTTCCGCCGCGGGCAGCGAGGCGAGCAGCGACCCGGTCAGACGGAGCTTCGAGCCCCGGATGCCCGAGCCGATGATCACGGACGGCGCCTTGGCGACCCGCTCGTCGACCAGGACCGGCCAGTCCTCCGGCAGGCCGATGGGCGTGATGCCGCCGTACTCCATCGACGTCAGCGAGGTAACGGTGCCGACCGCGCCGAACGACGCCTTCCGGACCCCCAGGTGCTTGCGCACCACCCCGTTGACGTCGGCCCGGGTCGCCGCGCTGACCAGGCAGGCCGCGTACGACACCTCGCCGCTGCGCTTGCCCGCGATGACCACGCAGTTCGCCGACTCGTCCATGGTGACCCCGTAGGCATCGCAGAATTCCGCCGTGTCCGACAGCGACGGATCGATCGCGGCGACCCGCACGTCGGGAGCCCAGGGCAGGCCCGCCAGGGCGGTCAGCACCGGCGGGGCGAGCAGGGTCGGCTGGGACAGGGCGGGGTGGTAGGTCAGCTGCTGGCTCATGCCGACCATGAAACCAGACGCCCGGGCCTGGTCCTGGAATAATCCCCAAGATAGATTAGTTTGCATCAAGCAACTAATGGTTTTCCCTCTCATCGGAGGAACGTAGTGCCGTCCGCCTCTTCGCCACCGGCCACCACCCCGGCCGTCGGGCCCCGCTACAAGTGGATCGCCCTGTCCAACACCACCCTCGGCTCGCTGCTGGCCACCATCAACCAGAGCATCATGCTGATCGCCCTGCCGAACATCTTCCGGGGCATCGGCATCAACCCGCTCCAGCCCGGTAACACCACCATCCTGCTGTGGATGATGATGGGCTTCATGGTTGTCACCGGCGTCCTGGTCGTGAGCTTCGGCCGGCTGGGCGACATGTTCGGCCGGGTGCGCATGTACAACATGGGCTTCGCGATCTTCTCGGTCTTCTCGATCCTGCTCTCGGTCGTGTGGATGACCGGGACCGAGGCGGGCTGGTACCTGGTCGTGATGAGGATCTTCCAGGGAGTCGGCGGCGCCATGCTGATGGCCAACTCCGGCGCGATCCTCACCGACGCGTTCCCGACCCACCAGCGGGGCCTCGCCCTGGGCCTCAACCAGGTGGCGGGCATCGCCGGATCCTTCCTCGGCCTGGTCATCGGCGGCGTCCTCGGGCCGCTGGACTGGCGCCTGGTCTTCCTGGTCTCCGTGCCCTTCGGAGTCGCCGGCACGATCTGGTCCTACCTCAAGCTCAAGGAACTGGGCGTCCGCCAGCCCGCCCGGCTCGACTGGTGGGGCAACCTCACCTTCGGCGCCGGCCTCATCGCCGTCCTTGTCGGCATCACCTACGGCATCCAGCCCTACGGCGGCCACGTGATGGGCTGGACCAGCCCGCTCGTCCTCGGCCTGCTGATCGGCGGCCTCGCCGTCCTCGCGGTCTTCTGCGTCGTCGAGACCAAGGTCGAAGATCCGATGTTCCGCCTGTCGCTGTTCCGGATCCGCGCGTTCACCGCGGGGAACCTGGCCAGTCTCCTGTCCGCCCTGGGGCGCGGCGGCCTCATGTTCATCCTGATCATCTGGCTGCAGGGCATCTACCTGCCGATGCACGGCTACAACTTCGAGGACACCCCGCTGTGGGCCGGCATCGCGATGCTGCCGCTGACCGTCGGGTTCCTGCTCGCGGGCCCGGTCTCCGGCTACCTGTCCGACCGCTTCGGCGCCCGCCCGTTCTCCACCGGCGGCATGGTTATCGCCGCGCTGTCCTTCCTGATGCTGCAGCTCATACCGGTGAACTTCACCTACTGGGAGTTCGCCGTCATCCTGTTCCTCAACGGCGTGGGCATGGGCCTGTTCGCCTCCCCGAACCGGGCCGGCATCATGAACAGCCTCCCGCCGGACCGCCGCGGCGTCGGCTCGGGCATGTCCACCACGTTCCAGAACTCCGCGATGGTGCTGTCGATCGGCATCTTCTTCTCGCTGATCATCCTGGGCTTGTCGTCCTCGCTGCCGGGCCACCTGTACAGCGGCCTGACCGCCCAGGGCGTCCCCGCGGCCGCCGCGACCAAGATCTCGCACCTGCCGCCGACGGCGGTCATGTTCGCCGCACTGCTCGGCTACAACCCGATCCAGATGCTGCTCGGCCCGGTCCTGGCGCACCTGCCGGCCGCCCACGCGGCCTACCTGACGGGGCACTCCTTCTTCCCGTCGCTGATCTCGGCGCCGTTCCAGGCGGGGCTGGACATCGCGTTCGACTTCTCGATCGCCGCCTGCCTGATCGCCGCGATCGCGTCCTGGCTGCGGGGCAAGAAGTACGTCCACGAGGCGCAGGTTGTCGAGGTTCCCGTGACGTCCGGCGCCGGCGACCCCGGTTCGGCCGAACGGATCTCCGCTACCGCCTGATCCCTGGGCGGGGTCCGGTATCAGGACACGGTCATCCGGGTGACGGCGGCGTTGTAGGGCTCGACGGTGCCGTCGGACCGGGTGACGACCAGAACGGGGGTGAGGAAGCCGGTCTGGAGATCCTCGCGCTCGGACTCCGTCGGCATCCGCGAGCTCACCTGGTCGCCCGGGTGCAGGGTGACGATCTGCTGCCGGGGGGAGGCGGCGACGAAGGTGCCGACGCCGGGGCGGGTGGCGACGAGGCCGGCCCGGCGCAGTTCGTCCACGGCCTGGGCTCCGGTGAGGCGGTTGACTCCCCATTCCTTGCGCATCTGGCTTCCGCTCGGGATCTGCGAGCCGACCGGGAGTTCCCCGTTGATGATGCGGTCGCGGATGATGCGGGCGATCTGCAGGTAGACCTTTTCGCCGGATTCGTAGTCGATCTGCACCCGGGCAGCCGCCACATCCGGTTCACCGGGCACGAGTTCCCCCCGCACCGCGACGCGAAACAGGACATGTTGAGGTAGCTAGACAGCTAAGTCGGTGCCGAGTATCGTGAGCAGCGCGCGTTAGGTAACCGGAATCCATCCAGACGGCTACGAAGCGTGCATCGGCGTCTTTCCCCTGGGAGCGAGGGGGGGCTTGTTTCCCGGGGAGGGATGCGCCCGCGCCCGGCCTCCGGCCTCTTTCCCCCGTCGAGAGGCCGGGCGCGTCCATCCAGTCGCCACGCCGAATCAGAAAGGCTCTCGTCATGGGCGTGATCTGGGGCGTCCGCGTACCGCCGGATGACAGTTCCTCGAGCGAACGCCGACGGCCCGGCAGGGCGGTCAGGAACCTGCTGCGGGCGTTCCGTTGCCGCGTCCACGTCTGGGCCCGCCCGTGACGGCGGAATGCGGCGGAGCGAGGGCGCGCGCTTTCCGGCAATTGCCGCGAGGCAAAGCCCGTGCCGGAATCGGAATAGACCGGTCCGGCCCCGCCCGGGCGGTGTGCGCCGAGGCCGAGGCGGTGGTGATTTCCCGTGGGTGCGGCCGCGTCGCGCGTTATTCGGTTTTGCCCGATGTACATAGGCGGTACATGTTGAATGCTCAAGTATTAGGATCCGTCCAGACACCAGATCTTGCGTCTCACGCAATTGCGCGGGAAGTGAGAGCGCCTTTTGATTGCAGTAAGGGTATAGGCGCTTAACTCTCCGCACAACGGCGAATGCCGAATCCTAACCTAATGGGCTGGACGTCCAGTTCTAATAGACGGGTCTATCTCCCGGAGTAAGCCCGGATGTCGGCATCGATGTCGAAAGCGGCCGCCGTGCGGAGGTTCCCGCCGAGGCCGCGGTGTCAGCCCAGTAGCCAGGAACCGTTCGGCGCGTCCGTCCGGGTCTTGCCGATCAGCAGCTCGATCGCGTGCTGCGGGTCGAGCGCGGCCAGGGCGCGGCGCAGGGTGACGACCGCCGTGTGCTCGCGGTCGTCCATGAGCAGGTCGTCGCGGCGGGTGCCGGACGGGACGGCGTCGACGGCGGGGAACAGCCGCTTGTCGGCCAGGTCCCGGCGCAGCCTCAGTTCCATGTTTCCGGTGCCCTTGAACTCCTCGAACAGCACGTTGTCCAGGGCCGAGCCGGTGTCGACCAGCGCGGTGGACACGATGGTGACCGAGCCGCCCTCCTCCAGGCAGCGGGCCGCGCCGAGGAACCGCCGCGGCGGCTGGAGCGCCGGGACGGCCACCCCTCCGGTGAGGGTGCGGGCACCGGAGGGGGCCATGAGGTTGTAGGCCCGGCCGAGGCGGGTCAGGGAGTCCAGGAGCACGACGACGTCCCGGCCGGTCTCGGCCAGCCGCTTCGCCCGCTCGGCGGCCAGCTCGGCGGCCCGGACATGGTCGGCGGGCGAGTCGTCGAACGTGGAGTAGACGACCTCGGCGCCTTTCGCGGACCGCCGGATGTCGGTGACCTCCTCGGGCCGCTCGCCGACCAGGACGATCATCAGGTGAATGCCGGGGTAGGCGCATTCGACGGCGCGGGCGATGGTCTTCAGGGCCATTGTCTTGCCCGCCTTCGGCGGCGCGACGATAAGGCCGCGCTGGCCCTTTCCGATCGGCGAGACCAGGTCGATGATCCGCGCCGTCGGCGACGGGTCCCCGGCTTCGAGGCGCAGCCGTTCGCGCGGGTACACGGGCGTGAGGTCGGTGAATCTGGGCCGGGTCTTTTCCGGCCGCAGGCCGTTGACGGTCTCCACGCTGGCGAGGGCCTTGCCGCCGGCGGCGGTGCCCTCGAGGAAATCGCCGGCCCGCAGGCCGTACTTCCGGATCGCGGCCGAGTTCAGCGGAATGTCGGCGGGGGAGCGGCGGTAGCCGGCGACCCGGAGGAAACCGCGGCCGCGGTCGAGATCGGCGATCCCGCGCACGGGAGTTGTCTCGGTTTTCCCGGCGGAAGGCGGGGCCTGGGCCGGGATATCAGTCATTGTCGCTGTCATGGGGAATCCTCGTGGGAAGAGAAGAGCGAATGCGCGGGCGGGCAGGAACGCATGACGCTGCTTCTGCCGCCGCGCGAAAATGAGCGTCCGCGATTCATCGCGGGATGCCGCACGGGAAAATACGCGTGCGGACGGGGAATGAAGGGAGTGGGGGCCGGGTCACCGAGAACCGCTCAAGAAAAGCGGGGGACCGGGGCCAGCGCGGTCACTGTACCGGATAAGGATCCCGCGGGCAAAAATACTCCCGGGGCCGCGCCCTGGCCTGGGCCGACGGAGTTCGCGTGCTATTAACCGGTAGTGGTTGCCCGGGCCTGTTTGCGTGCCATAGCGTCTGCTCGGGCGCGCGGACAGCGCGAATGGGGAAATGAGGGGGAAGAACATGAAACGACCGGTGACCCGACGGGCCCTGCCGATCGCCGGGGCCGCGGTCCTCGGCCTCGCCGCGACGGCGGCCGCGGTCTCCGCGGGACCCGCGCACCGGGCGAGCGCGGCCACGGATCCGGTACGCCAGGCACTGAGCCCGGTGACCGGCAAGATCCTGAACGTCGCCAGGCCCGTCGATACCACTCCGGTGAGCCCGGAGAAGCTCACGCACCCGCAGGCCGACGACATGGGCACGGTCTCGGCCGGCAACCTCCTCCAGCAGGTGATCTCCGGGGCCCGGAACGCGACCGGCACCCGGCGGGCCGGCATCGACATCAGCTCGCGCCAGGGCAACGTCAACTGGTCCGCGGTCGCCCCGCACGTCGACTTCTCGATCGCCAAGGCGACCGAGGGCACGTACTACGCCAACCCGTACTACCAGGGTCAGAACAGCGGCGCGGCGAACCACGGAATCATCCACGGCGCCTACCACTTCGCCATCCCTGACAACTCGGGCGGCGCGGCCCAGGCCGACTTCTTCGTCGCCCACGGAGGCAACCGCACTGCCGGCACCAAGACCCTGCCCGGCGCCCTGGACATCGAGTACAACCCCTACGGCCGCGAGTGCTACGGCCTGTCTCAGGGGCAGATGCGGACCTGGATCCGGGCCTTCGCCGACGAGTACGCCTTCGACACCGGAGTGTTCCCGCTCATCTACACGACCGCGGACTGGTGGAACACCTGCACCGGGGACCTTCTCGGCCTGGGCGCCACCAACGCCGCGTTCGGGCTCACCGATCCGCTGTGGCTCGCCAGCTACTCCTCAAGCGCGGGCTCGCTGCCGGCCGGCTACCTGTCCTACGCGTTCTGGCAGTACGCCGACGCCGGCCGCCAGCCCGGTGACCAGGACTACTACAACGGCCCGTACGCCACCCTCCTGGCCCTCGCCGAGGGATAGGCCGCCGGCGGGGTTCCTTCGCGAAGCGGTGGAAAAAGTAACCGGCTTACGCGACACGCGGTGAGGCAGGCGGGAAAGTAAGCCGCTCACCTATTACAGTCGGCTCCGTGACCACAGTCGTTCACCTTCTAGCTCCCCAGCCCCGGGAGCCGCGGCAGCCCCGGAAACCTTCCCCGGGGGCGCCCGGGGAAACGCCGCCCCGGGAGTCCCTGCGGGAGCGGAAGAAGCGGCTGACCAGGGAGGCGCTGTTCGCCGAGGCGGCCCGCCTGTTCGGCGAGCGCGGATTCGAGGACGTGACGGTCGCCGAGATCGCGGACGCGGCCAACGTCAGCGTGAAAACGCTGTTCACCTACGTCCGGTCCAAGGAAGAACTCCTCTTCGGCGGCGGGCCGACGGTCCTGGACGCGGTCGTGGCGGCGGTCGCCGGCCGGCGGGTCGGGCAGACCCCGCTGGTCGCCGCGGCCAACGCCCTCCTGGCGGCCGTCGGCGATGGCCGCCTGGAGGATTTCCAGCGGCTGGCCGACGCGGGGCCGGCGGCCCGTTCCCGGCTCCGCGAGCTGGCAGAGGAGGCCGAGGACGCGCTGACCCTGGTCCTGGCCGGCCGGGGGGACGGCCTGCGCGACCAGGCGGCCCGCCGCCTGGTGGCCGCGCAGATCATGGTGCTGGTCCGCGCGACGGCCAGCGCCGAGGTCCGCGCGCTGGCCGCCGAGGCCGGCCCCGGGCGGCGGCAGCGGGAGGAGAGGCTGGCCGACTGGATCCGGGACGCCGCCGGGAACCTGGCCCGGGGCCTGGCCGCCGCGGGACGCTGACGTCTGCTGGCGGCGCGGACCCGGGAGCCCTCGCCCGCGTGGCCCGCGACCCGCGGTGCAATCTCCGCTAAAGCGGACAAGGCGGATGTGTGGCTACCGAAGATCGGCGATGAGGGACTTACGGGATGGTTCTTCCTCATGGCACGCTTTACGGCATGCCAAATCTGAAACGGCGCAGAGGGTTCGCGTGCGTGCTCCTGGCCGCGGTATCCGCCGCGGCCCTGGCGGCGTGCTCGCAGGCCCCGGGGGGCGCCAGCCGAGCGACGACCGCGGCGATCACGAAGGGGTGCGACGCCGACTACTGCGCCCCGGCCAGCTGGGACACGGGGCCGTCCCCGTCGCCCTTCCCGCAGATCAAGTCGTTCCGCGAGCCGGTCAACGTGGTCCTGTCCGCCCAGTCGACGGTCTCTCTCAGCGCGCTCCAGAAGGCGCTCGCGCACTGGAAGAACGTGTCCGCGGCGACGAAGGTCAGCGTGTCGGGCATCCACATGATGTGCATCTCGACCGAGCAGGCGGACGTCACGGGGTCCCGCTACGCCCCGATGCAGCAGGCCTGGCGCCTGGACGGGTGCCTGCACGGCAACGAGCTGTCGGTCAGCGGGAAGGAGGGCCACGTCCGGATGTGGCACCAGCCCGTACCGGGCAGCAGAGGCGGCGCCTGGTTCATCGCCGCCAGCTACGAGACCATGTGCGTGGTCCGGGACGGCCGCCTGCAGCCGGTGAAGTCCAACAAGCTGTACGCCGTGCTGCACTCCTCGGAGTCCTACCACTGCGTCAACGGCGGGCCCGGCAGCATCACCTCGCACTACGCCAACGGCTACGACGACGGGGCCTCCGCGTTCGTCGCGGACATCACCCAGGCGGCGAAGGCCCAGGGATGGCACGTCGGCCAGCAGACGCTCACGGTCCAGCGGAACGCGCACGCGGGGGAGGGCGGCGTGCCCTTCAGCGACGACGTTGACCTCCTGACCGTCACCAGCTGAACCGTCACCAGCCGATCACGGAGCACCGGCGGGAAGGGAACGGGCCGCAAAAGCGTTGGCATGACCTGGCCCCTGTCGTCTATCCTTACCCGCCGGTGAACCAATCCTCTTCTGACATCGCCGAGCTCCGCCGCGTGCTCCCCGAGCTGATGCTGCACGACCAGCACCGGCTGCGTCGTCGTATCGACCGGGCCCGCGGCCTGCGCGACCCCGGCGCCCGGGAAAAGGAAACCGCGAAACTGGCCGCCGACGTCGGCAGAGCCCGGGACCGGGTGGCCCGCCGGCGCGAGCAGCTCCCGGAGATCAGCTACCCGGACGAGCTCCCGGTCAGCCAGCGCAAGGACGACATCGCCGCCGCCATCCGCGACCATCAGGTCGTGATCGTGGCCGGCGAGACCGGGTCCGGGAAGACCACGCAGCTGCCGAAGATCTGCCTGGAACTCGGCCGCGGCGTCACCGGCCAGATCGGGCACACCCAGCCCCGGCGGATCGCCGCCCGGACGGTCGCCGAGCGGATCGCCGAGGAGACCGGCACCGACCTCGGTACCGCCGTCGGCTACAAGGTCCGGTTCACCGACCACTCGGGCGACCAGACTCTGGTCAAGCTGATGACCGACGGCATCCTGCTCAACGAGATCGGCAGCGACCGCGATCTGCTGCGCTACGACACCCTCATCATCGACGAGGCCCACGAGCGCAGCCTGAACATCGACTTCATCCTCGGGTACCTCAGCCAGCTGCTGCCCCGCCGCCCCGACCTGAAGGTGATCATCACCTCGGCGACGATCGACCCCGAGCGGTTCGCCAGCCACTTCGCGGACTCCGGCGGCACGCCCGCCCCGATCGTGGAGGTCTCCGGCCGTACCTACCCGGTCGAGGTCCGCTACCGCCCGATCGCGCACCCCGAGACCGAGGCGGACGACGACGACCGCCCGGGCAAGAGGCCCAGGGGCGAGGAGAAAGACCTCTCCACGGCCATCGGCGACGCCGTCACCGAACTGCGGCGGGAAGGCCCCGGCGACATCCTGGTCTTCCTCTCCGGCGAGCAGGAGATCCGCGACGCCGCCGACGCCCTGAAGGGCCGCTCGGGCCTGGAGATCCTGCCGCTGTACTCGCGCCTGTCCTCGGCCGAGCAGCACCGGGTCTTCGAACTGCCCAAGAACCGGTCGATGAGCTCCCGCCGGGTCGTCCTGGCCACGAACGTCGCCGAGACCTCCCTGACCGTCCCCGGCATCCGGTACGTCATCGACCCCGGGACCGCCCGGATCTCCCGCTACAGCCTGCGCACCAAGGTGCAGCGGCTGCCGATCGAGGCGATCTCCCAGGCCAGCGCCAACCAGCGCAAGGGCCGGTGCGGCCGGGTCGCCGACGGCATCTGCGTCCGGCTGTATTCCGAAGAGGACTTCGAGTCCCGGCCGGAGTTCACTGACCCGGAGATCCAGCGCACCAACCTGGCCTCGGTCATCCTGCAGATGTCGGCGGCCCGCCTGGGCGACGTGCGCAAGTTCCCGTTCGTCGACCCGCCGGACGCCCGGGCGATCACCGACGGCGTCAACCTGCTCGAGGAACTGAACGCGTTCTCCGGCGGCGGGCTGACGGAGATCGGCCGGAAGATGGCCCGGCTGCCCGTCGATCCCCGCGTCGCCCGCATGATCATCGAGGCCGGGAAGCAGGGCTGCGCCCGCGAGGTGCTGGTCATCGCCTCCGCCCTGTCGATCCAGGACCCCCGCGAGCGTCCCGCCGACGACCGGCAGAAGGCCGACGCCGCCCACGCGCGGTTCGCTCAGCCCGAGTCCGATTTCCTGGCCTACGTAGCGCTCTGGGACTACCTGGGGGAGAAGCAGCGCGAGCTGTCCGGCTCGGCCTTCCGCCGCCTGTGCCGCGCCGAGTACCTGAACTACCTGCGGATCCGGGAGTGGCAGGATCTGCACGGCCAGCTCCGCTCCCTCGCGCGCGACCTCGACATCGACACCGGGCAGTCTTCTTCCGAACGGATCACCGTGACGGTCTCGCTCCTGGCGGGCCTGCTGTCGCACGTCGGAATGAAGATCGTGGTCCCGGCCGGCAAGCCCGGCCAGGGTCGTTCCGGCCGGCGCCGCGAGCTGACGGACTACCTCGGGGCCCGCGGCACCCGGTTCGCGATCTTTCCCGGCTCCGGGCTGGCCAAGAAGCCCCCGGACTGGATCGTCGCGGCCGAACTGGTGGAGACGTCCCGGCTCTGGGGCCGGATCGTCGCGGCCATCGAACCGGAATGGGTGGAGCCGGTCGCCGCGCACCTGGTCAAGCGGTCCTACAGCGAGCCCCGGTGGAGCAAGAAACGCGGCTCGGTCGTCGCTACCGAAAAGGTCACCCTGTACGGCATCCCCATTGTCGCCGACCGCGCCGTGCAGTACTCGCGGATCGACCCGGTGATCAGCCGCGAGCTGTTCATCCGGCACGCCCTGGTCGAGGGCGACTGGGAGACCCGGCACCACTTCTTCCGCGACAACAAGGCGCT
>Ga0131853_10007725_pt1 | contig 19502 bp, 19 predicted proteins | sample TergutLab28metaG_FD_92764 | JGI IMG/M metagenome (GOLD analysis project Ga0131853, IMG submission 92764) | Labiotermes labralis P1 segment gut microbial communities from Petit-Saut dam, French Guiana - Lab288 P1 (version 2) (version 2) | ecosystem: Host-associated > Arthropoda: Insects >... | reverse complement strand
GAGACTTGCAGAGGGCAGCGCGTAAACATATGGAGGACCTCGCGTGGTCAGGTGAAAAACGCGAAGGCGGAGGTGATATAATAGATTTACTAATTCGCGCATGCTTTATACAAGGTCTTTACGATGAGCGGATAAAGACAACGGTTAAGACCACAAGCAGCATAGATTCCCCCATGGCGCAGTTAGTAGAATTTGCATTAGAAGAGGAGAGTGCGATCAGGTCGGAACGCTTTCGGAGAAACCATCCAGAACAGGGGCAGATGGGGAACCATAAGAACGAAGATGTACACTGAGTGAAAAATGAGCGTAAGGAGGTCCGAGTAGCCACACAAGTGTGTCATAGGTGCCACAAGAAAGGGCATATCGCAAAAAAATTGCGGAAAGCTTCCTTTAAGCGTCGGGGAAGCGCGTGTGACAGACACGTTGGGAAACAGGCATCGGGGCTGCCTGGGCAAACGGAGGTAGACGTACCCCCTAAGGGTTGCAGGTTAGAGCGTAAGAGATATGCATATCGCGGGATACTCCACCCCGTCTCTATAATTTATGGTGATTCTGTCGAGGAAGTCTGTGTTACTCCAAGTTCGCGGGACGCACCGCCCGTTTCTACAAGTTGTTTAGTGGATGTCTGTGTGACTCCAAGGCCCAATGTCTCAGTACAACACAGTGAGGATGACAGGAGAAATCATCAAGATGATATTCCCATAGCTAATAGTTGTGTTCAGACAGAACAAAATATTATATGACCAAAAATGTCATAGTGAGCGGAAAGTAGTCGCTGTAGATCAGAAAAATCAGGCAAATTTTTCTAATAGGCGTATAAAGTCAGTAGTAAGTGGCCAGCCATATCTCGTCCTCCCAATGTGTAAAATAAGGTGACCGGAGTTTGGAGCAAGAGTGGTCTAGGTCGAAAAGATTGAATGAGAATAATAGTGGTATAAGTGTGAGTGCCCCCATGCAATCTGGTATACGGTCCCTCCGTTGCCCCTACGCCTAAACTATCCCCCGGGCCTGGTCGAAGAAGGTCCTAAGTGCGATTCTGGCACTACTCATTCCTAAGCATAATATTAAAAAGAATGGGCTGTCGCCATTTTTAATCGAAGGGATGGCAGCTGCTGTCCTGCTTGGTCTCCCGAGTGAAGAACGTCCTAAGTACAGTCCAGGCAATACTCGTTCTTGAGCATAATATTAAAAAGGATCGGCTTTTTTGTAACCGAGGTATTTTATCAGGGTGGTAACCGCCGTCCAGTCTGGTATTGCAGTCCCTCCATTGCCCGCCCTACGCCCCTACCCGTCCAAGGTCCGCGCAAGAAGGTCCTAAGTACAGTCATGGCAGTACGCTCTCTTTAACACGATAATAAAAAGGAGCGAGAGCCCCCGTCCAGCCTGGAATAGTGGTTTCTCCGTAGCCCCTTCCGTCGAACCCAGGACGCAGTGCAAGAATGGCATAAGTGTGGTCCCAACACTACTCTTTCTTGAGCATAATAATATTAAAAAGAATCGGAGTTCGACATTTTTGGGCAGCCGCCGGTCAGTTTGGTCTACCCTCGGGGCCAGGTGCAATAAGGGCGTAAGTATAGCCGCCTGCAATATTCCTTCTTGATCAGAATAATATTAAAACGGATAGGATTTCGACTTCTTTTTGGCAGACGATGTCCAGTTTCGTCTCCTCCCAGGTATCAGTGAAGGAAGGTCCCAAGTGAGCTCCAGGCATTACTCTTCCTTCAGCATAATAAAGGATCGGCGTTTTTAACCACGGTGATTAACAGGTTGGCAGCCGCCGTCTAGTTGGACCCCGGTGCAGGAAGGTACTAAGTGCCGTCTAGGCATTACTCTTACCTTAGCATAATAATATTAAAAAGGATCGGCGTTCGACTTTTGTATAAGGTTGGGCAGCCGCCGTCCAGCTTGCCCCCGCCATGTGTTTAGCGTTGAGTGTAATGCAGGAAGATCTTAAGTACGGTCCAAGAACTATATGTTCTTGAGCTCCGGAGCCCCTACACCCAAGCCAGCCCAGCGCCGCCTGACAGATTGGTAGCACGATACCTGCCCCATCAGATGTCGTGATGGGGGTGGGGCGGGCAGGCGCTAATTTTTTTAATAAAAACGTAAAATACGGCGGGCGTGCCGCCGTGTGGAAGTGTAGACGGTCGTGTGGTACCGCAACGTGTGGTGAGGAGAAGAGAAAAGTTACCACGCGTGCTTCTGAAGCGTCAATGAGGCGAAGGTTAATTTGACATCGTCAGAATTGGTAGTAAAATTGGATGAAATCAAATTTGAGTACACGATAAGTCCGAAACTTGACGTGATAGACCTATGAAAACACAAAAATTAAGTTTTTCCCCATGGTAAAATTTCGCAACCGCCTAGGGTGAAGGTTAGGTACATGTATGTCAAGAGGCGGAAGGCAAGTGTCATGGTCGCCCTTGTGGCACTCCATGAGTAATGGAATGCACTGTTGTTCTGGGGACAAACAGTTGCCAGTGCAATAAGTCATGCGCAGGGTCCCCGGCAGAGAGTAATTAAGCACGTTCCCACAACAGGCGCTGTATTTATCTAATTGCAATTAAACACGCGCGCGAGCGTGCCTTTTCTGCCAGAGCAATAAGGCACGTACAACTGGGCGACCTACAGGTACCAAGGTGATATCACAAGTTGACGTCGACATCTAAGTTTAGAGTCACTGACGTAATATAGACCAAATCATGGTCTTGGGATGTGTCTAATGAGGGAAGGGGAACACACGCCTAGGTGTCTGTATCAAACGTAACCCCAGAGGAACCTCACCCCATCGAAGCATTGTTGTGGTGGACGTCTGTGTGTGCAACGTGAAGGAAGCTGCTAGTGTGTGTTACAAGTTGCGAAGACACCCAACATAGCATTGTAGTGGTGGGCGCATGTGTGCATCGTGAAAGAAGCTGCTATTGTGTGTTTGTGTTGTGTGTGTGTGTGTTAGAAGTTGCGAAGACGAAGCATGTTGGGGGTAGGTGAAATTTTGTACATGAAACCTCAGTGCAGTGAGTTTGAAAGGCCATCGCACATGTTGCAGCATGATCATCACAAATTGTCTTGTGCAACATCGCTTATGTTCACATAAAATACTGTTGTGTTTGAAGTGCTTCTGCCTAAGTTCGCCGAATGCATGGGCAAAGGAAACGTCGTACGGTTCAATGACCCGAATTGAAAGAACCTACCGTGGTGAATGTACATACAGAGAAGAAGAGTACACGTAAGAGGAAGGGGAGTGTGAACTGTATCGCTTGACACTGAAGCCGAAGATAAAATATATAGAATTACATTCTTCAAGAGGCGACAACTAGGTGACAATCGATACGGTTCTCCCCCTTCCCCTTCCTCTTAGGTTTTAACCTTCTTCAGTGTAGGTCGCCTCTTGAAGAATGAAATTCTATATATCTTATCTTCGGCTTCGGCGACAATCGATACGGTTCCCCCTCCCCAACATCTGCAGTTTAATATTCCTCTCGGTATGTACGTTCACAACGTGGTTTCTTCCATTTCGGGTCAGTAAACAAATAATATTCATCTGCTCCCCGATAACCACAAGAAAGCACCTGAAACACAAGTCTAACGTGAACGTAAGGGATGTTACGCATTTACGTTCCTCAAATCATCATCCTGGAACATGTGCGTAACCCCCCGTGAGAGAGAAATGATGTCATACTACACCTAGGCGGTAGCTGCTGCTGCATCCTTGGCGATGGCTGCCGAGAGAGTTAATGTAAGGCGGCACCGAGGTGTTGGTGATCGTCGTTGCTGCTGCAATCGTGCCCGTGGTTTCTGCTGTTCCTGCTCCTTTGTGAGGAAGGTGGGCCGTAGGGCGGGGTGTCGAGAAATACAGGCAAGTGCAGTGAATGTTTTATTTTATTAATATATGCAGTGATCCCAAGAAAAAACACAATTCATATAAATTAGGCGTTTATTCAGATAAGCAGTAGCAATACAAATTTATACAGCCGTCTCGAGTTCCTCGGACAGATGACGATAATCTATGAGGTCACTGGCGTTAGGCACACGTTCGACATACGTCGCTAAAGTTACGGACAATATCACATAAAACAAAACGTCTGGCAATGCGAGTGCGTAATCGCGCAATTGTTGTTGCACTCTATGAAACAATCGGTAAAGATATTGTAGGTCCAGTAACGTTAGGTAAATGCACTGCGTGACGAAATACAGTCTTGCCGATCCGAAGTTTTTCGGCGGTGATAGGTGGAAGGCACCACTCACGCATTCTGCCCCGGTCCCTCCTCCATTGCAGATTGAAACGAGCATCATGGGTAAAGATTCCGCCAGCGTGTCGATATTTTTGTCTTTGAGAATGATGGATTTCGACACGCTCCTCCGTTTGCCGCCGAATTCCACTAGTGGCTGATAGTCGCGTGCTGGGTAGAAACCGACAGACACGTACTTGGTCCTGTCCGAGTTTATGAAATATAGACGCCTCAGCAGCACTCCCTGGGGTTCGAATTCTGGACTGGCAGACCAGTAGGGACAGATTTTGGGACGAGTCTTCGGGCAGCAGCGCCGGCTCCAGGGCGCGCTTCCTCTTAGTAGTAGGTTGTTGTTGTTGTTGTTGTCGACTAGTAGCCATCACAGCAGCAGGGAGCAGAATGATGTGGGACATGCTCGATCGCGATTTTATAGACCTGCAAAAAATTCGGCAGTGTGACGTGTCATATCAACTGGACATTGGACATAATATTCCTTCTGCAGATAGTACATTAACTAATCGTAGAGGGGATGCGTAGTTTTGGTTGCGCAACCAACTTTGCGAGACTTGTGGCATGGCAATGTACACCAGCGTTTGTGATTGAAAGAGACAGTTGGGGGGCATTCGAGATCCTCTAGGTTATGGATCGGTCGTCCCGTCAGTCCAGCAAGGAATGTACATTTACAGACGCCGTAGGCCTAGAGGTACGCGAAACCCGCCACGTCCTGTGTAATGACCGTGTGCAATTCTTAATAGTCGATATGTCCGTCGGCCAAATTTCTGACGAGCCAATGTCCGCCATCTTGTAGAGGTTCTTTAAACGGAACGCCTCGGACGCGGCGGCACTGACCACACAAAATTCCTTGACCAACGTCGCATTCTGCCGCCCCCGAAAAACCTGGAAATCTATCACGACCTCCGTGACCCCAGCCATGTTACATTAGGAATAATTAGTATCGAAAAAAACCTACCTTTTATGGGCAGCTGCGGCAGCATTGTCCCCAACCGCCACGTGACATCTGGCCCCAAATTCGTTAGTGAACAGCCGCTCCAACTGTCGGTCTGCTGCTGCGCTGCACGCATCGAATAGCCAGATGAATTTTTTCGGTGTTTATCCCGATGCATGTAGAAGGCGAGTAGACTGCAGTACTTTCCGCAGAAGTTAGTAGTCAGGTCGTGCAGCTGTCACCTGTTATAGTTCAACGTTGTGCAATTGCGTTTCATTAACGCCTGGATGCTGGGTACGATGGCACGATGCCATATGAATCATATTAGTAAGCACTCGAAGATTTAGGTCGGAATTGCAAGGCTAGCTAGTGTGAATCTTCATCTGTGTGGGGATCGTCATTGACGATGAAGGTGGAGGTTCGCGCGATCGATTGTGGTAGGAGATCGGAGAGAAAACGTCGAGGAATGAGCCGACGTCACGCAGTGTACACATTATCTTCACAGTGTCCATTTTTAAAAGTCGGCCGTGAGGTTACACGCAAAATCTATGAGGATTGAATTGTCAAAATCTAGGTACAGCAGGCACGTGATCGCCTCGGGCAACGGTTTATTGAATTTCAACATGATTCCGACATTGCCGTTCTCGGGGTGGGACTATGACCCTACGACGCCCCCTATTAGGTGCGAGATTGAAGAGTAACACGAAATAGCCGTTTATATACAAATCGTGTGTCATCTGAAGTCCCGTGTTTGGGTGATGTATGCCGAATAGCGTCCTATAGCACATGACAGACGTTTTTTCATGATCCATGCCCACAGATAGGCACTCGTTAGGGAATTGTTCACCGTTCACAAACAAGGAAAAATCACTGATGTCGTAATGCTGAAATTTGTACGGGTTGCTGTCCAACGAACCTATAAATTCTGTATTCATAACCATGATGAACAAGAGACGTTTCGGGATGGGACCCAGTACGGCGTTGTCTATAGACAGGGATTTCGATCCGGCCATGAAACTGAAAGTCTTGACTTCGACTCTCGTCAGGTTATAGCTCGCGAGACTTCCCTTCCTCACTGCCGAATTGTGAGCCAGCAATATGGCGGGGTTCGGCCTAATGCGTCTGACCAGTAAATGGACATAAAAAATTAGAAAACGGCTTTTGAATCGACACTCTTGTTCATCAGATGCAAGTTCGGCAGGGTTTTCATCAATCTGATCTGCAACCTGACGCCTGGCAGCAAGTATAGGGACACGTTTTATATGTCACTATGTAATTGACCAAATAGCTGGACTTCCCTACGAGCCTTAAGTCTATTCCAATGAGTGAGGAACCCCCGGTTAACCCTGGCGGTCAGAGTCCAGGCCGAGGGAAGCTAGGCTTCATAATGCCCTATATAGATACCAGTAGGCGTTCGAGAGATGATTGGCTGCCGCGTCTGTGCTGTATGTCATGAGAGTCTCGAGAGAGGAGCGATAATGATAATGCTAACTCGCCTGCGTGATGGTGACGGCATTGAGAGTGACGTTACATTGACTGAATCGGGAGTGGAGGAAAATATTTGTCACGCCCGTGGCGTCCGAAAAGTCAACATCCTTTCCCGAGGCCGAAATCAATTTACCTCGAACATAGAGTTTGATATTTAGATCGATGTACGTGTCGTTATCGGCAGGTATAAATAATTCCAGATCATTTTGATGGACGGGGGCGATTCTTTTGTACGCTGTCTCTATTGTCCCGAGCACAGACGTCTGTGGGCCTTGCGCAAAGATGTCACACTTGCTACTAACGGACGCTATCTCCGCGGCGGCAGACATGACCGGCTGCTGAAGATTGACTGAAGTAAAGCTATGAAATATGTCAATTTTTATTATTTTTCTCGGTGCTCGCTTGATTTTTTGAGGCTTGGGACCCTTCATCTTCTTACCACTCGACGCCTCCCTGGCACGTTTGCGGCCACGACCTCACAATTTGCTAATCAAATTTTGAGTGCATTCAGTCACGTGTTTAGACATTATCCGCGGCGGTCGTCGCGTCGGTAGGCTTGCGTTCAGCGATATCGGTAATGATCCAGCCACCGGGACGCAAAGCCCCTTGGCCCACTGTTTGGCCACGCTTCACCCGAGTAGGCGAACCCAATGGAAGATACTTCCGAAAGAATTGCCGATACCGTGTCCTAGCTGAATGTAGAGCCGGGAGGAGTAGACTGGACCGATCCCCGTGGTAATAAGTCTACGTCCAGCCTGATTTACATAGTACACTTCTAATGGATGTATCGCTGTAAATGTCCTATTCAAGATGGAGTCGCCCCGATTTATACATATTTTTACCACTTGTAATTTTTCCGAAAATGAAGCACCAACTTCGTGGACGTCGTGCTGTCCTCGAAGGTGATGTGCAACTTGTCATTTTTCTAAAAATGAAGAACAACTTTCGTGGCCGTCGTGCTGTCCTCGTAGGTGATGTGCAATCCTTCGGTTTTCAAGAACTCGATTCGAATGTCCTGAAATCTGCGCTGCTCGACGGGTACACAATACACGTTTTTAAACTCGTGCTGACATGCTGATGATGATGGGAAGACGAACGTCCGCATGATGCGGAGGGTACTGTCGCCCACAAATTGCGGCGATATCAGCTTACAGTGAGAAACACGAAATTTCAAACAGCCCCAATTCCCAATTGGAGGTAGAAACCAGGTCGACGGGCTGAGCCAATTTCACTAACAAATCGGCGTATTCTGTTCGTAGATGTCACGCGAGGCGTTGCTGAACAGAATGACGTAAAAATGGCTCAGCCTCACCATACTTAGGTAATCATCACGCTAGCTGCATGCACCCAAGAATTGAAGCCCTGTCTGTAACCTCGCCAGCGGACGAGATATTCGCGAATACTCTGTCTGACCTTCTTGTACAGTATTTTATCTATTTTATAGGCGGTCCGCTCAGATATTCGTACGGGGTCTGTTCCTCGCCATAAAACTGGGCTTTTAGAGGCGTGCCATTTGAATCCTCGAGTTCATAGACGACATGTGGACGCCTCTAAATTACTTACGCGACCTTGACAATCTCTGTGTTGAAATTTTGTTCTGCAGTCTTAGCAAACATCATCTGCTCTTTGCTGATGCACACGTGCTGTCCCATCCGAAACGTCGCTGATTTAATGACGCGAACGAGCACACTCTGAGCCTCTAATCTCTACCATATTACAAGCACGTCCGAATCTGCGACTCGCGAGGGCGCCATGCGTGTCGTCGAGTGAACCGTTTCATTCTAGGCCTTCACAAATTTTGGCAGAACATCGATATATCTGAACGTATTTGTATGTGTGAAATACTTGTAGATTCTATCACGAATCGCGCGATGCACGCGATCCACGATCACACATTTCAAGTCAGGTTTTCTACGCACTTGAAACTGGATGTCCCCCTCGTCCTGTAACATGTCCTATAAACGTTTATTTAGAAATTCCTTGCCCTTATCAGTTCGCACATATATTGGGCGGCGCAGTCTTTTCGGGTCCTTAAATATGGACCGAAACGCCGAGGCGACGGAAATAGTTTCTTTGTCTTTATGGGGATCATATGTAGAAATTTCGAGAATACATCTTTGACCGAAAGAATGTACCTATAATTATCGTTATATTTTGCGTAGGCCTCTACATCCAAAAGATCGCATTCCCACACATCTATCACGTTTGTCTCTGTATAGGGATTACGCGCGAAACGCCTCCTCACACGTCCATGAAGCGTAGACGCATCCTGTTTCTTTAACAAGGCTCTGATGGCGTCGTAAGACTTCGGTTTTCTTTCCCTCTCCGTGGCCGTGGACGCCCCAAGCTTCCGCAGGGTCGAGAAGACCGACGGTCTGGCCGGGTCATAATACAATCTGCTAATAATTGTCATTAATACATTACCCACTTACGTCGTAACGTGGATTCGACACCCCGTCTCTTCGGTTTCGCGAAGATTGGCGTAATGATATCGCGAAATTTCTTTCCTCGCGTTATATTAATGTTATCGTCGTGCTGATATCTGGTCAAGCGAGCGAACGTCATAATCAATATTCTCTTATACGTCTTTAGGTCCTCCTTGGCGATAAGTTGCGTGTTCACGTTCTTATGTGTCAATAGTTACCAGAGCTCCTCTGTACCTCTAAACGCGGTTCCCTTAATTGTGATATTATTATCTGGATCTATAAACACCGGGGAATCACCAACCATTAATTGCTCGCCATCCCTGTGGATACCGCCTTGTGAATCGAAAAAAGGTCTGCTGCTCGGGGGACTAGCTACGGTTCCGAAATTTTCATTTTTTTTTCCTTCCTCCTCCTCCGTGACGTCATCATCACCGGGAATATATCCTTGTTTAGGGGAATCCATTTCTTTCGATGTCCAAGGAATTGGGAGAGATGGCGGCGTCGCGGCGTTTTCGCTTCGACTTTAGTGACAATGAACTGTTTCGGTACCTCTGGCTCGGGAGAGGAGGAGGGCAGCTTCCTCTTTGACGTGTCGGGTATTACTCGTTTTAGAAAATCAGAGATAGACTTTGTCCGCGTCTTCCGTCTGATATCGGCCTGGCGAATCTTATGACGCATCTTAACCCACGCTTCGTATGGACGTTTTTGTTTTTTACTTCTGCTGATGCTACGTTTTTTCCGCTCACGAGGCGAGGGGCTGCGTCGTTTGTCCCCCCTTTGGTAAGGATCGGCTGGAACGAGGTACATCTTAAGAAACAGGTTTATCTAGGCTTAAAGATTAAGCTGACGGTCGTTGGCAGAATGGCGCTCAGTAGGGGCAGTAGAAATCCCCCGCGCTTAACTATGAGTCGCTTCTAGCAAGAAAGTGACACGTGCCTATCGACGACCTTGCGAAGCGCTGACTTACATTTTTTTAGCTTGTGCGTGTTACAACCTCACAATTTTAAATTACCGTTTAGCACCTTCAACACGAACCCGCTTATACAGTTCACGAGTTCCTTGTTACAGTTGGTTATAAGGGCTTCACGTAATCTCGGGTCGGCTGTCTTGAGCACGTGAAGTTTTGTGGTAATTCGATCTCACAAGCTTCATCGCCGATATCGGAGTAGACGAGCGGAGGATATTCTTTCGGGAATATATTGGTTCGAAAGCGCAGACGGTCATTCGTATCTTGTGTCAGATTCAAGATTAAGTAACCTTGGGGTTGTTGTATCGCATCCAGGTAGGCATTACACAACCCGAGACTATCTTCGGGATACACCTGTTGGGCCAAATAAGCGAAATGTTTCTTATCTCTTAATTTTTAAACGCCACCAGACAATGGGCATTCAGCGAAATATCTCTACAGTAGCGGCCCTGATGAAACACATTTAGCGTAATCAAAATCACGCTGATATATCTATGATGGCTGCCTCTCGTAAACTTGCTTGGAATAGACGTCGTTCAACAGATCGTCTAGGATCACGAAGCACGGTTTGCCGCCAAAACCACCACCGAAATACACCGATACGCCCTAGTCATAGGTGGTGTTTGGGGGCAACTGCTGACGCTTCGGAAGGGCGGTCTTCTCAATGTAACACCAGATTATACCGCCACCAAACTAACGTTCGGTGCAGAGTGAGTAGAAACCATATACAGAACGACGTTTAGCCCGAACCGCTAGGTCCGCTCAATATACACGAAAACGGATGCTTGAATTTCATATCGTCATCACTCATGGATGTTCAGGGTTGTGTCACGACCCTCCCCCTTCCCCCCTATTTATATCCAAACGGGACGGACGTATTGTCACCTAATTGCCGCCTATATAGATTCCGTAGAGTTTATTTTCCGGTTCCGTGATAATCGTTACTGTTGCACTTCCCACCCTCTTGCGTTTAATTTTTTGTTTGTATGTACGTTCACTAAGGTGGGTTAATCCCTCTTGTTCGTTTTCAGAATCATATGCCTGATTGTTACGAAATTAATCATTTTCGACGCATTTTCATTCAAGCTTATGCCCCTCACTTTACACACTGTCTTTTCTCGACTGTCCACGGTAAGAACCCTGCACGCGTAGTATTTGGCCCACCACTCACAAATTCCGAGTTGCTCGGTGAGGGTCGCAACTCGTAGGTCATATCCCCCAATTTCTCCCCCGTTTCAATCAGTGGGTGTCCGTCCCCCTTCGGCTGAATTTATAGCACTGAATCCGTAACGCAAGAGATAGCATTCTCTTTCAGCCTGTCCAGATAGCGACACAGATGGATTCTTGCCCCAGGGGTGACGTAAACTCGTATTACCTCGTTCGTATGACGCAGACTAGGGACGTTTACCTGTACACCATACTTCGACGAGATCCATACTAGGTCATCGCTGGAAAACGCGAGGTTCATCACCTCGACGCCGAGCGTGGTTAGGAAACCATACAGTTCTTTCGGTTCTGTGATCACCCTGGTAATTGTCCGATCGTTCCCCTACGTCAATTTTCCCCACTTCTAGTTGCGACAGGGTTTGGCTAGACCCCGTTTGGTAGCATTATATCTGATCGCTTCCTTATCCAGCCGTATCCCTTCACTCTGCCAAAACGAGTACACATATCGGTCCGCGTCTTCGGGACTGTGGACCCGGTCGGGAGAACGGCAAGCCTCCGCTTTCAGTTTCAAAATCGTGTTTATATAGTCCACGAAAAGTCCGCCTTCGCCTCTTTCGGGGTTATACTGGGTCACCTGATATTCGTAAACCTCATATATCCGGTGCCTCTTTTCAACGACCAACCTCACCTTATCCATTACCCACGTAATAGTGAGGGCACGATCCTCATCTCGGGTATGCACACATTCTGCACTTCAGGAGGTGAGGATGCACGTTCTACACAGGCAAAACATGACATTATTATTTAATCTGAAATGGAGGACGCGGTGATACACTCTCTCTGGTGGAACGATCGAACATTTGAGCAGGGCGTCCATTCGCAGGCACGCTTCTATATCCTTACGCGCATCGCCTACGTGAATGACAGGAAAACCCTCGGGGAACTTGAAATACTTCCATATGCATGGGTAGAGGCTCATGACTTCTACGTATTGAATGGTTTCATTCCCCCGTGTCTTACAGTGGAGACACGTAGCCTCGGTTCGACCCCCGTACAGGGCAGCACGGATACGCAAGGGACTCTGTTACACCGTCAAACTCACATTCGCATTGGACCTTGACCAGGTATCCCGCTCGCTTTATCTGCTCGAGACGCCGCATAGTTCGCTCATAACGTTCCGCTACCGTATCGCCCCTCAAGATGATGACGTCACGGAACGGCTGGCACGTGTAGCCGTGATAGTACCAACCAAAGAACTCGGAGAGTGTGCCTGTCTCGGTGAAATATCCATCTACACTGAAGCGGGGCAGTTCGGGTACATGTACTCGAGACAGTTGCGACAGTGCATTATATTCACACCGTGAGTCTCTTCCATATGCAACAGCCACATCAATGCCTTCTTGCTATAGTTGTTATTGCACGAGTACCCCCCGATCGGTATGAGTCCGATAGTGTAGGGCTGCTGGAATCGTTTGCGAAACACCTTATTACATGCCGACGAGATCTTTACCGACTCCAGAAATACGTCTATGTTTCCTGTGTGCATGAATTGGCGTCTGAAGACTCGACACGCCTGTCTTAGGAAAGTGACGTCGTCTTGAAAATATTTTTCCAGCACGCGCCTGTTGTCGAAATGCCCTGATTTCTGGCTCTCGTACCACGCGAGAAACTCCTGCCCCTCCTCCTCACCAATCTCATTCACACCGTAGTACGTAACGTCAGGGATTTCCTCAGTATTAAAGTAAAGAGGATACCACGACTTGGAGGCCGTCAGACAGTAGGCCTCGGGCAACATACGCAGAGAGCATGGCAGAAAAGAAACGCTAACTAGGAACACTAAATTCTCCATCTTCATAGACATTATTTTAAGCCCGTTCATAATAAGTTCGGGTTTCCATTTTAGTAGGATCGCCCTATTCAGGATGAAGTGGATGTCAAACGACTTTGCGTTATGTGCTATAGCGACGATCGTATTGGCCCAGGGGCGTGGTTCGGTTAGATATGAATGCAGATCCCCGAGAGGATATTGTAACAACGAGTGTTTCCTCCTACCGCATTGCACGCAATCCCCGTCTTCCACGACCTCGCACTTCGAACAAAACTGTTGCACACAGACGAGATTAGGAACGTGTAACTTAGCCTCGTCCGTGTACTCGGTATTTTGGGTAGTCTCGGAATCATAGAAAACGTACAGTACCTTATCGCTTGCGGGGGGCAACGAGTCCTTCAGCGGTCTCATATAGCATAGGTGACCTGTTTCTTTGTTCTGCCTAGAGTTGTCGCAAAACCGCTTGTTACACTCGTGATTTCCGTGCGTCACGAGTCATCCGTACGTCGCGCAACGTCGTACTTGTTCGCATACAGACGTCTTGTTCATTGTGCGCTGCTTGTGTTTGTCGTAGCACGTACGACTTCGAAAATGTGTATTACATTCACAACAGGGGATTCTAACGCCCGAGAATTCGCACGGGGGGGGGGGCAGGCCATGCAATCGCTACACGTCTGATCGCAGGCGTGCGTGACGTCAAGTCTACGTGATTTGTTGAACCATTTACACACATACCTTCTAGCCGTAGCAGCAGTAAATTTAGCGATCACGTGATAATGTCTTTCGACATCATCATACAGTATATTAAGACTTTTAGTGGAGGCTACTTGCCCTTCGAACAACATATCTTCGCAGCTCAGACCGTGGTAGATGACTATCTTATACTCCCGAAAGTGTTCCTGTAAATTGACTAATTCAGGGATCCCGCACCCTTAGACAAATCGATACCGTTAGTCTCGAGTAGGGTTTGGACTACTTGGCGTATCTTCCGGCCTTGTACATACGCCTTATAATCGGGATCATTATCTAATTTCGCAATTGCTAATATTAGAACATGTGCCAAGCAGTTCTGTTCTGCTTTCACCTCCACTATACCTCTCTTGAGGTGCGCCAGGACGAAGAACGGTCTGACCCTACTCTTGATTGCACATCTACCAAAAGCTATGGGCATCTTGACCGAATGCACGGTTACAACTAACGTGTCCAAGGCATTGAATCTAGAATTCGACTGGGAGACTTTTTCAAACACGCTTCATATCAAGTCTGCGGAAAACCGATCTTTCCGTCTAGAACTGATTCCGATAGGCTTGTCACTCTGGTTCACCTGATTCTGAATAGTCATCCCTACCATATCACTATCATCTACATCGCGTAACGCGTGCTCGATGAGATCGTTAACACTGGCTAGGAAATGTGCTACGGGATTCGTATTATCCGAAGGGGGTATTAAACGCACGGTAAGCTGCCTTCCTACAGTATTGTAGCGCCTGTACTGTCTCGCATTCGCGTCCAGTATCTCGAATATGCGAGCAATGATTTCTCTGTACAATAAGATACACAGCTTTTTTTAGGTTTATCACAAAATAACCACAAATGTAGTCACAATAATACTTACAGTTCCTGACTCCCTGTTGTCACGTCCTATTTCTTCAGTAGTCAGAGTATTACTTTAGATTCCAGCACCAATTGTTGTTGTCACGTACAAGCGAACTCTTTATGTTCTAGCGGATGCTGACGTCATGTTCTTCGTTTCAGACGCTGTTTGGCGACCCCGTTATGCAACGTGTGCGGGCTATGTGGAGGGAAGTGGTCGTCAACGGCGAAGTTCGCCGGTTCCTGGCATTGTGCCCAGTCACCAACATCGGCGGAAAAACACCGGAATTCCACCACCCTGAGCCGGACGTGGAGGATGAGGAGGAGATAATGTGCCTGTCGTGGAAACAGATCCTACGGCTGCTGACACGGTCGGATCTCTTGATCCGCTATTCGGCTGGGTTGTACCAATTAAAAGCAGCCATGAATGATCACCCGACAGCGCACAAATGCTGGCCGTGTGCCAATCGGAACGAGATATCCTGAAACACCTGCGACAAATCTTGCTGGCAGCGGACATGGACAACTCTAGCTCGCATGTGGAAACGACCAGACAAACGCTATATTACACTGTGTAATGAATTAGGTAAAGTTAAATTATTAGGGAAGTCCTACCCGCTGCTGGCGGTCCTAAACTTAGTGAACCTTCCGAGGTACGACACCGACGATAGTTCTCAGGCCTCGTCCTGCAAGAAATGGAGCTGACACACGGAGTCATACTGCTGCCACTCCTCCTCCTCCTCCGACGTCTGCAATATACTATTTTTACTGCTATATGTACTCATTGGTACATTAAAGGACACTTGTGTGTATTTTATATTTTTCTTCTGGACTCGCTAATTATAATAATGTACATTACCCTTACGCCTGTTTTGCTCACAACTTCTATCCCTTTTCCTATACTGCTTCACAGGTACAACGTTCATGCATCACTGTACTATATTCTTCACGGTCAGCACGGCACGTCCGCCATATTGTGCGCTTTTATTTCCAAACTTAGCGCCTGCCCGCCCCACCCCCATCACGACATCTGACGGGGCAGGTCCCCTGCTACCAATCTGTCCGGCGGCGCTGGTCGGCCTTCGGCGGGCTTGGGCGTAGGGGCTCGGGAGCTCAAGAATATGTAGTTCCTGGACCGTACTTAAGATCTTCCTGCATTACACTCAACCCTAAACACATGGCGGGACCAAGCTGGACAGCGGCTGCCCTTCCTTATAAAAAAAGCCGAATGCCAATCCTTTTTAATGTTATTATGCTAAGGTAAGAGTAATGCCTAGAACGCACTTAGGACCTTCCTGCACCGGGACCCAACTAGACGGCGGCTGCCAACCTTTTAATCACCTTGGTTAAAAAACGCAAATCCTTTATTATGCTCAAGAAAGAGTAATGCCTAGACCGCACTTGGAACCTTCCTGCACTGACCCCTGGGGAGACCGAACTGGAGAGCGGCTGCCAAAAAAAAGTCGAAATCCCATCCTTTTTAATGTTATTCTGATCAATAAAGAGTAGAGACGGGGGACACACTTACGCCCTTCTTGCACCTGGCCCCGGGGGTAGACCAAACTGACCGGCGGCTGCCCAAAAATGTCGAACTCCGATTCTTTTAAATTTTATTATGCTCAAGAAAGAGTAGTGTTGGGACCACACTTACGCCATTCTTGCACTGCGTCCTGGGTTCGACGGAGGGTAGCTACGGAGGAACCACTATTCCAGGCTGGACGGGGGCTCTCGATCCTTTTTATTATCGTGTTCAAGAGAGAGTAGTGCCATGACTGTACTTAGGACCTTCTTGCACGGACCTTGGACGGGTAGGGGCGTGGGGTGGGCAATGGAGGGACCGCGTACCATGCTGGACGGCGGTTACCACCCTGATATAATTCCTCGGTTACAAAAAAACCGATTCTTTTTAATATTATGCTCAAGAACGAGTAGTGCCTGGACTGTATTTAGGACCTTCTTGCTCTGGGGGACCAAGCTGGACGGCAGCTGCCATCCCCCCAATTAAAAATGGCGACAGCCCTTTCTTTTTAATATTATGCTCAAGAACGAATAGTGCCAGAACCGCACTTAGGACCTTCTTGGTCTAGGCCCGGGGGATAGGTTAGGCGTAGGGGGTAACGGAGGGACCATCTACCAGACTGCACAGGGGCACTCCCTCTTATACCACTATTACTCTCATTCACATCATTTCGACTTAGGCCACTCTTGCTCCAAACTCCGGTCACCTTATTTTAAGCATTGGGGGGACGGGATATGGCTGGCCACTTACTACTGCAGTCGAAGCAAGGACCATTACTTCAACTTTTGAAATATATATGCTATGTGATAGCTTAAAGAAGGGACTAGGTAACGCACTGGTAGATATTGGATCTCAAGTGTCGTTAGTGAACGAGCGCAGTTTAATTAAGTGATCAGATATTACGAGGCATCTGTTAAAGATTCGTGGCATAAAGGGCGATTATCTAGAAACCAAAGGGCAAATAGATTCAGTATACGAGAAACTTCGCCGCATAAATTTTTGATGGTAAACTCTTTACCCATGAACTGTGAAATAATATTGGGGCAAGATTGGGTAGAAAGATTCAGGTATCAATTTCAAATACCATCTTTTGGAATTAATCTTCCTGCTTATTCGGAAACTCTGGTTCGTATTCCAACTACCGAAAAAGGTAATCGGTTGGTTGAAGCGCAAAAATTACAAGAGAATGGTTTCTGTGCGTCAAGTGTTGTCGAATGCAAAGATTCTTCATTTCTTTGTTTAATAATAAATTTAAATTATACTGGCGAAAATTTAAAGAAGTTTCCAAGAACCCAAGAATTAACGAAGCTAAGTGGTAGATTTCAAGATGCGACGAACAAAGAATCGCATATCAGAAAACAGATATTACAATCACAATTACGATTAGCCCATATCAAAGAAGGTGAGGAAAATATTAGACAGATTTGTGCAGAATATATGAGTGTGTTTAAGTTAACAGGCGATAAATTAACTGCTACATCAGCCATTACACATTACATTCCAACTCCTTCGATTCCAGCCAATAGGGCGCTTACTTTACGGAATTACAGAATTCCGGAGTATCACCAGAAAGAGGTAGAAATCCAAATTAAAAAGATGCTAGAGGGTAACATAGTAAAACCAAGTCAATGTCCGTGGAATTTTCCCATCTTAATAGTACCAAAAAAACTAGATTCTTCAGGAAAACGCAAATGGCGAATATGTGTAGACTTCCGTAAGCTGAATGACATAACAGTAGGTGATAGCTCCCCCATTCCAAACATTCAGGATATTTTGGATGAATTAGGGCGAGCACGATATTTTTCTGCACTGGACTGTGCAAGTGGGTATTGGCAAGTGCCGTTGGCAGAGGAAGACAAAGCTAAGGCAGCTTTTAGTACACCCACAAGCCACTATGAGTATTGCGGATGCCATTTGGGCTAAAGTCGTCACCCAGTACTTTTCAGAGATTAATGAATAGTGTATTTATGGGTCTAATAGGAACCAGGTGCTTTGTTTATTTAGATGATGTTATTATTATTGGAGAAACGCTCCAAGAACATCATGCCAGGCTTCGTTAATTTTTTGAAAAGTTAAGAAAATTTAACTTAAAAATTGAACCCGATGAATGTGAAATTTTTAAGACTGAGCTTAATTATCTTGGGCATGTAGTAACAAGTGAAGGTGTGAAACCTGACACTGGAAAGGTCAAGGCAATAAAAAATTTCCGCATTCCTAAGAATACAACCGATGTAAAATTATTCTTAGGGCTAACAGGATATTATCAAAAATTTATCCCTCGATTTAGCAAAATTGCTAAACCGTTGACTGAGTTGTTAAAAAAGGGTCAAAAGTGGGTTGGGACGTGGAACAGATGGAGAGTTTTCATTATTTTGCAAGCAGCTGTTATGAGGGAGCCTGTTTACAATATCCGGATTTCACTAAGCCGTTTGTACTAACTACAGACGCATCTGGATTTGCAGTACGAGCAATAGTAAGTCAAGGAAAGATAGGCCAGGATAAACCTATCGCTTTTGCTAGTCGAACTTTAAATCAGGCAGAACAAAATTATTCTACTATAGAAAAAGAACTGACAGCTATTTTGTGGGCATGTAGATATTTTAGACCTATTTACTAGGCAGAAATTTCACTATTGTTACTGATCATAAACCGCTAACGTGGATGTTTAGTGTAAAGGACCCACGTTCTAGGCTCTTAAGATGGCGTCTTTTGCTAGAAGAATATGATTATACAATTGCCTATCAGGCCGGAAAGAAGAATGTAAATGCTGATATACTAAATGCTGATGCATTAAGTAGAAATCCAGTTGTAATGACGGTAATGATAACATCTAAAGAAAAACAACGAAAGATTTTAAAAGAAATGCATGAATTCCCAATAGGTGGACATCAGGTTGTTCAACGCACTTATGATAGATTGAAGCTATACAGGGTGTCCCAGGAGGAATGTGCCAGACTTCAGGAGTGTGTTCCTTATGTTAAAGTATACCGATATAACCCAAAACACCTATGTTCAAAGTTGAACGGTTACGGAGTTAATGGCCAGAGAAAAGTGTGGTATTCTTGCGGGTCCACACACTGTACCTGTCGGCTGACAATCTTATATATTTCCGTCCTTGAGTGTGGTGTCATATGACGGCAACTCAGCTCACGCTAGCCACAGAACTGTTACGTCACCGCTGGGCATTCTTATGTATGGTGCTTGGAACCCTAAGGGCAACTATGACATGAGTGCGAGTGTTTTTGTAGTTCAATTTAATGGCTTTATGTCACTCACAGGTTAGTTTGATGTTAAGTACAGATATTAACATTACAGAAACCACATATTCCTGCCAGTTTT
>Ga0131853_10007723_pt1 | contig 19507 bp, 25 predicted proteins | sample TergutLab28metaG_FD_92764 | JGI IMG/M metagenome (GOLD analysis project Ga0131853, IMG submission 92764) | Labiotermes labralis P1 segment gut microbial communities from Petit-Saut dam, French Guiana - Lab288 P1 (version 2) (version 2) | ecosystem: Host-associated > Arthropoda: Insects >... | reverse complement strand
GTTTTTTGAGGTAGATGAAAATAGAAGGATTATTTTGACAAGAACTCCAACACCAAAGCAAGGAACATTGGAGTACCTTTTCAAAGATTATGACGGCGACATATTTCAATCAGAATTAAACGATTTGGGAGAAACGGTGGGGAATGAAAAATGGTAAATGGTGTTCCTGTACAGGGTGATATAATAAAAATCAATCTTAACCCAAAGCAAGGTCACGAACAGAAAGGTTATCGCCCCTATATCTGTTTAAGCAACAAGATTATAAGTGATATAGCCAATATTGCCATATTTGCCCCAATAAGCAATACTATGCGCAATTATCCGCTGTATATCAAGCTACAAGGTACAAAAACAACAGGGTCTGTGTTGCTCGACCAAGTTGTCACGATAGACTACAACGCCAGAAATTTTGAATTTATAGAGAGTGTGCCTGCTAACGTGATAAGCGAGCTTCTGGTAAAGGTTATTTTAGTGTTTCAGCCAAATTAGGAGCAAGCTGAACTAAATTTATATTTACGGAGGAAGTTATGACGAAGAAATGTGTATTTATTTTAGGTTTGGTAGCAGTGGTGCTATTTGTTTTCACAGCTTGCGATCAAAATCAAGATACAGCCACAACGCCTACAGAGCTAGAGCTTATACAAGATGCAAATTCTAACCAAGAACTAGAATATGAGTACATTGATAGCCCCCCTACATTAACCGTGCGATTCTATTACCATAGCACAGAAATTGACCCCAATTTATACGCGCTACCCGAAGCTTTTCTATATAATGCCGAAGAAATTATAGCAGTTGAAGGTTTTGCCGCCACTTTTCGCAGACTAATGTATGAACATACAGGCTTGCAAATTTCAGATTTATGGTTTGATGGAAGCAAGCTATATGTTGACTTGCACGAAAGTGCAATTGGTTTTTTTGACCATCATGGTACAACAGGTGGCACGATAAATGCCATCATATTTGAAAAATCTCTATTAAGTATACCAGGGATATCCTCCTTTGAAGTGCTTGTGAATGGGCAGTGCGGAGTCCATGGAAACCATTTTAATTTCGGACATATTGCTATTGTAGAAAATGGCGAAGTCGTTAGGCGTGAGTTTTTTGATTTGCCCGATACTGATAATTCGGTTACTTCACAAGAGCTTGATATTCCTGCAAACACATCCCACCCATTCGCTACTGCATTAAGAGAGTACATGGCAGATTATGATGGTGTTGTACTTGCATATTTGGTGACTTTAGATGATGATGGAACAATGGGTGTCCTAACTACAAGACCCACCACCAGAGTATTGTATGACTACGATTCTGGAGAGTATCGTTATGGGCCTTCAACAACACTGTTTTATATACAGGACGGTGAGTTATCTCAGATTAACGTATCAGACTGGCTTTTTGTTGCGGGAAGATACAACCGATTAATGGAACGCATTTATGCGCATACCAATATAGTAGAATTTATTTATCAATTGGAATTTGACAGGTTGGAAGTTTCAATTCAATTGGAATACTTTTCCGATGAATATTTATCAATGGTATTTGACGACTACGATGATGCAGAGCAATATGTGGCTGCACGTGATACACTTATACAATATGCCAGAGATAAATATGGGCTTGTTGAACTACCGTCCCCTAACTTCGGACATATGCAAAACACTGAAGACCAAACTACTCAAATATTAGCTATGACCATAAACTGTGTGCCTAGCCTTGCCTATGCCGAATAAGCATTTTCTTCAGAACTGAATTAGAACCTCACCACGAATCTAAGAAACGTGTTTACATTAGGAGTATCGTGTTAAAGTACTATACATGGGTGCATTGCAAAATTGATGCCGTATGAATATTTACTTTACATGAATGCTTCATATGGTGAAAATTATTATGGTGAAGCTCAAAAAAACCGCAAAGTAAGCGTTTCTTAGCTATCGCACAATTGTATCAACGTTAACGTGGATACGGGGGGTTGGATGGTGGGATTGATACAATGACACATTAGTTTTGCCGAAGTATCGTAGAGTGCAAATTTCACACCTCCATTTTATGGATTGTGAAAGGAATATTTTCACTGCAATCAATAAATTGCCGTAAATTGCTGCCAATAAAGGAAAAGGTTCGGCATGTAGCGGTTTACATGGTACATACCATGCTGTATGATGTATATGCAGAAAATATTGGAGGTCTTTATATGGCAAAAGCAACCGCAAAGCAATCAACATCAATAAATGTGAGAGTAGATGAAGAGGTCAAAAGGGATTTAGATTTTTTACTTGATAAGCTGGGGCTAAATGTTTCAGTAGTTGTTAATATGCTTTTTCGGCAGATGATAATGGACGAAGCCTTACCATTCCAGCCAAAATACAAGCGCAAGCGACTAACAACTGAAGAACGCTTACAAAATTATATTGGCGATTATAAAACCGAAGAATGGGATACAGGCAAACCCGTAGGCAGAGAGGTATTTTAATGGCTTATATTCCGAAACAAGGCGATATAATAAAAATGGACTTTAACCCAACTAAAGGACATGAACAGCAGGGACGTAGACCCGCCCTAGTTGTTAGCAATGCCAGCTACAACAAATTTGCTCGTGGTGTGGCTATTGTATGCCCTATAACAAATACAGACAGGGGCTTTCCACTGCAACCTAAACTTGACGATAGGACTACAACGTCAGGCGTTGTAATGACAGACCAAATAAAAGCACTTGACTTAATGGAGCGAAACCCCGAATTTGTTGAGATAATGCCTGACGATATTTTAGCCGAAGTTTGTGATATAATCAGCGGTTATACAGAAAAGGATGAACAATAGAAAATAAAGGGTGCAATTATATATTATGATCTGTTATTTAGTAAGACATGGGAAAGATGACGATACGGTGCGCGGTGGTTGGAGCCATTCAAGCCTAACTGATGAGGGAAAGGCACAAGTGAAATATTTAGCTGATTACATTTTCAAAAACAGAGACGAGTTGAAAATTGAAAAGCTATATTCGAGTGATTTGCCAAGAGCAATAGAAACGGCATCGCCTATTGCAACAGCATTAAATCAAAGGGTAAACTTTAAACCCGAGTTTAGAGAAACAAACAACGGTGTACTAGCAGGTATGCCCAATGATATAGCAAAAGAAAAATATCCAGGACTGTTTTGGAGTGCATTAGAATGGGATGAGCTATACCCGCAAGGTGAAAGCCCTCGAATGTTTTATGAACGCATAAAAACGGCATGGGAACTTTTTTCCGACGTAATAATAAGTGAAAATAAAAATGTAATTCTAGTTACCCATAGTGGCGTAATAGATGTCATATATTCGCTTATTGATGACAAGCCTTTTTCGAATAAAAGTAAAAAAGATAGGATTAGTTACGCTACACTGATACCACTGAAATATATTCATACTTGGGTGAGATAGTGTGCATTTTATTAAGTTGAAACTTTAACCGGTACACGAATCGGGGAAACGTGTTTACGTTGGAGTATCGTGTTCCACGTTAATTTATGGGTGTAAACAAAAATAGAGCCTTTTTGCCGATGCGACTTGTTTTGCCGAATGTTTTCGTCTAAAGTTAAACTCGCATAATGCCGAAAGCCCCGAATTCAAGCCTTTCGAGGCTTCTTGTTATTGTATTCACCTTAGCGTCAATACGGGGGTGTTGACGCTAAGGTGAATACAATAACACGGTTTCAAATGTCTTTCTGTTTTTATATGTAAAATATACCTTGTTTATATGCTAATATCACTCATGAGGATAAATAAGGTGAATTTATGTTAAGTTGAAGGATATGATTGTATGTATAATCATGCGCCGGAAGGATATATATGTCCATTTTGTTTGGTAGCTGAAGGAATCGAGAATGACTATGTGCGAACAAGGCAGTCTGACGTTATATATCGTGACGACTTTATTACAGCATTTATTAATGTAGCAACTTGGGGAATAAATAAAGGAAATGTCATAATCATTCCTAATCATCATTATGAAAACTTATATGATTTACCATCAGCTTATTCAATTAAAATACACGATTTTGAAAGAAAAGTGGCGATTGCGTTTAAGGAAGTATATAAATGTGATGGTGTATCTTCAAGACAACATAATGAGCCTGCAGGAAACCAAGATGTATGGCATTACCATTTGCATGTTTTTCCAAGATACAAAGATGATAATCTATACGTTATGGAAAGAACGGCGACAACCGTTGATGAACGTGCAGTATTTGCTGAACAGTTAAAAAGCTACTTCACACGATGAGAATCATCAAAAATAAACATTTTCTTCGGTTACATCACTCTAACACGATAGTATAAGCAAATCGTGTGAAGGTTTTGGTTTCGTGTTCCTGTGAAGTGGGGAGGTGTATTTCCAAGCCCATAAATATCTTTGTTATAGCCTCGTATCGTTGCAAGTTTGAGTCGAATTTAACCAAGACAATGCATAAATTCAGAAAATGAGAGGTTTCAAGGCTTGCTGCAGTTGTATCAAAATTAACGTCAAAACGGGCGTTTGGATGGTGGGATTGATACAATCACACAACTCCAATCGCCTTTTTTAATTATGATGCATTATATGCCATGGCGTGATATGCTATAACTGTTACGTGGATTACATAAAATCACGTAAAATCCATACTATGAGAGAAGCGATAATCCAATGAAAACAAAAAAGCAAAAAGAATTAGTAGGATCATATCTATCTCCATTTGAAAACGGAATACAATTGCTATATCAAGACATTATTCTGTATTTATCCGAACTCGGCTATTATCCGAAAAAAGCTGGGCCAAGCATATCTTTTACGAATGATACACATGGCAAGCAAATAGCGAAAATTGGGACAGACATAAATAAAAACGAGGATCATGCGCCATGGTTCACTTTGCGATTTTCAGCTTGCAAAGATTATTCGCAAAGATTTGCCGATATAGTTCGTGATGCCATAATCAAAGTTACTGCAAATAATCAATATCGCCTTGCCCGTTGTACAACTGGCGAATGTAATGGTTGCAAAGGAGAACCAGATTCGCACATATATACAAGCATACTCCCAAATGGCGAAAAAATAGCTAGTTGCGGTGCATATGCTATAAAAATACCGAATATTTCAACTGATGATATAAATGAAATTAAAGAACTTATCAAAGAGGAACATGAATACTTGGTTAAACATGAAAATAAACTTAATGTTTTAGTTTAATGCGACAGATGTCGCTAGCACAAGAATAGCAACTATTTAATAAACAAAAGGATGTACTGCACACGGGGGTGCAAGGGGGATGCAAAATTTTCACTCGAATCTTGTCATCGTGTTATTGTATCGAACTCAACGTCCAATCGGGGCTGTCTTGTTAAGCAAAAGCCATGAATATCTATGCAGTCAACCGTCAACTTAAAAGCGTTGAGCGGAGCAAAGCAATCCAGAGGTTTTGATTTACTGGATTGCTTCGTCGCTACGCTCCTCAACGCTCTTATGTTGACGAAGACTTGCATAATTATTCATAAAAATGATTAACGAGACAGCCCCATTTTTGCGTTGACTTTGATATAGTATTTTGTATCAAAGTCATCGGAAAATGCCGGTTTTTACTGCAATTTTGATACAACGCACGAGGTGAATCAAAGTTGTAGTAAAAACGCCCTTTTTGTGTGGTTAAACATGCTTATGCTTACCTTACCATAAAAACACCTTTAGCAAATATTTCATCCCCGTTTGCAATATCCGCAAGCCCTTGGTTTTGCAGTTCTTTTATCACATACGCGGACAAGTCAAAAGATTGGGGGGCAACATTTCCGTCTATTTGGTCGGCTAGCCGTTTTGGTGTGAAGGTTTTGCATATTGTTTTGAGTGTTGCCATTCGTTTTTCTATTATGGTATCCAGGCAATCGCAATTTTTTGCCCATTCTCGGAGGCGGGTGTACTCCTCTTTTGTGAAAATCGGAATGGCGGGCATAACCCGACCGTCTTCATTTTTGCATAGATTGTGGACAATGGCCTTTGCTTCGTCTTCCTTGTTTGTAATCGCTAGAGAGAAATCAGCCCCTATGGAAGGTAGGATAAATTCCGCGTTTCCTGAAAGCATATTGTTAAGCGTTTGGCTGTAGCTGTCGCCTGTCCAGTACCAATTGAAATGATGGTCAGGGCTGTTTACGGTATGGTAGTAGTTACCGCCGGCATAACGCCAGTCTAGTTCTTCGACTCCCTCTGTTACGATAAACCAGCCAAAACCTCCGTCTTTGCGTTTGGGGAAGTCTTGATGCTCTGTGTTGTGACCTTTTTCCGATAGGATTGCCGGGATCAGAATATGGAGCAGATGTGAAAGCGGGAAGCTGCTGCCATAGAAGCCTATTTCTCTGAGCTGATTCTCCGTTTCCTGTACATATTTTAGTATCCCGTCGGTGGCTTCGGCTATGTTTGGAGTAGTTAACTTATCTGCGGGGGTAATAATAAAATTGGTAGCGTATTTATTACCAATCTGCTCTATCGCGTCCCCCCAAATCATATGCTCAAGCGGTTCCTCCAAGTAGAGGGTGGGCACTCCGGTGGCTAGACTGATTTCCTCAAGGGTTAGCGGAGATTGATAGCAGACCTTTGCGATTGCTTTTTTAAGCTGGGTGTCCAGATACTGGTCAGGAGCGAAGCCTCCGTTTGCCATTACATGCATTTTTATGCGGTTATAGTTCTTTTCCATGAGATTCATCCTTTCTTTGATTTTTTCTCTGCCGGCATGAAGCCGCCATTTTACTGTTTCGACAGTCACACCATAACGAGCCGCGATACTGCGGATATCCAAGCTGTGAACGTAGTAATCCACCATTATGTCGCGATACATAGAGCTGAGGGTATGAAGCGCGGCATATACAGCCTGATGGGTTTCCGGGATTTCGTTTTCAGTTTCGTCTGTTAAATCGGGGAGCTGACCATATAGGATTACAGGGGTTCCCTTTCTGGCTTGTATTAGCCGTGCATACCGGTTGTGAGCAATTCGCCAAATATACGCGTCTATGTTGGCAATATTGCCGCGTTCTAAACTTTGCAAAATACATAGCAAAATCTCCTGAGATAAATCCTCAGCGTCGGCTCGCGAAGCCAGCCGCTTGAGACAAAACCGGTAGATTGGTTCTACATATTGCAGTAAGGGTTCATGCATGATGTGGCTCCTTTTTGGTGTGATGTTACTTATACAGTGCATTGGGGGTGGGGTTGGATAGGTAGATGGGCATATTTTTTTATAGCTTGTCATATATTTTTCATGAATAAACCAAAGGTGGTTACATCATGGATTTAAAAGACAGACTACGAACATTTCTAGGCGCGGAGCCTGCCGGGTGGGTTATGACCATGGGGCAGGAGGATTTTAATGGGATTACTGAGCTTAGGCTGCGGGCGGACAAGCCTATGTTTGTGCGGATTGGTGGAGAGGACTATGTGCTAACCAGGCGGGGTAAGACCGCCAATGTTGCGTTTCGGGACGCATATCGACCTACGGCTGAGGACATTGCCGAGACCATGGAGCGGATTAGCCAGTTTTCATTTTATGCCTTTGAGGCTGAGCTTAAAAGCGGGTATATCACGCTTCCTGGGGGGCATAGGGTGGGGATTGCCGGACATGCTGTAATCGAAAACGGTGCGGTGCAGACCTGGCGGCATATTTCCAGCATTAATATTAGGATTGCGCATTCGGTTATGGGCTGCGCGGACGAGGTGTTTTCTTATATATATGAAAATAATCGGCTGCGCCATACCATGATAATTTCCCCGCCTGGGGGAGGAAAGACCACTATGCTCAGGGATATTATCCGGCAGATTTCCGATGACGGGCAGACTGTTGGGTTGGTGGATGAGCGGTCGGAGGTGGCGGGGTGTTTTCGCGGGATACCGCAGAACGATGTTGGCTTGCGCACCGATGTGCTGGATAGCTGCCCTAAGCCCGAGGGGATGTTGATGTTGCTTAGAGCAATGGCTCCTGATGTGATTGCGGTAGACGAGCTTGGAGGGCACGAAGACGCAAAGGCTGTTGAGGCTGTGCTTACGGCGGGGGTGAAGCTGCTATGTACGGCTCATGGTAATGACCTGGATGACATAAGAAAAAACCCCGGGCTTGCTGGGCTTATAAATCGCAAGGTATTTGAGCGGTTCATTGTACTTAGTACGCCTGGGGTGAAGCCGGTGATACTTAATCGGGACGGTAAAACCGTGTAGGAGGTTCCCATGTTTCCATCTATAGCAGGGGCAATTGCCCTGGTTGCCGGTTGTGCTGCTATTGGGTTTTATTACGCTGCCCAAGAGGGGTTTCGGATTCAGGATTTACAGGAATTTAAAAAGGCCTTGCTGATTCTTTCATCAGAAATAGAGCATATGCGGGCTCCCTTGCCTATTGCCAGTACCAATATCGCAAAACGAACTAATGGCTGTATAAGTGCGATGTTCGCGGAATTTTCTCGGTTATTAACCGATGAAAACAACGAAACCGCATATCAGCTTTGGGCACAGGCACTAGGGGGGCAAAAAAAGCGAGCATACCTTGCGGCTGAGGACTGGGACGCAATTGAATCCTTTGGCAAAACCCTAGGCTATTTGGACAAGCAGATGCAGCAGAGTGCCATAACCGTGACCACGGATTATATAAACGAAAAAACCGCTGCCCTGCAAGCCCAGTCAGATAAAAGCAAACGTATGTATCGAAGCTTGGGTGTAATTAGCGGGCTGTTGCTGGTTGTGCTGCTTTGGTGACACGCACTGCTGAAATAAAACCGGTATGCTAGCATACCGCTTTCCGAGGTGAAAAAATGCATAATATGGATATAAGTGTAGTGTTTCAAATCGCTGCAGTGGGCATTCTGGTTGCGGTTTTGAACCAAGTGCTCAAGCAGGCAGGTCGGGAAGAGCAGGCGACCATGACGACTATTGCCGGGATTCTTGTGGTGTTGTTTTGGGTTATACATTACGTTAGCCAGCTTTTTACTGAGGTGCAGACGGTGTTTAACTTATAGCTATAACGGAGCCGTCTTGTTAAGCATTCTTTATGGATAATTATGCACTAACCTCGTCATTGCGAGGAGCGTAGCGACGAAGCAATCCAGTACTTATACGCCTTCTTGGATTGCTTCGTCGGGCTAAAACCCTCCTCGCAATGACGGGACTGGGCAATTTCGCTACATGTCTAATGACGGATGCAGAATCTTGAGTGGGGTTTATAGTTTGAAATATGTAGGAAGAGAGGCGTGTGTATGGGCATTTTTCAGATTGTAACCACCGGGGTGCTCTGCGCTATCCTTGCAATCATCATAAAAAAACAGAGCCCGGAAATCGCGCTTCTTATTACCATTGCATCTAGCGTGCTTATATTTCTTATGATCCTGCCTATGCTTGCCGAAGCTATCGGGGTGCTTACTAATATCGGGGTACTGCTGGACGGAGGGCTGCAATATGTATCACTGGCTCTGCGAGTGATTGGGGTTGCATATATGGCGGAGCTTGGTGCGTCAGTTTGCGCGGATGCGGGGGAGACTGCTATCGCTGCTAAGATTGATTTAGGGGGACGGGTGGTTATTATGGTGATGGCTCTGCCGGTTATAGCGGATATAGTAGGCTCCGTTGTTAGGATAATGCCGTGATTACGGTGCCTGAGGTATCTGATTTTATCCCTTTTGACAGCGTAGATACAGGAATATTGGACATGCCTGGGCTTCCTGGCTTTCGTGAGCTGGTTGGGCGTGCTATTCGTGGGGAGCTTGATCTCTCGCTTGGGGGGATACTTAACGGGGGCTTGCAGATTGTTTTTGGTGAGTTTATGGCTTCCTCAAATTTGCTTAGGCAGTTATTGGTCGTGGCGATTCTTAGTGCCTTGATGAGCTGTTTATCCGATGCGTTTTCTCGTAAGGGTGCTGGGGAAATGGGTTTCTATGTTACGTTTCTTATGACAATTACCCTTGCCACTACTTCGTTTTATTTGTCTGTACAGATTCTTAACTCGCTTGTGAGTCTTGCAAGCAATATCATGCTTGTGGCAATACCGCTCATGCTTGCGACTATGGCTATTAGCGGCAATGTTGTTGGAGCTGCTTCTTTTCATCCATTGATGTTTTTCGCGCTCCAGCTGGTGGGGCGATTTATCACAATCGTATATGTGCCGCTTATTATGGCTTCGGCGGGGCTTAGTCTTGTAAATCATATAACCGATAATATCAAGCTGGACAAGCTTGCTGAAATGTTGCAAAAAATCGCAAGCTGGGCACTCAAGGGAATTGTAGCGGTTTTTGCGCTGCTGCTTACCTTGCAGCGATTTTCCGCTCCCATTATTTCCAATCTTGCACTGCGGTCAACCTATGGTGCTGTTGGGGTTATCCCTGTTGTTGGTTCGGCTCTGAGTGCGGCAATGTATACAGTTACGCATTTTGGTCGAGCAGCACGCCATGGTTTACTGGTTGCTCTGGTGATTGTGCTTTGTGTCGCCTTGGTAATGCCGCTGATTAAGCTTGCTGTACTCGCATTTATGTATCGCCTAACGGCTGGGTTTGTACAGCCTGTAGCTGATAAGCGGTTGGTTAGCTGCTTGGATGTTGCGGGCAAGCATATGGGGTATTTACTTTCGGCTGGGGCGTTGGTGGGGGTTATGTGTATTTACTCGGTTGTGATTCTATTATCGTTTTAAGGAGCGGTCATGTCTGCATTTTTTGACTACCTGCGGAATATAACATACTATCTGCTATTTGCTTCCCTGGTGGGGCTTGTTGCACCTACGGGCAAATATCGGAAATATATATCCTGGGTTATGGGGCTTGTGCTTTTGGTGCTCTTATTACAGCCCATCCTTTCGATTACCGGTGGACAGATTCCCGTAACCCAGTGGTTTGACGGGATTTTATCTCAGCCAACCCATTCAGATGAAAACACCTACGAATATTGGAGGGATACACATCTAGCCGCTGCTTTTGAGGAGCAGCTACGGACGCAGGTTAGCGGGCTACTTTCCCATGAGAATATAACTCTCCATGAGGCAACATTTTCATATACCGAGGATTTTGGCAGGTTAACCAACGTAAGACTTACGGTAAGCCAAGAAGAAGAATCCAGACGGGTGCCCTTTATAAGAATAGAGCCGGTTCAAATCCAGAGAGACGACCCGCCGAAAGACCCGCTAATCGAAAAAGTAAAAAATCTTATCGCCGAATTCTATAACCTACCCCATTCACATATACATGTAAAAATATATACCTAAGAGCCGTGAGGTGAACCACAAATGAATCCCCTTCGCAAACTCGCAGAATCCAAGGATAAAAAAATAGTTATATACCTGGTGATGCTTGTTGCTGCCGGGGTTTTGCTAATGATGTGGGGACGAAGCGACAGAAATGAAGCTCCAATCCTGGAGACAGAACTAGCTCTACCCCCAGAATCTATGGAATCAACCCCACCACCCGTACATCATAGAGCAGAACGCGCACTAGAGGAGGAGCTGGAGGAATTTTTATCTTTGGTGGCAGGTGCAGGACGAGTGAGGGTAATGATATCCGCTCTGGGCGACAGAGAAACGATTTTCGCCGTAGATTCTACCGAAAATCGCTCACACATAATAGAGGAGGACGCTCAAGGCGGAACCCGCGATCAGCGGCAATATTCCACCCAGGAGCAAACTGTGATAATAACGGATCGAAACGGTATAGACCAACCCCTTGTGCTACGAGAAATTTCTCCAAGGGTAGAAGGCATAGTAATAATAGCCGAAGGAGGAGATGACCCGTTCGTAAGAGATGCCCTAACCCGAGCAGCAATGGCTGTGCTGGGAGTTGAGGCGCATAGAGTTCAAGTATTAGCAATGAATTAAATAGAAGGAGGCAAGCCATGAATGAAAGGGGCAAAACCAGAATGTTTGTAGTAAAAAGGAATCAAGTAATCATTACAGCACTAGTACTCATGATAGCAGTGGCGGGATACTTAAGCTACATGGATATGCGAAGAGGAGACGACGAAGCCGCAGGCTTTGTTTTAGATGAGCAAGGTGGAATTGATGCGCTAATCCCTAACAGGGATGCATTACAAAACGCTCAGGAAGAAGGTCAAACCGGGCTAATAGGCGTACCATGGGCAAGCACTCACGATCCTGCAATCGAGACCTATGGTGAAATTGATTTCCCAAGCATCGCAGAGCTAGATTTAGAGGATTTTCTAACAGTCCCAACCAACGAAGAAAACCTAACCGAAGCCGGTGAAGCAATCTTCGTAGACAGCCGCGTAGATGCAAGCTTTTTCGTACAAGCGCGCCTGCAAAGAGAGCAAGCCCGCAGCAATGAGCGGTCAATCCTCAACGACTTAATCAACAATAACAACGTAGCGGAAGACCAACGCGCCCAAGCCGCCAACACAATGCTGGACATCCAATGGCGCATAGAGCGCGAAACTGCCGCCGAGGCATTAATCGAGTCCAAGGGCTTCTCGGAAGTATATGTACGTATCTCAGACAATTCCGTAGACGTAATAGTAAACAAACCGGAACTAACATCCCAAGACCTAGCACAGATCATGGATGTAGTCAAACGCAAAACAGGCATGACCGAAACGCAGATTCATATCAGCCCAATGCGGACTCGGTAGTTGTACAATATAAAAATAACCCCCTGGCACTAAAGTTGCCGGGGGGCTTTCTTGTTATAATGGCTGCTTTACTCCAAAATACTTATACTCTATCATTCTTCGATTAATTGCGCTCCGCGCTAATCATCCTTAGCAGCCAGCAAATATTCTCCCCAAGCCGCTCCATTGTTTTTATCCCTTCAGCATCCTTATCATAATCCCCCAAATCTCGACTTAGACTCATATTCCAATAACTGCTTCCCGGTATAATCATATCGCAGATTAGAAACATATGCTGGATGCTGTCTAGGGTGTGGATGCCTCCTGCGCGCCTTACTGCTGTTACTGCCGCGCCTATTTTACGACTAAAGGCGTTGCCGTCCCGGCGGGACATAAAGCCGGTGCGGTCTATTAGGGCTTTGGTTTCTGGGGTTAGGTCTGAAAAGTATGTTGGGGAGCCGATTATTATTGCGTCGGCTTCTTTCATTTTAATGTAAAGTTCGTTTACCCAGCCGCCTTGGGCGCAGCTTCCTTTGTTGGTGCTGCAATAGCTACAGGCCATGCAGCCATAGACATCCTGACCTCCTGCCTGGTAAAGCTCGGTTTCATAGCCTGACTTTGTGCATACATTAAGTACGGTCTTTAGCATATTGGCTGTGTTGCCCGTTGGGCGTGGGCTGCCATTGATTGCTAATACTTTCATGATATCCCTCCATTAATTTAAGCACTGATGCTCGTCATTGCGAGGAGCGAAGCGACGAAGCAATCCAGTTTTCTTTTTGATGATTTGGTGTAAAGCGATACTTCGATTTATTAAGCATTTTAGACGTTTATCAATTCATACTCAATAATTTTCATGTTTTTCGCCCTGCTAATATGCCTTCGATTATAGTGTCTACTTGCAAGCCTTCTTGTATCGCTTCGGGCTGTAACTTTACCCTATGGCGCAGTACGTGCGGTGCCATATTGCGTACATCGTCTGTTGTGCAGTAGTCCCTGCCATGGATTGCTGCATAGACCTTTGCCGCTTCCAGCAATGCTTTACTTCCCCTTGGGCTTGCCCCGGATGCAAACGCGCCTACCCGCCGGGTGGTTTCTACAATGCTGATTATATAATTGAAAATCGGTTCCTCCACTGTAATAGCAGCTACCTCTCTTTTTGCCTGTTGGATAGCTTCCTGGTTACAGACCGGGTAGGGTGCGAGTTCTTTTTTTGCTTCGTTGTGTAGCATGAGCAGCTGCTTTTCCGCCGCTATACCGGGGTAAGCTATATTAAGGCTTAGCATAAACCTATCCTTGAGGGGCTCGGGCAGGATTTGACCTTCATCCATTGTAGCTATAATGAAGAATTGAGCCTGGTCATCCATTGCCTCAAGTAAGCTGCTTTTTGCCCTGGACGGGGCACTCGCTATCTGTTTTGCCATGTAAACCTGGGAAAAGCTAGGTTCTGATGGATAGTCATGCATGAATAGCTCTTTTTTAAAGCTTAAACCCATTGCCTGGGCAAGCGCACCTGCCCATACGGTTTTTCCAAGACCACTTGGCCCGGTAAGCAGAACATGCCCCCCCGCAAAAAAAGCTGCAAGGGCTAGTTCTGTAATTTTTTCACGATTAAGCACCCGATTCCCAATTTGGGTCTTTACACCGTTCACGATTTCTCTTAGCATAGGAACTCCTCATTTTGAGCCAAGTTGAGCCAAGCTCTGTAGATTAATGGTATAATTAAGTATAGCATATTAAGCCAAAGCAAAAAACCAGGGTGCTCCCTCTGCCCCGGCGTGGAGAGGCAAGCTGGTTTTTATAAGGAGATAGACATGTTTTCCGCATTTAGTCACAGCATAGCATCACTTGCAACTTCGCAGGGGTACCGTTTAGATTATTGCCTTTCTGCTTCCGGAGTACCCTCTATGGGAGAGGTTACAAATGATGCCGCCTATCTTGCATTTCAAAAGGTAGATATAGCCACCTTAATTTGCTTACATGTAGTAGACACCACCAGAGTTAACTGGCGGGATGTAGTCACCCGGGACGCGGATCACCGCAAATGGGCGGAAGGCTTACTGGGTCGTGTGCAAAATGTCGCAATTGTATATATCCTTACCGGAGAAGGCGCTCCGCCTTGGCATGGCAGTCAGCCAGCAGAGTTTGTTGATTATGTAGGGCAACGGGCATATTCGGTATTTTGGTGGCAGGATTTGAATACAGGATCCGTTACTGTTCCCAAAAATCAGCCATCGCAGATTTTTGGCCTTAGGAGCCTTATTGAGAAGGCCCGGATCGGGTCAGCCAGCCTTGAGCCCGAAATGATAGGCGCAAGCAAAATATATACCGCAACATCTCTCATGCCGGTACATCGTATACCTTTCTTAACCTTTTTGATTATCGCAATAAATGTTGTTGTGCTTGTGATGATGTATGTAGCCGGGTACCCTGCGGATATGGGTGTGCCTCTGCGGTTTGGAGCTATTCTTCCGGCATATATACTGGACGACGGTGAGTGGTGGCGGCTTTTTACTGCAATGTTTGTACATTTTGGGGCGGGGCATTTTTTTGCAAATGTTCTTGGGCTTGTTATTTTCGGTACGCGAATCGAACGGTATTTTGGGCGAACTGCGTTTACCATAGTATATGTTGTGTCCGGGCTTCTTGGGTCATTATTTAGCTTGTATTTTACCAGGGGCTACGCGGCGGGTGCATCCGGTGCGATTTATGGGTTAATTGGGGCTATATTTATTTATACACGCATGACAGGGCGTGCTGTTGAGCTTATGAATTGGTATTCCCTAGTTGTGTTTATCGGTGTTGGGATTGCAATGGGCTTTATGACACCCGGGGTTGATAATTTTGGGCATCTTGGTGGGCTTATCGGCGGGGTAATTGTTGGGCTCGGGATGGTGGCTGTGCTCAGGCTTAGAGATCGGCAGTAAAGTAAATCCGCGAATGCACTAACGGAAATCGTTCCGTTAGCTAGATAGCAACCAAAAGGGCATATTCACCTTAAGATGAATACAATAGCACGATGTATTGAGTTAGAACAAACAATAAGAAAACAATAAATCAAGCAAAAATGCCGTCTCACAAGAAGCGGCATTTTATATTCAACGAAAATACACCTTGCTGTTGTTGCTAAAATCATGCATACTATGCGAGTAAGGTATCCCCTACACGATGATGGAGGTGCAATGTGAGTGCTTTGTCTTTTAATACTACTAAGGTTATGCCCAAAGGTCAAATTACATTGCCTATAGATATCCGCAAAAGCATGGGTCTATCTACAGGCGACCGGGTAGCTCTTGTATATGAAAATAACCGAGTTATTATGGTGAACCCAGCCATATACGCTATGGAAATGTTACAAAAGGAAATGCAGTGTGAGGCTGAGGAAGCAGGGCTTACAACAGAAGAAGATATAATCAGTCTATGCCAAGACGTAAGAGCAGAGGTTGAAGGGCTATGACCCGGGTTTTGTTGGATACGAATATACTTGTTTCGGCTATTCTTAACAGCCAAGGCACCCCAGCTCAAGCTTATAAAAAAGCAGTAGAGCCACCGTATCAAGCCTTAATTTGCGAGCAGAATCTTGAAGAATTACGCAGGGTATTTAACCGCAAGTTTTCCAGTAAAATCCCGATGTTAGAGCGCTTTATCGCCATGATGTTGCCTATTGTTGAAGTTGTGCCAGTACCGACCATATTATACACAGATGAAGCCGAGGTACGCGATACCGATGACCGCCCTATACTACGAGCATCAATAAAAACCGGAGTCGACATACTAATAACAGGTGACAAGGATTTCCTAGACAGCGACATAACCCATCCACGAATTATGACGGCAGCTCAGTTTGTTAATTAGAGCAAGGGAAGAAAATCATGAAAAATCTAATTGCTTACTACGAAAACTACGATGAAGAAGGTCGCTTAGCCCGAAGTAACGCACATATGACAGAGTATCTGACGAGCATCCACTATTTTACAAGATATTCCCTCAAAACAGCCATAACCTTGATGTATGCGCTGGTGCAGGAAGATGATGTGGCAGAAGGCGCTCTTCTTCCGGTCAAATGAAGTTAGCTTGCGCTTGATGGTTCCAGCCAAACAGGCAAATGAGCGGTTTTGATGATGGTGGTAAAGGTGCATTTCTTCCGGCTTTGTACAACACTGCAGGTCAGCGTGAAAAGCTTACATATCAGATGGCAAAGAGGTAGCATATGCCTACAACCACTTTACGTTAATCAATGATTGAGCCACGAAAAAAAACCTTGCCGCAATATGTAAGTTTTGGTATACTGATGGAACAAGGTCAGCGGCAATATACGCAATTTAACGATGCCGCAACAATAAAATAACCACGGAGCCGTGAAAGTGTTGACAGCACTCCACGAGCTTTGGGATGTAGAGCCATCCAAAAGCACAGGTTACCCTGCCACCGCGGCAGCCATAGTTTACAACATTTCCCCCCCTCCTTCAAGCGGGCACACTCTCCCCGGCTTGAGGAGACAGGATGAGATTTTGTTATACATGGGTAAAGCGGCAAGGCAGTAAGTATTTGTGTACTACGCTAGGTTAACGCGCGTAGGAGAGATGGATTAACGTCATCTCCCTATGCGTTTTTTATTTCCCAAATATTCCGCTGACCTTTTTATTTTTGTGAGAGGAGGAAATCAAATGGAGTTTGTAGGTGTAAGAACAATTGACGAATTGGGCCGTGTTATAGTGCCAAAAGAAGCAAGGCAATCCCTAGGCTGGGACGAATACACAGAAGTAAAAATTTTTACTCACAAAGATACAATAATCCTTGAAAGAAAAAGACCGATTCAAAAGCAAGAAACACCAGATATGAAGCAAAGGATTGATTTTGTGCCATAAGAACGAGAAACAATCATGTCAGTCATTTTTCACGAATAATTCAACGCATTCCCCGTCATTGCGAGGAGCGTAGCGACGAAGCAATCCAACCCCTTCGCGGTTTCTGGATTGCTTCGCTTCGCATATTCCACCTTCCTCCATGACATAACTTACATTAGGTTTCGCGTCTTCCGGCGAATATAATGTCACCAGGGGGGATGCATATGAGAATCGTACATAATCTACTGTCACTAGGGGTAACGGACATGGCAACCACGGGTGACAGCTTTCTTCAACTAGGATTCATGATCGTCGTAATCGCCATGGTGGCACTTATGCTACACCGCCGCAGGGCGGGAGTAACGGTAAAGAATGGTTTTAATGTAGTTGCAATAAACCTAGAAGCACAGGAAACAACCTGCAATTTTAGCAATATCGCCGGAAACATCGAAGCCAAAGAAAACGTAATGGATATAATAGATTATTTAAAAAACCCGGAAAAATACAAAGCCTACGGCGCAAGAATGCCCAAGGGGATACTCCTTCACGGTAAGCCCGGAACAGGCAAAACCCTGATGGCAAGGGCAATGGCTGGCGAAGCCGGGGTGCCGTTTTACGCTGTTAGCGGGTCTGACTTTGTGCAGATGTATGTTGGTGTAGGTGCTGCTAGGGTGCGGGAACTTTTTAAAAAAGTCCGAGAAGCAGGTGGCGGCGTAATTTTCATAGATGAAATAGACGCACTTGGGAAAAAGCGCAGTGACGGGCTCACCGGCAATGACGAGCGTGAGCAAACCCTTAATGCGCTGCTTACTGAAATGCAGGGCTTTAGCGATGCCGCAGGAATAGTGGTAGTAGCCGCAACCAATCGCCCGGATACTTTGGATGAAGCACTGCTGCGCCCAGGTCGTTTTGACCGGCGGGTAGAGGTGGGTTTGCCTGACCTTGCGGCACGCAAGCAAATCCTAGAGCTTCACGCAAAAAACAAACCGCTGTCAAAAACGGCAAGCTTGGAGAAGTTGGCTCTGGATACGGTTTATTTCAGCGGAGCAATGCTGGAAGGGCTACTCAATGACGCAGCAATAAGTGCCGCGAAGCGCGGCGAGGGTTCAATTGAACCTGAGGATATTTCCACAGCCTATTATACAGCCCTAGCGGGCAGCGAAAAAAAAGACCGCAGCAATATCCGTCAAAAAGAACGGGAAGTAACCGCATGGCATGAGTCAGGTCATGCCCTTGCCGCGACACTGCTGTCCCCGGAAAACAAAGTTGCAAAGGTGACAATTATCCCCTCAACAGGGGGGGCGGGTGGATTCTGTGTAAACATCCCGCCGGAACGTATGTACTGGACGAAAAAGGAACTTGAGGAGCAAATAATGGTTCATCTTGCCGGCAGAGCAGCCGAAGAAGTGCATTTCGGAGTCAATGGCGTAACCACAGGCGCATCCAATGACATAGAAAAAGCCACCCAGACCGCGCTGCAATATGTTGCCAAGTTTGGGATGGGAGAAGGGCTGCTGGACAGGCTTGCGCTCAAGGATGACCAAGCCACCAACAAGGAATGTGCGGAGCTTATCAATCGGCTATACGATGAAACCAAAGCCATTCTGATAAAAAATCATCGTGCCTTGGAGGCTATTGCTGAAAGCTTGCTTGGAAAAGAGACACTTGATGGCGATGAAGTAACGAGGGCTATTACCTCAACCACCCAAGTGCAATAACCGCCGCGAGCACCGCACAACCTGCAATAGTCGCGATATAAAATAAAGGAGTCTTCCAGAAGGGCTCCTTTTCTATTTTTTCGATTAGAATCGGGTTGCTGCTCTTGGCTGGTAAAATGACAGGCGGCGTGTAATCCAGATATGCATGAATGCCATCCTTAGCGTATTTTCGCTTTCTTGCCACATATGAAAATATAATCTTTTCAGCTTCCGCCACAAAATCAACAGGAGCCTCCTCCGCTTCTGGGTTTGGGTTTAATATGAAAACCGCTTGGCTGTACCACTTGGTTGCATCGCCTTGAAGTACAATTACTTGTTCGTTGGATGTAGTCACATCTATCACCTCATGGAAAGCATAACCATT
>Ga0131853_10007721_pt1 | contig 19508 bp, 14 predicted proteins | sample TergutLab28metaG_FD_92764 | JGI IMG/M metagenome (GOLD analysis project Ga0131853, IMG submission 92764) | Labiotermes labralis P1 segment gut microbial communities from Petit-Saut dam, French Guiana - Lab288 P1 (version 2) (version 2) | ecosystem: Host-associated > Arthropoda: Insects >... | reverse complement strand
TATATATATATATATATATATATATATATTGTTCTAATTAAAAACACTTACTGTGGTAACTCTATCTTGATGGTATTCACAAGTAGAACTTACCTGAAACAAACAAGAAACGTATTAGATGGAAGCGGAAACATGTTCTGTGTTTTACAGCCTTCTTTGTACACTCCCTTTCATTACCCCAAACGCATCCACCCTTCCTCATCCTCGTTTGTTAAAATTTCACACACTCTCGCCCTCAGTCGTTCCCTCACTCACTCTCACATTCACCTACTCTCACACTCACTCACTCTCACATTCACTCAATCAATTTCGCTCAATCTCACCAGCTTCGCTGGGAAAACTACATCCCGACCATTAATATAATGGTTATGAATACAATCCAGAACAAATCTGTTTGTATGAAGCAGATTGGGCACAAACTCCAAACTCACGTATTGTTTTGCCACAGTTTCAAATGCTCGCACTCACTTGCTCAATCCATCCACTCTCAATCAACTTTGCTCAATCTCAATCGCCCAGTGCGGTAAACTTTATTTCCACAAAAATCGATACAAAATCTAAGAATATATAGGCATAATGAACTGTTCTACTGACAATGGCTGCTGCTCAACTCCAAAACGAGAAGTTCACAGAAACACTACACAGTGGCAGACTGTTCCCACACTGGAATACAATTCGTGCGTGCCAATTCATTTCCACCTCTGTACCGAAACCACACATGAACTCGTCACACTGAAACGAATAGATTACTTCAACACTCATTACTAAAAACCGAGTCAATGAATAATTTACAAGCATATGATAATGTATGGCCTTTCATCACTATCACATGTTTCGGCACGTCTGCGCCACCCGCAGGGAGCTCATACACTAAACTTATAAAACATGTTAAAATACAATTAATCAGAAAGTGCACGGTGGTTGATTACTTTAACATTTGAATATCGTTATGGGCCAAATCAAAAGCTTGTTCGTCATCTCCTCGTCCACTTCACAATGCTGCATCGAATGAGTGTAACAGGTGAGCCACAGTCTACGCACCCGTCGGCACTATAAGACGATCAGCAGACAGCAAAGAAAGGCTTATTATAAATGTGAACTCAGGTTGCTCGAAACCATTCGTCCAAAATTCCCTCCCACAAAGTGCTGGTTGTGAAAGTGTGTGGTATTAATGCTTGACCGATCTTCTATGCTATGTCCACTGACGCCTTATTTGTCAATATAACCTTACATGACCCTCACAGAACGGCCAGCAATCACATTCATCGTCTTACAGCCAGGATGCGGTGAGTGTTAATTATCTACACCACATTTGTTCCTCTGCAAAGTCACTGCGGCAAAAAGTCCACGTCACTTTCCTCTCGTTCGTTCGTTCTTTCTTTCTTTCGTGTTCGAAAGAAAGTTCCAATACAACTATACTCTTCAGCTCTCCCATTAAAGTCTACACTGTTACAATCGGACTAAAGGAAGAAGAGGCGCCCAAAATGTACCATTACTCGTAAGCATTCAATAAATGCCTGGGTTTGAATATCACATAAGTTAACAACACCCCAATCTAGTCTCGGGCTGGAGAGCGCTAGAGTGACGTTTAAGGGGCGTTACTCTCCCTCACATACAACATGAATTTGTGAATTCCGATTACAATCACAACACAGTAGGCCTACACATTACATATTCGTTGGTGGTGGTGGTGGTGGTGGTGGTGGTGGAGGCGGCGGCGGTGGTGGTGGTGGTGGTGGTGGTAGTAGTAGTAGTAGTAGTAGTAGTAGTAGTAGCAGAAAAAGAGCGAGTGTTCCATGATGGTCCCTAATGACACGTAGATATTTATAATCTATTTTTAAAATGGTGCTAAGATATTGCGTCAACTAGACTTATAAGGCCATTCACCCTCATGTTTTCTAGGTCCTTGAGCTTCAAGAACATACACCCCTGGTTCTGTATCTTTTGCATGCATACACAATATGTACACTATCTTCTTACCGTCCCCACACAGTCGGTAATCATGTCGCTGTATTAGAGTTTAAACGTATGGGGTCTAAGGGTTGGTGGCCTGTTAACAGAATCGCAGCCACTATAAGTTTCTATATACTCATTGCTTCAAGCTCTTTTGTTCTACCTGAGAGCTTCATTCATTAGGGTACTGGATTGGCGACAATCTTTGCTGGTTATTCACCGGTTCAGGTTCTCCTGTCTCAAATGACTCCCGATTACTTTTTTGCCCACAACAACAGGGATGCCAACAGTTGGTCTGAATGAAATCCTTTAGTCTCTTCCTTGGCCAGTTTATCAACTTCTTCATTTTCCGGTATTCCACGATACCCGGGTATCCATACTGAAGCAACTCTGGTCCACTTAGTTCTACTAGCGCTTGCACACCCACACCAAAGCCAATTCGGTGGTTGTCTTTACATGTGCTGCTATTGCTGCCCTTTCATCAGAGCAGACATGTATTCTCGTTCCCGTTACGTTCTTAGACAAGAGGAGTTCTGTACACCTCAGGATTGCCACCACTTCAGCTTGAAACACTGTAGAGAGGCTACCCATAGGAATACTCTCCCTGTGGCTGTCCCTTAGTCCATAAATACCTGCACTAAAGCCGCTGCCAATTCCTGCCCCTTCCGTGTACCAAATGCCAACGTTAGGGTTGTCGATTTTACCTGACATACACCAGGTTTCTCTAGTCGGTAGCAATACTTTATATTGCTTTACCAACTGATTTTTTTTAAAGAATTCTATTATGTTTTAATGTAAAAGGATATTTCTGGAGGGAATCTAGTACTGTATGTCTTAACCCTGTATTCCTCCACTCTCCCTGGCAGTTCAATCTACATGCAGTGAATCTAGCTGCTCCAATGACACCAAGGTACTATGGAGGTAAAGACAGGGCTACTTCCAGGGCCTCTGTGGGTGTCGATTTTACATATTCGGTATGTATTGTGCAATTTACTTCGCCTAGAGCAGTGGTACGCAAACTCCATTCCTCAGAACCCTGGTATTATGAGGGCGACTTTCAGGGGTTAAGCACGCTCTTTTTCTTACACATGAAACTGTAAAATATAAATCGATGATTTTAATTGCATTTTCTATTTTCCTCTCTATCTTTGTGCATAATCGGCGCTGGAGCGTAGGTGAATAATACAATTTTGTAACAAATATGCGCAAGTACTTTATTTTATAAAATAAACGTTCATGTTTTAAACAGTTGTATTTCATTTCAACCCAAAACGTTCCTCTCACTTTACAGGGATTCCGCGAGAATTAAGAGACGCACACAACGGTTCGACGGGTATTAAGAGCTGAAAAACCACTGGCGCAGACAAACCCATGTAGAACGAAAACTAGCCTGAAATGGGAAAATGTCCAAGTCCCTTGACACTCCTCTTCCAATAGGTCTTACACCGGCAAGACTACATGGAGGCATCAGACGTGACGTCTGTATGGGAAATGTGCCCTGGAAGTCGGACACGGCATGGGTAACACATATAACTCTTGAAGAACATGTACATTCCCATGCCTAGCTCCCAAATAAATAGGGTCAAAACACAACCTATGGTGACAAGGAGATACCGTTTTACTAGACGGACTCAGGAAACCAACTGGTCATTACAGTTGTTCACGGGATCAAACACAACGGTCTTCAGAATACTTCCTACATGCAACACGTTCTTATAAGTGCTGAGTGAGTATGCCTTGCAGTCAGGGTGAGAATGCCTCACAGAACGGAACCTGTGGGCCGAAGTGACTCATCCAGACCATGACCAATTTTCTTGAAATAACACACATCCTGACACATGTTCAATGTAGTTAAGTCAGACACAGTGCAGATGATACCCAGCCGTGCCCGACATAAACATCAGAAGACAGCTGTAGCATGTGCATTGGTCAACGTTCCGATCAATTGAACACTAAGTTATAGGCTATATGCTCCACAGCCTAGTTTCAGCAGTCCGAATATTCAACGAGAATCCAAGGCTGTTCGCCCAACGCATAAACTTCTTTGCCAGAAATTAAGAGTCCAGTTTAAGAACTTCAATATATATCCCAAACAGAAGCCGGTGACAGTTGTCTAGTGGAATGGAATGACTCCTGCCAACAGACCTGCAACAGGCCTACGGGAGCCGTCTAAGGGAAAGTAAACCCATTACATTGTTTTGTTTCTGATAAATTCTGGCATGTTCAGCAACTCCTTAAGTCAAATCAGTAACGAAGAAAGACACTAACAAAGTTTCGAGGATGGGTTCTAAATATGAGAAACAAAATTATGATCGCGTTTCTTATATTGCATCAAAATGAAAATATCAGCTTGCGGAGTCATGGCAGTGTGCTCGTCTGTTCACTAACTTCTGATCCAATGAAAGGTTTTCATGAAACTTAGTATGAACAAGACCACTAGGGTGTACTTCAAACTCTGCATTCATCTATTCATTTTAAGATAAAGTTTACCCTATAACATGCCATGAAGACAAAGAGCGGAGAAGAGGGATTTCGCCGCATTCATAATGCCGGCGCTAGATGGGGGTGATTGGTCAACGTCAAGTCCCGGCCGCTTCACCTCCAGAAAAGACCCGGTACCCGTTGGACAGGAGGCTTTATGGGCCTCGGGGCCGGTCTGGACGGGTAGTAGGGAAGGTCTCCCCCCCCCCCCGGGTTCAAACCACGAACCATCCAGCCAAAAGCAAGTCGCTATACCTCCTATGCTATCCTGGCCACCCTTCGTCTATTCATTTTTGGTGGAAATAATATATCAATTTACACCATAAAGAAAAACAGAAAAGTTGAATTAGTCGCCACTAAGGAGCACGCTCTGGCAGACTATGTTCATGTCACGTGAAAAGAACGCAAGGAAAAATCGAAACATAAACGTAGGTAGTAAATCATTTAAAAATGTGACAAAGCTCAAACGTTTAGGAACAACCCTAATAAAATAAAATTGCATTCAGAAAGAAATTAGGAACACAATTAATCAGGGATGCCGACAACCATTCGGAACAGAATATTCTGTCTTCCAGTTTGCCACCCAGAAATATACAGATTATAACTTAGCCTGTTGTATATGCGTGTGGAACTTGGTATCAGATACGGAAAGTAATTAGGGTGAGGGTGTCCGAGAATGAGGAGTTGAGCCTAAGAGGGTGGAAGTAACAACGACTAGAGAAAATTTCAATAATGAGGAGCTTTATGATTTGTAATCTTCACCAAATACAATTTCGGTGGTCACATCAAAATGGATGAGACGGAACAGTCACGTGGCACGAATGGAGAACGAAACATAGAGGGTTTGGTGTGAAAATCTGAAGGAAACCACTTGGAACACCTATGCGCAGATGGCAAATAATATTAAAATGTATGTCAGAGCGGTGGGATGAGATGGCGTGAGCTGGATTCTTCTACATATCGCCAGGAACAAGCTGCGGGCTCTTGCGAACACGATAATGAACATTCGGGTTCCACACAACGCGATGAATTTCTTGACTAGCTGAGAAACAGTTAGCTTCTCAAGAAGGACTCCGCTCCATGGAGTCAATTAGCTGGTTAATTAGTTAATTATAACAGTTGTGCGAAATTCAGTGTGACAGCAACTACATGCCAAGCAAATAAATGTACAGACATTTCTTATGATAGTACACGATCACACAGGATGCACTTTGCTAACGAAACAATATTCTGTATACACCAAAACAACACGGCAACTGAGCGAAATGTATGTTTACCTTTCGGCGTGCTGACAATAACAATTAAACTAATGGAGTCTGGCACGAGCAGTTTTTAGGAAGACAGATCAGAAACGCACACATACAGATTTTGCGTGTAATACTGTTCATATGTCAACATTTACAAAGTGACTGTGCGCACTTAGCAGTGACATTCCATACCTCATGCTGCCGAGATCCGTCGTAGCAGCAACTGTGTACACAGCCTTAGAATACACCATCAGGAAGATCCGAGGAAATCACGCTTTGAAAATGAATGGAAAACACATGCATTGCTGGCGCGTGTGATATAAACATGCGAATAACATACAGGACATAGAGAAACACCGTCAGATGGTAATGAAGAGAATGGTTTGAAACAAAACGTAAGCAAAATGACGTGGGCACATAAGGCCAAACCTCACCGCAGAAATGTCAAGCAAACCGACCTAATTAGTCGACCAATCATAAGTACAGCAAGATTCTCAAAACGGCTACAAACAAACAAATTAGCCTACATTCGTAAGCATATTAGGATGAAATTAAAATCGAGGAATACTTGGCCAATTATTCGGTTTATAATCACTTGTATTCCCGTCTCCTAGCAAGTGCAATTTTGCTTGTTGTTATGAGGGAAAAACAGAAATTTGGGGTGCTAGAAAGCATGGTACCGACAACATCTGGATCTAATAGGGGCTGGAGAAACATACCTGAGAAGACTGACAATTTTCACCTTCTTCAAAATCATCGTACTATTTACGAGTCAAATCACATGGATGAGATAGGCGAAGCATGTAGAATGCAAAAATACGAATTCCTACAAAACTTTAGTCCGAAAACCTGCAGGGAAAAGAACGTGGAAATCCTAGGAGTACACGGAGCATTTTACTACGACTACCAACCTGCAGTCTTCCAGGTGGCTACCCAATTTAATCAAAATCCGACAAGTACGTTCGCTTATGAAACGTGCAGACGAACCAACATGGCTCAGTATTATGAGTACAGTTCACGCAAGTTTTTTTAAACAAAAAAAGCAGAGGAACAGAATACAAACTTTGGGATTGGGGAGGGGGGAGGGAGTCTGTCTTTTCTCAAAACCAGTAACGTGGAAGCGAACAATTAGTCCAGACTTGAAGTCGGCAAAACAGGATAAAGTACATATTTTCACTTACCAGGATAAAGTACATATTTTCACCTGCCAGAATTAGTCGATTTCTTCGGGGCGGGGGGAGGAGGGAGGGGAACGAAAACGAATTTGAGGCAGGATTTGAAGCTTCCTTCCTTAGTGCATAGGTTTCAAGTCGCATACCTTATTAGATGATATTACCGCTGTTTCGTTGTATTCCTGCGAAATAATTATATGCGGTAAGATTCTGGACACATTACATCTGTCGCGTATGGCCTGCAACAACAGCATCGTGGTCATGCATGAAATTCCTGACTGCTATATGATAGTGCACACACGTACGTACAAAACCAACAGGCCTACTTTGTCAGCACGATTATGATTTAACATCTACGACATTTCGCAATTTTATTACACTTTGGCGTGAGTAGGTATTTACGGTCATGACAACAGTGACACAACCCCTGCCTCACAATTTAAAATAGATAATTGAATCCCTATTTTATAATGAAGGTAGATCGCTTCGTCTCCGTTTATGTGACATCATATCCGAACACAATCGACAACAGTGACTGTCATTGCAGCCAGCCTGTGCTCAATCACTCAATAACTCACACCAAAAGTGATACAAGATGACTCATTACTTCTACTACTACTTTCAACACCGTCATCTACCCTGCTGTCATGCGTATTTAACGGGATGCACAGAAGGTAATGCCCCTTTATTTTTCTCAGTAAATACTTATTCGAAAATAACTAAATTACAAACTATGAAGAGTGATGGTTTCAGTCCACGGCCTATTTTTTCACAAAGTCTCTCTCATTGCCTTGCACAAACAAGGGACATGTGTGTACATGCCTTGTCGGTACGACGCCTTGTCCTGCTCACGTAGCCAATTTCTCACTGCACTCATCACATACCCTTCAGTTTCAAACTTTGTATCGAGAATTGCACCCTTCAGGGCTCCAAATAGGTGGAATATGAGGGTGGTAGATCGGGGCCGTAGGGTGGATGTGTTAACAATGCCCAAACAAATTTTGTTATGGCTGCCCCATTCTTCCTCAAAACTTGAGTGCAGCCTTGCTGAAGCAAGATTTCTTTTGGAGTCCTGTGAGGCCGAAGTCTTTCGAAACACTTCCGAGTTCTATCAATGTCCTGAAGTAGACCTCGCAGTTGACTGTCTCCCCTTTTGGCATTGCATCCATAAGAATCGTTTCTTCACAGTCCCAGTGATCATGACCTTGCCCGCTGATATAGGCCTTTTTTTTTCCTCCTAGGAGATTGAAGACAGTGCTTTTCCATGGATTGCCTTTTTGTATACGATTGAAAATAATGGATCCATCTGCTATAACAATCCGGGATAAGAAAGGCTCTCCTTCAGCTTCAAAACGTGCCACGAACTCGGGATAAATTCCATTTCTCTCGGTTGTGTGTTCGACTGCGAAGCTCCGAGAAACCCATCACGCGCACACCTTCCAATATCCAAGGTTTCAAATGATGTGACCAACACTTCCTTTGCTGATCGAAAGACTGAGAGCTAGTTGTCAGGTTGTGATGCAGAGACCCTCGCTAACGAAGGAATCAGCACGCTAAAACATTTATGGACTAAGAGCTGTGACAGGACGGCCTGAGCGACGCAAATCATGGAGCTATGAATTTCCCGTTTCGGAAGCCGTCATAGTTTTCGTCCAGCGGCCAACGGAGCTTCTGGCGACAATAGCACTTCCATAAACATTTCAAAGACGTTTGTGCATGTTTCTGACTGATTCTTTCTGGACAATGAGGAATTATATCAAAGCACGTTGTTTGTACCGCACATCACTGACCACCTCGACTAAAGTTGCTGCTGGAGTGGTGCTGTCAAAAGAGACGGAAACTTCAAAATTGTTTCATCTAAAACTTCACACTCCTACCTTTGTTACTGGGCAAGAAAAGGAATATGGCACATTACTTTCTCAGCAACCCACGTAAAACAGGAGCACTAACTTGCTCCGACTCTTAGTGCATACCGAAGCAGCGACACGTAACACAGGCGTCAACGGAGAAAGGTTTACATGTGGGCCTCACGCAAAAAAAAAAAATGGTTTACTACTAAATGCACCGTCCCACTTCGCAAGTTACGCGCAATTCCTGTACGAAATGTGTACCAGGAACAACATCCACGCGTCTTCAAGTCATTTCCTATGGATCTATTTGTTTCAATAATCACAGGTTCCAGCCTCTGTGTCCCACATTGCTATTATCGCCATTATCATCACTGAAGTCAACACGAACACGATCACCACCACCATAACGATTAGAACCATAAACAAAAACAACAACAACAACAACATTATTAATTCTAGTTCGCTCGTTGCCAATGCCTGGAGCGTCCTCAGACTGTGGTTGCGGCCGACACCTTCCACATATGATAGCTACTGAATAAGACATCGTGGACTGCCGACAAGGACAGGAAGTACACAGGCGTAGCATGAGGTTAACAACTACACATCATGGTAAAAAAAAAGTTACAAAATGCTACACAGGTGCTTTGACTTGACTGGAACGATATACGCAACAGTACGCATCGCAGACCTGACGGTGAGGAAGCGGTCACCTGTCTCAGGATAACGATACTGTGGGCCTCGTGAAGAACAGGGACTTTCTTGACAAAATAAGTGGCTATGCCGTATCAAGAAGACCTCTGCGCCAATAAGTCATCTTCATCATCATCAGCAGCAGCAGCAGCAACAGCAGCAGCACCATTACCACCAGCACCACCACCACCAACTCTGAACTCTGTCCATACCAACGCTTCCCAAATTTCAAACAGATGTATCCCCGTAACTGGACGAACTACATTTCTAATCCCTGCCGTTCTCCCGGTAAACAACAGGCGCAAGATAAAGAAAGTTCGAAATCCGGGGCGAATTAAATGTTAATTCTGACGGGCAAGAACGTGCTGTTGTCCTGCCCCATCTCGAGCATCTCACCTTTCTTGTTGTCACCCCAATAATTTAAATAATAGTAGGGAGTTCAGTTCCTTTCAATCCTTCGGACTGCCCACCGAAGGGTGCGCCGTTGGGACTTAGAGACGGTGTACAAAGGAAATATAGCTAAAAAAAATTTAATATCAACACTGTCGACTTTATCAACGTCGTTTCTAACTCAGTGGCGAAGAATGACCACAGGGTTAGTGTCACATAAATGTGAACAAGATACCCACCAATAACGGTAATTATGAGATGAAATTACGCTAAGAAATGAGCAACTTCACCAGAGTCAAAATCCTGTATCCAACTGCTACTCCGTAAGGAAAGAATTAAAAGGGTTTGAAATGAAACGAAATGTAAGTCAAAACAATCCTAGGCCTAAGATAATGACTGCCTTAACGGAAAAATTTTACTGAATTAAATACTAACAAAGCCATTACATTTGACACGTACTATCTGACAGCTTCATAGTTTTCTCAGCTGCGCACGATGAATAGCATCTAATGGAGGAGTGTGAATAATGAGATGCGAATGTTATGAAAGAAAACGACGGTGACTCATTAGGCATCTGCTTGGCGGGACTTAGGAAAACCAGGAAAACCCGTTGAGATGGCTGACATCCAGACCGAGAATCGAAAGCCAAAACGCTCGAATACAAAGAAATCGTTAAAGTCCTTAACTGCAAAGTTCGATATTCTGTAGGTTAGGCTACAAGGATAAAAGGTTGAAATATGCATGACTGTTCGTGCCGTCTTTTTCAAGCGGTAGTCATTAGACCGTTGTTGGTTCCGCGAATTTCGTTGGGTTAAACCGTTCTTACATAAATTACAGGCCTACACAGCAGTATAATTTCGTAGCTACAGGCAACACCGAAAAAAAAATCTGTCCTGAACATTACTGCCTGTCTTTTCTCTTTTCTTTGCGGAATATAAAGGCTGAGTGGTGAGGAAAAGGACAGCCAGTCTTGGGTGCAATCGCTGTGCTCGTCAAAAATGGGGCATGGTGTCATGTTACAAACCCACTATCTTTGGAAGACATATCTCATAATTTAAAATCAACTTACATGCCCTCGTGCAGGCTGGTTCGACCTTTTATGTAGTGCAGGCAACTTAGGCAAAATTTGGACAGCATGCGGGTAAAAATGAAATTCAATATTTGTAATGAAGAATGAGTATGTGTATAATCATAGACATAAATTTACCTGCTTTTTCTTCTGTACATCATGTGCAACAAAGGAAAAACTGAAAAAAAAAATGCCATTCACAACACAGGCTAGGGTGTCGCTCTTTTTGTCGCATTTTTACAAAATAAATTAGTAGTATTACGCATGTTTCCATAAATAAACAGCTCTTAAGTTTTCGAAATTGCTTAGGAGTTTTGTGCCGGCTTCGCCAGGGTAAATGTTAAAACGACGTGTTCTCATTGCAAGTGTCATTCTTAGGACAAAATAACACTGTGTCGGGAGTAACAAGCTGCCCTAGAACATAAATTTAACCGTCATTTACCTGTGTCAGCGTCTACATGTCTTCGATTTCACCAGGACACAAACCAGTTAATTACTATACTGTAAATAAATACAGCGCAGTCAATACAGTCAACGGACACGTGGCTGGACGTTCAAGGAGCTGCGGTTCTATATATTTCCAAAAGAAGCAAGAGATTTTCTCTTGTCCACAACGTCCAGACCGGATGTGAAGACCACTCACCCTCCTAATCAATGTGCAACAGAAGCTCTTTCGCCGAAAATAAAACTGCTGGAGGGTGAAACTGAACACTCACTTCACCTAGTTTCGAGGTTAAGGATGCATGCAGCTATGTCTCTAATCCCATACATGCCTTCAAGACCTACACTAGGACAACCTGAGGCAAGGCAGAACTTTGCGTCCTGCTATTCTATTGATCCGGCAAACATACAAAGCATTGTCTTGTAAATAAAGCCAACTTGGTGCACAATTTTTTTTAATATGTTCATTTCTTTTCTCTACATGTTTCGGGCGACTATGCGCCCATCATGCGGAGTGTATGCAGGGTGGAATGAATCCCACCTTGCATACCAGACAGTCATCCATACAGAATAACAAGTACCTAGCGTCGCATAAATACAGTTGTTTCTCCTGATGATTTTCATATAGTCGCCCGAAACATGTACAGAAAAGTAATAAACACACTGAAATAAATTACGCACCAAGTTGGTTTTATTTACAAGACTATACAGGGATCCACGGTCGAGAAAACATAAAATGCAAAGCACTGTCTTTCATACAATCCTACGGAGTAGACTTAAGCGGTTCTCGTATCTGTATACCTCGTGAAAAACTGCAAGAGCTGCCACTACTATGTGTTACCAATGGCAGTCCATACCTTGCTGACAGGTACGAAAGCGATCGATACATTCCATTCATCTGTTTTAGTGTTAATATTGATGTACTATTCAAAAATGCGCGAGAATATTACTACACTAAAATTTGTCGAAATATTAAATCGGAAATTTCTTCGAATATCCTTCATAATATTCACGTTTGCCCGCAAGACACGGGGTGTACCCACGCATCACCTTCCCTTTACTCCTATAGTCCCTGCAACAATACCAAAAATATCTACGACAGTGCACATCGTAAAGAACGTGCAAGGTCTTATACGACTGACAAAATAAATTAAACTAAGGGCTAGCATATATCAGAACATAACACTTCCAACAATGTACAACTGCAGAACGCAATTGAATTCTTGGCGATAGGAATAGCTTCACACAGCTACACTGTCAGACATGACAGGTTCGTTATGTAAGAAGTGGATCGCACGTCACAAATCCACGCACCGCATGCTCCGTAACTCTGTTTCTTATTTAATTTAAACTACGCTTTAGTAGTGAACACTGGATTCCGAGTGACAGAATGACTGAGAATGATGAATTTAAAAGGATGAGAAGAAAGCGGGTACGAATGCATGCATGCAGTGGTTCGCGAAAACTACTAAAAAAAAAACTTTGGTTATGGTAGTCAAATGAAGGGCCAAGAACTGAACCTAATGCGGATTCATGATTCATTATGTGGAAGGGAATATTTATTTATGATTTCTTTAACCACGCTGTAACTAAGGCTACAAGCCCGAATGGCAGAAGGATCTCACAAGCTGATAATGAACTGACCTGACCCCATGGAGTCCAAACATGTAGCTGATTAAGTCACTATTTCATAAAGTTGTGTTTTGATGGTCCATCTACTTACTTCTTATTTACACGTCAAGGTAGCAGCGCACAAACCCCATGCACCAGATTGCCCAGGAGGCTAGCATTTATACGGTGACGCATACCATTTCTGGGTCCTCGTTTTGAAACTTGCTTTATATCACCCTTCTGCCACCTAGAATTTTGAGGTGGTACCTAGATTTGTGGAAAATCTGTGGACCCCTGCGCTAGAATATATGATTATTTACTCCTCTGAATGCACAACAAGTTTTTAGGAGCACAGAAGATGTCCGAAACATAGGTATAACAAAAAACAGACATTGTCTTAGAAACCAGGACATTCTCAGCTTACATGTTCCATTTGAGCGAATCCCTTCAGGCGTTAGTGCTCTCGACCAACAATGTTCACAGCTCTCAACACGCCTAAAACTGAGTTTGAAAATATTTACTGGCATCAGATCCAAGTATGTTACACAAGTAACCCTTTGACGCCTAACGACCCCTATAGGGGTCGTACCGCACCGCTAACCTCTAAAGTTGCATTTTATATATTTATTCAACAAATATAGGTACTGAATATTTTTAACGTGGTATATACTCTCCGTCTTCTCTTCAAAATGCAGTTTGTTTCATAATTCTAACATATTTGGTTCCTGTGTTATTCACATTTTATATACAGTGTGTGCTAAAATTAAAAAAAAAATAATTCCAGCGCCAAAAGGGTAAAGCTATACGCATTCCCGGATACTAGCGCTACATACAGACCCTACAGCCTTTCCCACGATGAATACCGCTGTGTTCCCCTTTCGAAGTCTGGGACGATAACGTGAGTGTGGATGTGAAGTAAAAATTTTAAACGGCTGATTAGGGTTAAACTTATGCCTGCATGAATAGTACGACTAGTGTAAAAAATGCATCTGAATGTGTCACACCCTCTTGTCAGTTGCTTAAAAAAACAATTTTCGTCAAGAAGACCGGATGAGTGTTTTCTTAACCCACAACAATAAGTCGTCAAGTTATTCCAGCGGCACCAACACTTCAGTTCGTGCATTGAGCAACAGCGTCAGAACACCAAACGACAACAATGTTTCAAATAACGCTTCACTGTTTACTTCTGCGTGACTCAAAACGTGGGTCATAGACCTGACAATTTACAAAATCTAGCAGTTACGAGTACAACTTGTGCACGTCTTTAACGAATTTACATCAGCCTCCAATCTATTTTCGTAGCACTGCATTTCATATAATAATGCTGTCAGATGCGTCAAAAAATATGCGCTGACTTCACAAAACCAGATCCTTCTTATAACAAGTCTGAGTAGGCCTACGTGATTTATGTTTTAAAAAATGGTATTACACGCCTCTGTGGTCTAGTGGTCAGAGTTTCTGGCTACAGATACAGAGGTCCCGGGTTCGATCCCCGGAGCTACCAGATTTTCTGAGTAGTAGTGGGTCCGGAACGGGGTCCACTCAGCCTCGTGAGCCTCGTGAGGTCAATTGAGGAGCTACTTGAATGGAAAAAGTAGCGGCTCCAGGTCTAGAAAACAGAGACTAACGGCTGTGGGGACCCGTTGCTCTGACCACGTGACACCCCTCTGTCCGCAAAAGTTGGCACTAACTTCGCCGACCGGCGGCGGCCGCTCTGTCGGTATAGTTCGCGTGCGGACTAAGGCCACGGAGTTTAGTTTATTACACGCAACGCCATAACTACTAACGTAGCACAGACTGGCAGACGAACAAAACCCAGCGTCAGGAATGACCTATTTGAAAGTCGCCGCCACTTGATCCTAAACTTGTAACAAAATATAGTAAAAAACACTTTAGAAGAACGTACCAAATTACTATAACCTGAAAAGTATTGTTACTTTTCGACCCACATGATTTTAGTAATTATATTAGTCTACAGACTTCATAATGCCACAACCTTCGATCTAGCAGCAGATTCATGTAACTGCTCAGCAAGGAAACCCTACATGCAAACACGGAGGATTTTCCCCATGGAATCTCAACACTATGACGCTGTTAAGCCGAAGCTTCGCGTTCCGAGTTCCTTTATTCCTACAACACATCCATCGATTACGTTCCAACGGACAAAGCTTATTGGAACGTAGCTTAGTGATGGATGCAGGACTAAAGGCGACGCATAAGAAGTCCGAAAGCCCCTACAAACATCGAACCTCAGCGGTCCAGCAAAGAACCAAATACACAGTTCCAGGAGCAAGCCCATATCGTGTTTAACAGAATCGAAAAAGCATTTTACTTGTGATTCTGAATTTCAATGGCACATCCGCTCATGTGTGGATATTCGTCATGATTAGCTCAAACCTCAGCTAGTCACGCATTCACTCGTTTCCCCTACTTTGCTAGATGCCCTGCCAAACTCATTCTTCTTGATTTAAGAATCGTCATAATATCTAGCAATATCTAGTAGAGAGTACAGTTTATAAACTCCCATTCCATAAGCACTTCTTTACACTCTCTATTAACTTCCACGCTTTTAGGCCTTTTCTGAATAGGAGTAGGTGTGCCCTAAATTGCAAGTACATTTTATAGAGTATTAACGAGCAGCTGTCTGAGGCACGAGGACCAATCGCTCACCTGCATCACGCGACCAACCTTGTGACGTGTTATGTGATCGACATTCAAAATTATATCGACCGCTGCCCACACGCACGTGTTGCGGAACAGGATTACTGGTGCATGAGAGAAGGTTGTTGTCTGTGGGCGTTTGCAAGTGGCAGGGTACACATCATGCTACAAGACAAGCCGCACAACCAATTGTGTCTATTTAACTCTATTCATGAGACGAGGAACAGTATACTGAGTAGGATATGGATTAGACGATCGTGGAAGCTTATCACTCACCTCTATCTAGCGGGGAAGTCAAGAATGCGTGGAAGTATACCTCCACTTCTTTATACCAATACATGGCATATGAACTATTGGTCGCAGGGTCATTCAGGCCTCGTCATGAAAACACAGTTTCTATTGGCATTCATTTCAGCGTCTAATGACGGACTATTAACCAGAACCTATTCTTAGTTATTTCATGACCATTTAAATTGTGAAGAATGCCTCAGAGAGGGTTACATTTAGCGACACTGTCATGTCTAGACTTCAGCGTCCACGGTACATGAATGATTATGAATGTCAGCATCAACGTAATGATGCTGATCAGGAACCACAAATCCCATGTGTAATGGCATGGAATCCAATCTGGGCCTTCGCGGTGAGAAATGGGCGAATAAAGCGTTTAGACATTATATTGTATTATACTATGTTATATTTATTTTAAATTTCATTATATTATACACCGTCGCATGATGACAAGTAAAATACGTAAATAAGTGCGTAAGAGAAAGAGACAGTGTCTTCATACAAGGTTTGCCCTACGATCCCACCATTTGCTAAGAGAAAATGAGGAAAACCACACAGAAACCTCAACAATCGCCGGTCCCCTACACCGGCCCGATACATGGGGCGGGGCTCGCGTGCTAAGCCCACTACAGCAACACTCGGCGATTCGTTTTACAGCATCGATTCCTTCGTTTCTCTTCATATTCGTCAACCTCCCATAACGAGTAAGTAGTTCGCTCACTATTTATAGCACATGTAGTAAAATTAAAACGAGTGTTGGGGCAATACCCTTCACAAAATAGGGCCTATCGCTTATTTGACCTGACAGCATAAACCGATCTGCAAATTTGTTCAAATTTGATGTAATTATTACATATGACATAAACGTACGAGGGAGAGTCATAAGAAAACCTTAAAAGTGCGATAGAAATTCGAAACACATCTCCATTTTCTTGTAAGTTGAGAACAATGATACTCATGGTTTGAAGAGGTGGCAGTAAGATACAGGAATGCAACACGACGGCGCAGAAGTAGTGTAAAGATGGCGGCCCCACTTGCAACATGCACCAAAGAAGAACAGTGTTCTGTCATCTGTTTTTTAAGTAATGAAGTGGTGAAACCCATCAAAATTCAGCGACGATTGAAAGTTCAGTATGGTGATGCATGTCTGTCACTACAGCAAGTGTGCGAGTGGACTGGGAAGTTCATGAACGGCATTAGTTCTGTAACAGACTCTCCTCGCCCTGGTCAGGCACACCAAGTAGTGACACCAAAGGCCATTGCTGCAGTTGAAGCCATCGTGAAGGAAAATCGCCGCGTAACAGTCAATGAAATAGCCGCACATCTCGATATGAATGGTGGACCAGCACACCATATCGTCCACTATAATAAATAAAATATATTTAAGGTTTTCATTTGACTCACCCTCGTAATAATTTTTAGGAAATGAAGACCCACAATTTGATTCGTCCGTCAATCCATTCACAATAACACGTTCGGCGCGAACTTTCGATCAAATGTTATCAACCGGGAGGCAAAATGGTTTCGAAGACGATGTCGAATAGTTCTGACACAGCACCTGAAGCGGGTTTGAGGGAAGTTCGCAAATTGCGAAAGCCAATTATTACCTTCGTGATGTCTGTCAGCCCGCCCGCCCACCCGCAGGCAACAACTCGGCCACCACTGGACGAATTGTCATTAAATCTGATATTTGAGGATGTTTAGAAAATCTGCAGAGAAAATTAAAGCTTCATTAAAATTTGACAAGAATAACGGGTATCTTGCATGACGACAATTTACATTTATATAATGTGGAAGAATTACGGTACAGTCAGGCAGGCCACAGAGTATATAATATGGCGCATGCACTTTGCATGCTGTATGAATATAGCTAAAGACAAACAACCAGAATATGTATTACTTATTGCTTTTCTATGACAGATATTGTCAAACGAACGCGCCGTTAATGTTGCGTTATAGGTGCAATGCCTGTCTTGTCTAGTTATAATTTACAAATCTTTTGTTCATTTCGCGTACAGCTCACACACTAGTGCGTATTTTTGTAACTGCCAAAACTTCACATACATTGCTCGAAAGTTTTTGTTGGTAAAACTGCCGCAATGGCTTTGGGCATAATTTTGCAAGTTCATACCAAGTAAGCGAACATACAATGATTCAGTTTGCCGGAGGCAAATTGCTTCAAATTATACACTGAACTGAAGGATTTGATCATTTCCAGTTACTTCACACAAACCTGACGAACGCGACAGAACAGAAAATGAATAGGTGCGCGTTTCTACGACAAATATAACACTCAAATATCGACTGCGTAACAGAAGTTGAGTTGCTACACGTCTTCCCATAATAATAATAATAATAATAATAGGATCTCGTATCCAGAATGTGGCTCACCACTGGGTGGCACCTTATCTTAATAATGAGGATCACAACTCAAATTTCAACCCATGTGCAAATACAGTCTTATGAAAAGATTTCCACCCACAGTACAATACCAAATCAAAACTACTGGGTGGTAGCTGTTATTATTACTATAACCATCTTCATCATCGTCAAAATTTCTTTCTTAAAGACGTGACGAAGAATTCAGTCCGCAGCCTTCACGTGCTGCTTAAAAATTTTACACAACATGACATGTCCGAAGAGCCACCTAGTTTGTTTATCTCAGTAATTAACCAACTTGATGCACAAATTTTTGTTTTACAATAAGTTTATCTCATTCCTCTACATGTTTCGAGCACATGTGCTCATCATAAGGTCAAAATTGCATTACACAGCCTCTGGTATCATCACACTGAAACAAGTGAGTGGTCTAAAATTACTAAAACACAATTCTATAAATATGAGCACACAGCAGTAAAATTTATGTGTGAATTTTTCGGGTGTGATTACTGTGTATTACTTACTACAAACATGCTATATCATGTAGAGGTCATGTTTATCCAGTTATTAAACTTATTAGAAAGGTACTATGTCTATTTACATTTATGTATGCTTAGTCTACCGAGTCATAAAATCGTATAAATTGCTGATTAGTTGTTGTATCTATAAGGTTATGTTTGTCCGGTTGTTAGAATTGTTAAAAAATACATTTACATTACCTATCTTAAAAAGTTGTGTTTATCTAGTTATTAAGATTTGCAGTGTCTACTTACTTTGCATTAATTGTTGAATCTACAGAAAATGCAACTTGACTGTTGTTAAAACGTGCTTAACCTATAGGTGGCCGTCTCGTGCACAGGTTGAGAGAGGACTGGTTGGAATGTTTGGGATTGTGGGTTAGGCGTCAGGTGGGTTATGGCGTGTAGTATTTGAATGAAGGAGGTCAAACATAGGATTATGCTCGTTCAGATGTTGTTCGGGGATGAGTTCATTACTATGGTGGAATGACAGGATGTACATTTTTTCATATGGAAGCAAAAGGGTCGGTGTGTTGATCTGCTTGAAAAGAGTCATAGTGTCGTCAATGTACCATATTCATGTCTGTAGTTAAGTATATGTAGTGCATATGCCGAGTGTGGGTCATTGCTTTTAATGTACCGTATGTGTTACCAGAATCTTGATTTTAAGTTTCGACTTGTCTGCCCGACATATGCTTTGTAGCAGGTCTTGCACGTAATTTTGTATATTCCACTTTTTTCATGTTCTTGTAATCGGG
>Ga0131853_10007720_pt1 | contig 19508 bp, 17 predicted proteins | sample TergutLab28metaG_FD_92764 | JGI IMG/M metagenome (GOLD analysis project Ga0131853, IMG submission 92764) | Labiotermes labralis P1 segment gut microbial communities from Petit-Saut dam, French Guiana - Lab288 P1 (version 2) (version 2) | ecosystem: Host-associated > Arthropoda: Insects >... | reverse complement strand
TCAAAAAACATTCATCGAACTTCGGTCATACGCTTATATCCATACAATTTGCGGAAAGATCACCACAAATTGTATGGATAATCTGAAAAAAACCTTTCATAAACGTGTCATGAAAGGTTGTTGCTATAACCTGCGTGTATTAAAAATGCAAAAGCATCAAGAGTCGATTCCTGTAATGTAGTGCATTAATTAATCAATCATAGATTATAAGCGAATTGATTGCAAACTCGCGCTATACTACAGACGCGATACGTTTGCCGCTTGAGGCCCTTTGGCGCCCTGTACTACTTCAAATTCTACTTCCTGACCTTCTTCGAGAGTCTTGAAGCCTTCGGAGTTGATAGCCGAGAAGTGAACAAAGACATCGTCTTCGCCCGGTACGGAAATGAAGCCAAAACCTTTTTCTGCGTTAAACCATTTTACTTGCCCTTTTTTCATGTAAATCCTCCTAAAAAATAAGCGTATTGCTTAGCTACTCATCTAACATAACATAAATCTTTTTGCATGTCAATGCTTAGAATGTAAAAAATTAAGATTTTTGAACCGAAATTTCGTAAAATTTGTCATGCTCAAAATCACCGGCCGCGATGCTACCTGTGGCAAGAGTGTCGCAGCGTTCGTTTTCCGGGTTGTCGGCATGACCTTTTACCCAGACGAAGCTGACGTCGTGCAGCTTGAGAAGCTCCGTAAGCTCCGTCCACAAGTCCACATTGACCGCTCTGTCCGTCTTGTTGCGCATCCAGTTATTGGCGCGCCATTTCTTGACCCAGCCCTTTTCTATGGCATCCACCAGGTAGCGCGAGTCGGAGTAAAGCCTGACCCTGCACGGCTCGTTAAGAGCCTGCAAAGCCTTTATAGCTGCCAATATCTCCATTCGGTTGTTGGTCGTAAGGGCGTACGCCCCCGAGAGCTCACGCCTTGATCCCTTGTATAGAAGCACCGCGCCGTAGCCGCCCGGCCCGGGATTGCCCGAACACGCCCCGTCGGTATAGATCTCGACTGTCTTCATTTGCTGATCTCCAAAATCATTCTTGCCAGCGCCAAGTCCTCTTCCGTTGTGATCTTGATGTTCAGGGCGCTGCCTATGACGACCGAGACTTCGTAGCCAAGCTCCTCGAACAAAGAGGCGTCGTCGGTTACGCGCAGACCCTGGCTCGACGCCAGGTCGTGTGCGCGGCGAAGCTTTGCGACGTCAAACGCCTGTGGGGTTTGCGCCGCGTACAAGCCGTCGCGAGGTATGGTTCGAGTGACGAAGCCTTTTTCGCAGCATTTAAGGGTATCGTTGACGGGTACGGCCAGAATAGACCCGCCATACTCGCGCGCTCGCTCGATTACTTGCAGTATGTGTTCCCTTTGAGTAAACGGTCTTACGGCATCGTGTATAAGAACAACGCGTGAACTCACATCAAGCGCCGCAAGGCCGGCCCTCGCGGAGTCCTGGCGGGTTTCCCCGCCCCTTATTACCTTGATTGCCTTATCGGACGCATATTCGTCAAGGTCGACCGGAAGGAGCTCCTTGCTGATAAACTCAATGTCGTCTCCGGGCGCGGCCACTACAATCTCGCCGATCTCCTCAAGACCCGCGAATGTGCGGACAGTGTGACCCAGAATCGACCGCCCGCTCAGCTTCAGGTACTGCTTGCGGACATCGCCCCCAAGCCGCTCTCCCTTGCCGCCCGCAACTATTATCACCGAAGAATCGCTACAGCCCATTCACCATTTCTCCCACGACATTGGCGGAGATGTTTGACGCCTCATCGACAAATATTTCAAAGCTAATATTCGCGCTGTTATCCGCTTTGTCGGATATTGACCGGATCACTACAAACGGGATATTGTTGAGGTAGCATGTCTGAGCGATCGCCGCGCCCTCCATCTCGACGCAAAGAGCCCCCAAATCCTGCCATATCCGCGTTTTTACATCGTCCGACATGATGAACTGGTCTCCCGTGGCAATTGTTCCCACGTACGACCTGCTGCTATTCAGCACGGTGTCGCACGCTGCCTTGGCCACATTGACAAGCCTTTCTTCAGCTTTGAAGAAGCTCTCGTCAATGGATGGGTTAACGTACTGCGCGTCGCCGACTCCGGTTGTGTCAAAGTCATGATGCACAAGCTCCGACGAGATGACGACGTCGCCGATATTAAGCTTGGTGGCAATCGCGCCGGCGACGCCTGTGTTGATAACATAGTCGACGCCATACATATCTATTAGTATTTGCGCGCATACCGCGGCGTTTACCTTGCCGACCCTGCAGCGCGCCACAACTACATTCTTTCCAGAGAGCTTGCCCATATAGAAGTCGATGCCGGCGATCTGCTTGGCCGAAATAATGTCAAGCCGTGACTTCAGCAGAGAAACCTCCGTCTCCATAGCGCCGATAATGCCTATTGTTCTCATGGAATATCCCACCCCCCGATAATTGTGTACCTTATGTCTACCTACGATAACACAATTTTAATAACTATCTGCTAAATCCAGATTAAATATTATTAAAGTTTGTTATGCGAATGTTAAGCTCACAATGTACGCAATGTATGGATACAACCATGTACGACTTATTTTTTCAACTTGTAATCAGCAACAATATCTCCGGCGCTAAATAGGGTATTCCGTCACTATATAATATTGCCTTGTCCATTTCTCTCTTTATGTTTTTGTCCTTGCCGCATAAAAAATCCGTATCACTTTTGCTGTTAAAGATGATCTCAATAAAGTCAAAATTGAGCTGTTCTTCGTTAGTAATTTCGTACTTGAAAAAACCTTCCGCTTCGGCTGTCGGCTCGATGTTTATAAACGAGCAGTCAGGCTTGATAGCCCATAAACAATGGCGCTCCAAAACTCTTTTGTCGTCAGGGCTTAATATAATTCCCAGCAGTTCGGAAGAAGATGGGTGTTCGTAAACTCTCCAGCCATGGCTTAACATAAATTCCACGATATTTTTTCTGTCCTCGTCGAATATAGATATGTCCAGATCACTGTGAGGGCGAATCTTTCTATTTATAAATAATTCAAGCGCAAATCCGCCGCATATGGCGTAAGTGAAGCCGCAATTTTTAAAAAAATCGTGACATTCGTACACAAGATTAATCATGCGCTCAGCCTCCGATTTATCCCAGCAATTTCTCAATAAGCGCCGCGATGCGCTTTGCCTCGGATTCTATTTCGGCTTGATTGCGGCCTTCGATCATTACGCGAACCTTGGGCTCCGTACCGGATGGACGTATGAGAACGCGGCCTTCCCCGGCGAAGCGCCGTTCGAGCGTCTCTATCTCGCGGCAGATATCCGGGTTGTCTCCGTAGGTGTGCTTCTTGTCGTTCGCGACCTTGGCGTTGACAAGCACCTGTGGCAGAACCTCCATAAACGTGTTGGCCTGTGTCAGCGTTTTGCTCCACGACCTGAGCGCGCAGAGCAGTTTAAGCGCCGTTAATATGCCGTCGCCGGTAGTGCTGTCGTCAAGAAAGATGATGTGGCCGGACTGTTCGCCCCCGATATTGTAGCCGCCTCGCAGCATCTCCTCCAGCACATAACGGTCGCCGACACCCGTTTTCAAAATGTCTATGCCCAGCTTTTCACCCATGAGCGACAGGCCAAGATTACTCATAACCGTCGCCACGACCGTGTCCTTGGCAAGTTTGCCTTGATCTCTCATGAAATTCGCGCAGATCGAGAGCGTTTCGTCTCCATCTACCAGCTTGCCGCGCTCGTCCACGAACAGGCAGCGGTCACCGTCTCCGTCGAAGGCTATGCCTATATCCATGGAGTGATCCGTAACGTATCGCACAAGAGAATCCATGTGTGTGGAGCCGCAGTCATGGTTGATGTTCCGGCCGTCCGGCACATCGTGAATGATGTGGACATCCGCTCCCAGAACTGAGAACACCCTTGCGGCGACTTCGTAAGTCGCGCCGTTCGCGCAGTCAAGCGCGATCTTCATTCCGCCGAAATCTTTGTCGTCCACAATTCCCAGAAGGAAGTTAACATAGTCCGGCAGAGCTACTTCTTCGGTCAGCGCTTCACCGACCTGCCCGTGGGTCGGACGCGGCAGATCGTCAAGGCCGTGTTCGATCAGCGCCTCTATCTCTTCTTCGATGGAGTCGTCGAGCTTGTAGCCTTGCGCGTTGAAGAACTTAATGCCGTTGTCCTCGAAAGGGTTGTGCGATGCCGAAAGCATCACGCCCGCGTCGTAGCCTTTGCGCACGATGTATGCCACGCCGGGCGTGGGTATCACACCGGCGTTATAAACATCCGCGCCCATTGAGCACATGCCGGCGGTCAGCGCCGCCGCCAGCATTCCGCCGGAACGGCGCGTGTCCATACCCAACAGTATCTTGGGAGCTTCGCGCGTGTGCTTGGTCAGCACGTACGCCCCTGCCTTTCCCAGCTTGAATGCCAGTTCGGGGGTCAGCTCGCTGTTGGCCAGACCCCTTACGCCATCCGTCCCAAATAGTTTTCCCATGATTACCTCCATTAGACCTGCCCGGGAACTCTGCGACATTACCTTTGCGGTTAATTTACCGCCATTCCACCCTATAAAGCCAAAACCGGGCTTTATAGGAACCCCGCCTGACAAAAAATTGTTGCGAAAATTCGGCTTCACAGAGTTCCCGGACAAGTCTATTACTAACCACTGATATAGGAATATGCAGCTCAAACAGTATAATGCGTCGGGGTAAACAGCGCGTAATCTTGCGATTTCGCGCACCCCTTCTTTGATACTGTTTCGCAGCCATATTCCTATACATTGTATGTAGCCATGTGCAAAACGGTCAAGGGAAGAGGTCTCCCTCTTCCCCTTGACCTTATTTTAAAATGCTTCACAGTTTTAGTCGCTTACGCTGCTGTTCACATACTATGAACACTGGTTCTAAGGTTAGCTTCATGCCTCCAGGAGCAAGTTCCAGCATATGCCGAACTTGTCCGCAACCATACCGTACATCTTGGCGAAGAATGTTTCACCAAGGGGCATAATTATATGGCCTCCGTCTTGCAGGTTGTCGAACCATTTGCGCAGTTCGTTTTCATCGGAAGTGCTGATATTTAAGATGATGTTCGTACCGAAGTTATGTTCAGTATCCGGGGGAACGTCCGAAAACATAACATTCGCACCTGCGATTTTTAAGTCGGTATACATTATTTTATCGGCGAAACTGGCCGGCATGGGATTGTTCGGATCGGCCGGGGCGTTGGCGTAAGTCATGTTCATACCCGGATTTACGCCAAACACCTTTGAGTAAAACTCAACGGCCTGTTTGCAGTTGCCGTCGAAATTTATGAATACGGTAAATGATTGACTCATATTGTCCTCCTAATATTGTTATTTGTCGAGAGGCATTTCGAGAGCCGCTTGCGCTGCCGCCAGCCTTGCTATGGGTACTCGGAACGGTGAGCACGACACATAGTTCAGGCCGATCTTGTGGCAGAAGTTGATGGAATACGGATCGCCGCCGTGCTCGCCGCAAATGCCGATCTTGAGGCCTGGGTTTGACTTGCGGCCGCGGTTGACCGCCATTTGCATAAGCTCGCCAACGCCTTCGAGGTCGAGTCTTGATGTGGGGTCGGCTTCATAGATGTTGCGCTCGATATAGTCGTTAAGGATTTTTCCGGCGTCGTCGCGGGAAAGGCCATAGGTCATCTGGGTCAGGTCGTTTGTTCCGAAGGAGAAGAAAGCGGTGTCGTTAGCGATCTTGTCAGCCACGAGACACGCGCGCGGAAGCTCGATCATTACGCCGATGATGTAATCCAGGCTCACCCCGGACTTGGCTACCAGGTCGCTCGCGGTCTTCTCGACTATATCCTTGACGAAGCGGGTTTCCTTTACGTCGCCGACAAGCGGGATCATTATTTCCGGCTTGATGTCGAAGCCTTTGGACTTCTTGACCTGCAGGGCGGCCTCGATGATGGCCTGTGTCTGCATTTCGGCTACTTCGGGGTAGCTCACCGCCAGGCGGCAGCCCCTGTGCCCCATCATCGGGTTTAGCTCGTGAAGGTTCTTTGCCTTCATCTTGAGTTCTGCCACGGGCTTGTTCATATCCTTGGAGAGTATATTGAAGTCTTCGTCCTGCGTCGGAAGGAACTCGTGGAGCGGAGGATCAAGCAGACGTATTGTAACGGGACGCTCCTCCATAGCTTCGTAAATTCCCACGAAGTCCTCGCGCTGGAAGGGAAGGAGCTCGGACAGAGCCGCTCTGCGTTCGTCCTCCGTGTCGGAGAGGATCATCTTGCGCATCTTTGGAATACGGCTTTCCTCGAAGAACATGTGCTCTGTACGGGTCAGGCCGATGCCTTCCGCGCCGAACTCAATCGCTTTATGGGCGTCCTTGGGCGTGTCGGCGTTTGTGCGTACCTTGAGAGTGCGCACGGCGTCGGCCCACGACATAAAGCGCGCGAAGTTGCCGGATATTTCGGATTCAACCATGGGGATTTCCCCGGCGTAAACCTTACCGGAAGAACCGTCCAGAGAGAGATAGTCGCCCTCCTTGATGGTCTGCCCGCCAAGGGTGAACAGCTTTGCCTGCTCGTCTATCTTGATCTCTTCACAGCCGGATACGCAGCATCTGCCCATTCCGCGGGCTACGACCGCCGCGTGGCTGGTCATTCCGCCGCGCACGGTGAGGACGCCCTTGGACAGGTGCATTCCCTCGATGTCTTCCGGGGAAGTCTCAAGACGCACAAGAATAGTCTTTTCGCCGCGTCCCACGGCCGCCTTCAAATCTTCGGCGTTAAAGTATACCTTGCCGCAGCCTGCCCCCGGCGAGGCCGCGAGAGCCTTCCCGATCGGGGTCGCCTCCTCAAGCTTAGCCTTGTCGAACTGCGGGTGCAGAAGCTGATCCAACTGCTTGGGATCAACCTTCATCACGGCTTCGCGCTCGGTAATCATGCCCTCGTCAACCAGGTCGCAGGCGATTTGCAGCGCGGCCTGAACCGTACGCTTGCCGTTGCGCGTCTGGAGGAAGTAGAGCTTGTTGTTCTCTATCGTGATTTCCATGTCCTGCATATCTTTGTAGTGCTTTTCAAGCGTGTTCGAGTGCTTGACGAACTCGGCAAAAACTTCCGGCATTTCTTGTTCAAGCTCCTCGAAGGGCTTGGGAGTGCGCACGCCGGCTACTACGTCTTCACCCTGCGCGTTCATCATGTACTCGCCGTAAATCTTGTTTTCCCCAGTGGACGCGTTGCGCGAGAATACCACGCCTGTACCCGATGTGTCGCCCATGTTGCCGAACACCATCGACTGGACGTTTACCGCTGTTCCCCAGTCGTAAGGGATATCGTGCATACGGCGGTATATGAAGGCACGCTCGTTGTCCCACGAGCGGAAAACGGCGCAGATAGCTGCGTAAAGCTGTTCACCTGCGTCGGACGGGAAGTCCTTGCCCTGGTCGTCCTTGTAAATCTTCTTGAATATTCCGACGACTTCCTTGAGTTGTTCAGCCGTGAGATCGGTGTCCACATGTACGCCCTTGGACTCCTTGTATTCGTCGAAGACGCGCTCGAACTTCTTCTTTGATACGCCGATCACTACGTCCGAGAACATCATTATGAACCTTCTGTACGAGTCGTAGGCGAAGCGCGCGTTGGACGTGGCGCTTGCTAAACCTTCCACGGCGGCGTCGTTGAGACCCAGGTTGAGGACCGTATCCATCATGCCCGGCATGGACGCGCGGGAGCCCGAGCGCACAGACACAAGCAGCGGGTTGGCCGTGTCGCCAAACTTCTTGCCCGTGAGATTTTCCAGTTCCACGATTGCGGAGTCAACTTGCTTCTTTATGTCGTCGGAGAGGACTCTGCCGGATGTGTTGTAGAGCGTACAAGCCTCCGTAGTAACGACAAAGCCTTGGGGTATCGGAAGGCCAAGGTGCGTCATTTCCGCCAGATTCGCGCCCTTTCCGCCCAACAGCTCCTTCATCTTGCCGTCGCCTTCCGAGAACATGTATACATACTTAGTACCCATATGTTGCCTCCTTAGTGTTATAATTCTATTTCTTGCCTTAAGAGCCTGTATTCAGCACGCCGAAACGCTGTCTTGGCGGCTAATTTTACGCCATTCGTCGTCAGCTCCTTGCGTACCACTTCAGGTACGTGACGTCGCTTCCTCCTCGATTGGCGTAAAATCAGGCTCGCCAATCCAGCATTCCGGGTACTGAATACAGGCTCTAACTTCTCTGACCATCTCTTCATATGTCGGCAGGTTCATCCCGTCGACATTTGCCGCGGACTTAATTGCGTCATAGGCGTCTTCCAAAGTGTCTGCTTTCGCGACATATCTCGCTAAAATAGCCAGCAGTACCTTTGTCTCATACGCCATATTTTTCACCTCCGTATACTAGCGTTGCCATTAATTACTAACCACTGATCATTCTACATCTAAAAGTCCGGCCTGTCAAGGAGTTCTAGGGCATGGCGCGTGTTTTCGCACGCGCGTTCAAGTACCGATTCCATGCGGGATGTTATAGATGCGCTTATGTGTTCGCGGTTTGCGATTATGTCGGACGCGAAGCCGCAAAGAGCCGCGACATCCGGCTTTTCAACGGGGGTGTGGCTGGTTTGGCCCATTATATCCATCATTGCGGAGACCTTGGGGTCGTATACGAGGCCAATACAGGGAGTTCCCGTTTTCGCGCCGTATATGACGACATGCAGACGCATTGCGGCCACGAATACGGCTCCGGCTACGATGCTCATGTACTGTTCGGTGGACATGGCTTCCTCGAATATGCGGGAACGCGCGCGCAAACGCGAGGCTATCCGGCGTGAAATTTCCGCGTCGTTTTCAGGCTGCATGGCGATAAAGAGCGGCGTAAGGCCGTGTGTTCCGGCTACATGGTCGGCGAAAGCCGCAAGGTCATCCTCGAAGCTGCGCGCCAGGTATTTCCAGTTTCTTACGGATATTACGAAGTAGCGCTCGTTCGTCAGACCGAGTTCTGACAGTGTGTCCGCCGCTTTGTCAGAGCCGACCGGAGTCAACGCGAAGGCCGCGTCGGCGGTTATGGCCAAACGAGAGCCTGATTTCAGCTCAAAGTCGCTCAGCGCGCCAAGGGAGTTTTCGTCCCTGAGGGTTATCATGTCGATCCGCTTGACCGCCCGGCGAACGCGTTCGCGGTTGGGTTCGCTGCGTATGGGGCCGATTCCGTTTGCGTAGAGCATCGTGCGTGCCCCGCTTCGTACGGCAGTGTTTATTACCCACAGATAGTAGAGCAGGGACTGGGTGGACGTGAGGTCTTGCAAGAGCGTGCCGCCGCCGCTGATTAGCAGCCTGGTCTTGCGCAGGTATGAGCGTACGCGCAGGAAGTTGAAGCGGAATATGGAGCTTACGCCGTAGTCGCGCTCGGTTTGCAAAGGGTTTTTCGACAGTACGACTATGCGGATATCCGGGCGCTCGGCCTTGAGGTTGTCCACGATAGACTTGAGAACAGCGTCGTCGCCGTTGTTGCCGAAGCCGTAGTAACCGGATATCAGCACGTCTATCTCTCGAACGCTGGTGCGGACGCTCTCGTAAACCTCCATGGCGTCGGAGGCCATACGCTCCGTCGAGTAATCACGAGCTACAAGTTCCTTGCCAAAAATTCCCAGATCAGCGCACTCCTCAGGGGGCATCTCAATCAGGCGCAGAGCATCTTCGGCAATAAGCCGCGCGCTTGTGTCCGCGCAGCCGCGGCAGCAGAAGTTTGTCTCGACCCCCTTGTCGAGCTTGGACTCGTCAAATATGCCAAGATATCCTTCGTTGCCCGCGAGTATTACCGGCTTTGCCGCCGACATCGCCTCCAGCGCCGAACGGCTTACCCCCACAAATATGTCGCAGGCCGCGACAAACTTGTTGATGTCAACCCTCGCGCCGGCCATGACGACCACACGGCGGCCGGCGGCCTTGTTTACGGATTTTGCGGCTTCCATTACCTTGTGATAATCGTCGCCGTCTCCCACGATAACGACTTCAAGATCGGGACGGGCAGCCAGGATCGGCGGCACAGCCTCGATCAGTGCGTGGGCCGCAAGGCTGCGCTCCTTGTCCATACGGCTGACGTACATTATACGAAACGCCTCAGATTCGAGAGCGAACTCTTCAACAATGTCGCCGTGCGGCGTTTCCGGTGAAAATTTTTCCGTGTCGATGCCGTTGATCGTCACCTTGATGTGCTTGGATGGAAAACTGTAGTTGTCTATAAGGTACTGCTTTACGTCCTCGCTGACGGCAAGGCTCCGCTCTCCCCAGTTCGTCAGCACGTTGAACGGGAAACCGACCGTAAAAGTCCAGTGCGCCGTGGTGACGAAGCGGAAATTCAGCTTCTTCCTGAGAAGGCCGCACAAAAAAGCCGGGATACGCGCATGGGCGTGTACCAGCTTTATGTCGTTTTCGCGTATGATACGCCCAAGCGCGCCATATGCCGATATAACGTTTGCCAAATTCTTATTGTGAAGCGGCACGCGAAAATGTATCACGCCCCAGTCCGCAAGCTCAGCCTCATATGCACCGCCATTGGAGGCCACGTACACTTCCACACCCTGCTTGCGCAGCGCCTTGCACAGTTCAAGCACGTGCGTCTCTGCTCCGCCGATCTCAAGGCCCATCAGGGTCATCAGTACCTTGTAGCTGCTCATCTGCGATCCATTATAACTTGCTCTAGTTTATCAAGCCGGCTTCTCGATTCATCCATATTGTCCATAGTCGAAACAAGCCACTCGTTGATCTGCGCCATATCAAAGGCTTGTTTGTCCGCCTTCTTGTTAAGAGTTTCCAGCATCCTTCCGTGTTCCTCGAGCACTTTTCCGTGTTCTCCAAGTACTCTTCCTTGCTCTTCAATCGCTATTCCTTGCTTCTCAATCGCTATTCCCTGCTTCTCAATCATTTGACCATGTTTCTCAAGTGCTTTTCCTTGTTTCTCAAGTACTTCTTCCTGTTTCTCAAGTGTTTCTCCTTGTTTCTCAAGTACTTCTCCTTGTTTCTCAAGTGTTTCTCCTTGTTTCTCAAGTACTTCTCCTTGTTTCTCAAGTACTTCTCCTTGTTTCTCAAGTAGTTCTCCTTGTTTCTCAATCGCCTTTCCTTGTTCCTCGAGAATTGTTCCTTGCTTCTCCAATATTTGGCCATGACTTTCAAGCATTTGGCCATGTCTCCCCAGCGTTTGGCCTTGCTTGTCTACGGTTACTGTTAGGTTTTCCAGCATATCACCGTGTTTTTCCAGCATTTCGAGAATTCTGTCTTCTTTAGTCATGTCAATATCCCCTTTCGTCGTATATCTAGCCAAACTGTATTATTAAGAACCTGCGGTCAATATCCGAAATGATGGCTAGAAGAGGCGATTTTTCGCCAATCTAGGAAGCGGCGACGCCCGGGGTCCCCACGAAGCCCGGTTTTGGCTTCGTGGGGTGGACTGAGCGTACCCGTAGTGGTACGCAAGGAACCGCTGACGACGAGTGGCGGGAAATCGACCTTCTAGACAGCGTTGAGCGATATTGACCACAGGTTCTAAATATTGCCTTACGCAAATATCAGTTAATACGCTGCAGATCGTAGACGGCCTGATTGCCGGTAAACCTTATGCGAAGAAGCGCGAAATCATCGTTTAGTTCGTTGGCGTTTGTCCACATGCTTCCCAGATTTATGTATCTTATTCCGTCGCGCGCGGTTGCGGAGGTGGCTTCGCCCTGAGCGGAGACGACGAACACGGACATTCCAAGCCCGATAAACTCGGACAAAACTTCGTTAAAGAAGTCGAACTCGCCACGTGAGATGTAGGTGAGAGGATTGACGTCCATGGTGACGATTACATGATCGGCGCCGCTTACGGCGATATCACGGGAGAAGCTACGCCACTGCTCGCGGTTTGTGCGGAAGAAGCCGCCTTCGGCCGCGCTCATCTGTAAGATCACAACGTTGTCCTGCCTGTGTACGTGGTAATTACTGTTCCATCTGTAGTTGGGCGCGATGTCGCTTGGCCAGTCGCTTTCGCCGATGAGGAGACCTCGGGTTGTTGCTTGAGCAAACAGCGTACGCGCGGCTGTGTCGGCTGCCGCGAAGCCTTGAGGGGTGGAGCCGTCAGGTACGGACGTCCGTCCTGCGGCCACGATGTCGAAACTGCCATAGGGCGGCTCTCCGTAGATTTCCCTCTGCAAAAAGTCACTGAAACGGCTGTCCGGCGGCACGAGCAAACCTGAAAAATCAGGCGTGTCGTCACTTTCGGGGTCAAGCTCGGCCACGACCGCGAAGGTCACGTGACGAACAACGTCGCCGACCCACGCCTGTATGTAGCCTATGCCATCCTCTTCGGCCACGAACGTATTGCCTTGCATGTGTCCCAGAGACGTATCCGATATCGTAAAGTTGACGCCCGGCAGGCTGCCGCTGCTAGTTCCGGTGTGGTCGATTCCCCGGAAGTTAAGGCTGCGGCTTCCGCCCACTTGGACAGTGAATGTTTCAACTGAGGGGATAAGTTCCATCAATCTGCGCGCCTCGATCTCCTGGCGCGCGAACATCCCGTTGAACGAAGCCTCGAATATTACGGGCCCCGGCCTTGACGCATGGAAATAGTTGTCCATCCATCTGCCGTCGGGGTCGTTAATCGCGTTTACAGAGACAAATTCCCACGGGATATCTATACGGTTGAAATAGTAGTCAGTGGCGAATACCTCCATGCGGTTCGGTACAAAGGCATATATTGCGTCGGGGTATGCGCTGGCGGCTTGAATTTCAATGCGCACGGGAGCTTGCGGAACCGAATTGTTGAACACAGCCAGCGCGTTGGCGACTCGGCGCTGAGAGCCTTCGGACGGTGTGTTGACGACCCGCAGCTCGGGGTTTTGAAGTGTACTGATCCCCATTGCGGACGAGCCTCCGCCGTCGAGCATCATAGCGTTGTACGCCCCAAATTCTAGCATTAACTCGGCGGTCTCTTCGTGGGTCGCGCCTACGGAGTGTCCGCGCCCGTCGATCACCATCATTATGATGTGACGCCGGTCTTCGCTGACGCCCACAGCCGTGCGTGGATGTCGTCCGCCGATGACAAGCCCGTCCTCCACGTACTCCCCGTTGAGCAGTATCCGCCCGCCTCCGCCGATGGCCTGGGTTATATTCCCAAGATCAACGCCGGAACGCACGGTAAGAGCGATGCTCTGACCAACGGCAAAGTATTGACGGATCCAATCCGCCGAAACATGCGGCACAACCACAACAAAGCCGTTTTCAGGCACGTCAACGGTCTCGCCGTATTCCGACAAGTACGTTATGTAGCTGTTTTCCACCACAATCTTGAACAGCCCCGGGAAGCGTTCGTCAATCAGAGACGTATCGGACATGGCGTTGGTGTTTACAATTATCGGCAGCATCATGTCGGTGATCTTGTTGATGGATTGAATTTCGATATTGCGCTGGCCGTCGTTCAAAAAATCTATCTGAGTCTGAGTGTAAATTATGAATGGATTGTGCGGATATTCTATGTAGAGAGTTGCGTGTTCGTTTCCCTCTCGGTTTAAGCCGGTTCCGACGCTTATCAGCTCGCCGTCCCGCACTACCGGCCCAAAGCTTGCGCTTCGGATGTTCGCGAGCCCAAAGAAGTCGGCATTCACGCCGGCAACCGCTCCGTTGTCCAGCAGCAGGGTGCTGACAGTCTCGCGCAGCCCATGTTCGTTTACCGATTCCGCCGGGCCTATCACAATGTATGGATCGTCCACCGGAACAGTCAGCACGTGTATATCACGAAAGCCCAGCGACGTTACCTGCCGTATCCGGTGATAATGTACGTCCCGCGTAATAATTTCGGCAACGCGCCGCTCGAACAGTATATCTATGTTAGACGCCTGCACGGTCGTAATAAGTACGCCTGTCATCAGCGCCATACTAATCAAAGTCACAACAAATCCAATAAACTTCTTCATGTTGACCTCCGTATGTAGAGATTATGAAAATAAAACCGCGAAAAACCGCAGGGCTCTGCCCTACACCCACAAGGGACGCTGCCCCTTGACCCTTTCTTTTGTGCTTGTAATTTTACAAGTTTTAACCTAGGGTGTGTCGTCAATAGTTTTTCGAGAAGATTTTTGAGGCGATTTTTCGTCAATCGAGGAGGTGACGACGACGCGTACCCGCAGTGGTACGCAAGGAGGAGCCGACGAAGAGTGGCGCAAAATCGGCAAAAATATTCCGAAAAATCTATTGACGACACACCCTAGGGCGTGTGGGGCAAAACCCCACGGTCTTACTGCGAAACCTCGTGCACGGTCATGAACGCGAATAGATTGCTTGACTGTACACGGATGAGCTGCCCGGGTACGACGTGGTTGTTGCCGCTGATGAAGAAGCCGTTGGCGTCGCTTATATAGCCCTGAGCGCGCAGGCGGACAAAAAGGTTGCGGCGGTACTCGCTCTCCATAACGACGAGAGTGCCGTCATCCAAGCGTACAATGTCGTCGGCGGGCTCGTCCCAAAAATCGACGACTTCACCGAGCAGCGCGGCGTGCTGCTCAAAGAACATGTCTCCTATGTTTACGGCGTTTACGCTGTATTCGCGGACACGCTCCACGGAAAGAACCACATAGAATTCCTGGTTGGCGGCGATTATCTGCGCCGCCGTGGCAGTGCCTCCGCGCATTACAAACCCTGCCACCATTGCGGCGAACAACAGCACGACGGCCACGTCCAGCACACTTATTTTGCCGAATAATCTTCCGTTCTTATCTATCATTCTACCCTCTCCAATGTGACCACAAAGCCCGCCGACGCGAAGTCACGCGTACGGACGAACACCTCCATGCCGACCATTACGTCGAAGTTTCCCACGGATGTAGCGCGTTCGGTTATCTGCGCCTGAGCCTCCACCTCGATGTATATGAAGCTGAATCCTTCGACCTCGCCCCGGCGTATTACGTTGTTCTCGAAGTCGGGGGCGTCGGCATAGAATGGGCGCGAATCCACCGATATAATACGGCCTATCTCGAAGCCCCTTATCGAGTCAAACAGGGGTTCGCCGACTATCACGTTATTGATGAACTCCGAGCGTTTGTTGGTCAGCTCGACGGTATAGATTATGGTTGTGTCGGAGGGCGACGCCTCTACGCTGACCGGCGCGGAAAACTGTACGCCGACATATGCTAGAGCCGCAACAGCGGTGACCATCAATATGTCCATGACGGATAACTTGCCGAACAGCCTGAATTTCTTGTCGATCATGTACTCACCAGCTTTCTGTATACATTCGTAATTTTCTCTGTCATGCGTTCCGCGGTGAAGCGGCGTTCGTAAGCGGACAGCGCCCCGTCGGACAGCGCTTTGTATAATTGCGCGTCGTCCTTGAGGCGACGGACGGCGTGTGCCAGGGCGTCCCCGTTTCCGGCTTTTACGACAAGGCCGCTCACGCCGCTTTCCACGACATAGGGGTTGCCGCCGGAATCGCTCACTACGGCGGGTATGCCAAGAGCCATTCCCTCCAGTAAGGAGAGCGACGTGGCTTCCGCGCCTATGGAAGCGTTGATCTGCACATCCATTATGTTCTCGAGCTGCCAAACGTCCTTCACAAAGCCGAGCATTACCGCGTTGTCTATACCTTCTTCGGATATGCGCCGCCTGATGTGTCTTTCCGTCTCTCCCGACCCGGCGACGGCGAATTTTATGCCGGCGCAGGCTGGAAGCTTCGCCGCGTCCAGAAGGCAGTCGTGACCCTTCTCAGAGGAGAGGCGCGCTATTATTGCGGCGACAAAGTCGGTGGGCGCGAATCCCAGCCGGGCGCGGAGTTCGTCCCGCTCGACCGGTACGAGCCGGGGAGGACGCTTTACTCCATTATATATTAACGTGATACGGTCCGGGTTTGTTCCCGTATCGGTCAGGTTTGCCGTAGCCGCCGGCGACACGCTTACTATGCGGTCGCTGAATATGCTGTTGACCAGTCTGTTGAGCTGCTTTCGGGGGAATGTCTTCATATATGCAGGCTGATCGAAGGCGCTGTGTCTCGTGTAAACAACCTTTGTTCCGGCAAGTCTTGCGGCTATACGAGCGGATAATGCGGCATGCGTGTGTACGATATCCGGCCGTAGATTGCGAAAGTGTCTCGTAAGACTCGATATCGCGGAAACGTTCATGGATTGGTCGCTCATCCCGGCAGCTTGCGTTACGGGTACGCCAAGGCGTTCAATCTCGGGCGCAAGCATCGCCCCATGCGGAACAAGCACATGTATATCGAGCGCGCCCCGGTCGAAACATTCCAGAAAGTTCAGAAGACACCGCCCCGCACCGCCGATATTCGTGTCCGAAATAACGTGAACAATTTTCAATCTATGCAAATTCCACCACCTCGGCCCGGTCGCCGTAGACCCTTACAAATATTGACGCCAGAGCCAGCGACGCGAAGAAAGCCAGGTACACCTTGTAGTTATAGAAGTTGAAGTCAAATACCCCTTGGGTCAGGAACCCCGCCATCATAGCCATCATCAGAGCGGCGGCGGCCTTTAGCCGTACCTGATCCGCGCGTTTGTAGAACGGGTAGAGCAATTTGTAAAAAGTGATTATCAGCGCGAAGAACACGCCCAAGCCTACGATACCAGTTTCGATGAATATTTGCAAGAACAGATTATGGGAATGCTGCGCCGTCACAGTATTGAAGGCGTTGAGCTGGTATACGGCGTTGAACGCGTGCGTACCCTGACCCACCCCCGCGTACCAGAACTCGCGGATGCCGCGCAGCGATGCCTGCCATATGGCGATACGATACGCGGTGGACGAGTCCGCCAGGTTGGTGATTGAAAGCAGGCGGTCGAGCATTGTCGGCGGAAGGAGGATAGGCACAAGGAATATCCCCCCGGCGAACAGCGCGATCAGCCGTTTTTCCATCAACAGCACGAACACAAAGGCAGTCACGGCTATTGCCACGTAACAGCCCCGGGAGTAAGTGAACCCAAGATTTGCCATAAGCAGCAAGGCGGTTCCCAGGTAGGCGAAGCGGAGCCAGAGCTTGTGGGCAAGCAGCGCGCCTACCAGGCACAGCGGGATTGCCAGCAGCAGGTATGTGCCGTACACGTTTGGGTTGTCGAATGTTGAGAACAGGCGCAGTGTCATGCCCTCGAAGAGCTCTTCGTCCAGATGGGTCGTGTCTACCATGCCGGAAAAACGCTGCCACAAGCCGTACAGCCCAGTCCCGAGGGCGCTTACGGCGAAGATCACAAGAGCAGCGTGCAGCTTGCCCTTGGTGCTTACCACAGACATCAACAGGATGGCGAACCACATGTATAAGCCGGTCAGGACTGCTATCTCAATGCTTGGCAGGGGTGTGAACGAGTTGACGGCGGCGAACGCCCCGACTGCCATATATATCACGATCCATACGCCGAGCAAGTCCAGGCGGAACGAGTGCTTGCCGTCCGCCGCCAACAGTCTTAGGATGAAACACGCCGACACACCGATAATAAGCATGGCCGTCAGCATCGTCGGCAGGTACGGCGCCAGGAAGAGCACCCCTGCGGCACCGACGAAGGGGTAGGCCGCGACGACCGTCGCGCCGGCGATTCCTGCCGCGCCAAGCAGTACCAGGCTGCCGCCTTGGTCGAACGCGCTTGCGGCGATACCCAGAAATATTCCCGCGAAGACCAGCCATAGTCTGTTCCTGGTGTGGAAGTGTCTCTCCGTATAGGCGGGAAGGCTGAGAGAGAGAGCGTCGAGCGCCAAGGCAACGAAAACCGAACCCTTTAGCGCGGCGTAGACGCTCTTCCCCGTCAGCAGGCACAGGACGGCAACCGCCGAAAGCAGTATGATTACGGCGTCAATCCGCGCGAGTCCCCCGCTTGCGGCAACATACGCCGCAACTCCCGCAGCCATGCCAAGACCAACGCTTCGCAGACTCATCGTAAAGAGGCCGCGCGGAATTCCCCGTACGAAACGGACTATGCCACTGCCTTCATAAGCGTTACGGAAGACGTTCCGCCCGAACCGTTTCAACGCAAGGAAGAATCCGTTAACCATCCGAAATATCAGACTGCCGCGCAGGAATATCTCGTCGGACTCGCTCGTTACAACCCTCGAAACTACCGAACCGGAAAAAACCCGCGCGAAAAAATCCATCATGCCGTTTACGAAGCGGAAGAACAGGGAGCCTTCCATTATAAGCTCGATTTTCCGCCATATCCATATTGAAAAAAGTGTCAGATTAGTCATGCGATACCTAGCTTTCTAAGAATGTAGCCTACCGTCAGACGCGCTTCGCTTACTGCCAGCATGTAAGTCAGCGACAGATATGTCAGTACGCCTACCGCTGCGGCAAGAATCAGTGCGGTCAGGTCGGCAAGCGCGCCGCTTTGCGTCATGCTTTCAAGCGCGAAGCGCGCCGCGACGCCCATCGGTATTGTACATACAGTCATCTTTACTACGTCAAGGGTCGCCGGAGCGTCCCATATCGCCTTGTTGCGCGCATACATTACGACGAAAAGCGCCGCGGCGCACAGCGTCATCGCGATTGCCGAGCCAAGGGCCGGGGCCGCTATTCCCATCCGCCCGACCAGGCCGAAGGATATCAGGGCGTTGACGGCTACCGCCGCAATGCCTGTTATCAGAGGCGTCCGCCCTTCTTTGTAAGAGAAGAAGCCGCGCGCCAGCACATTTTGTACGCCAAAGCCCACAATACCCACGGCGAACCAGCTCAGAGCCGTACCCGCGAGAACGCTTGTCTCAGGCGTGTACATAAGCTCTCCCCTCAGGAAGAGAAGGCGCACAAGCGGCGAAGCGACGACGATCAGCCCGACAGTCATGGGAATAAGCAAGTAGAGCAGCCCCTTCATGGCACCCCTGAGGGTCGCCCCGAAAGACAGCTCGTCCGAACCGTGAGCAAGGCGCGAGAGCTTGGGGAATATGACGTTCGCAACGGACAGCACAAACACGCCGGTTACAATTGTGTAAACCGTGTTGCTGAGGAGCAGCGCCGTACTGCCGCCGACTATGGGCGTCACGGCAAACATATTGATTTGCAGGTTTATCGGCAAGACCCAGGTGAAGAGCATCGCGGGGGCAAGAAGTTTCGCGATTTCGGCAATGCCCGGAGCCTTGATATCTATAGCAAGACTATACTTATAGCCGTACTTTCCGAGAAAGGGTATCTGGATCAGCAATTGCAGCGCCCAGCACAGCACGAACACTAGGGCGAGCCCATAGATACCGAACACGTCATAGAACATAACGTAGTACACAATTATGACGACGTTGGAGAGCAGGCTCATCGCTGCCGGAATGTAGAACTGGCCGAATGTCTGCAAGACCCCAACCAATGTGAACGCCATGCATCCCAGCACGATCATCGGCGTTATAATCCTAAGCAGGTCTATAGTCAGGCTTGCGTAGTACGGCTCAAACTCCTGGGCGCTGAGGCCGACAATAACCGGTGCAAGCAGCCCGACTGCCAGGGCCGCAAGCGCGCTTGCCGCTATCACAATATTCAAAAAGTTGTTGGCGAGCGCGAATGCCTGCGGCTTGCCGTACCGGGACAGGTGTTCGGTAAATATCGGGATAAAGCTTGCCGTAATCGCGGCGGCAAACATCGCGTC
>Ga0131853_10007719_pt1 | contig 19509 bp, 8 predicted proteins | sample TergutLab28metaG_FD_92764 | JGI IMG/M metagenome (GOLD analysis project Ga0131853, IMG submission 92764) | Labiotermes labralis P1 segment gut microbial communities from Petit-Saut dam, French Guiana - Lab288 P1 (version 2) (version 2) | ecosystem: Host-associated > Arthropoda: Insects >... | reverse complement strand
TCAATTGACCTCACGAGGCTCACGAGGCTGAGTGGACCCCGTTCCAGACCCACTACTACTCAGAAAATCTGGTAGCGCCGGGGATCGAACCCGGGACCTCTGTATCTGTAGCCAGAAACTACAGACCTTTATATTTAGAAATGATGCTGGGGTGTATAACAGTTCTCTCTGCAGCTAAAATGCAAATATTTTTCCTATTGCTTTGACAATAGCCTGGTGGCTGTTTAGCGACGTTCCGGAGGCACCTACTGTCTCCATGTTCATAGTCCACAACACTGAAGTAAGATCCGGCTAAGTCAATTACACGGTGTCCGGCAGAAAAACCTGACAATTTTTAAGTTATAATAAAATGAAAAGTATACTATCTTTTTACGTGAATTTATTACTAAAATCGTCTTTATCTTAAACCATTTTAATTACAATATTCACTTCCTAAATAGAGTGCCTGTGAGGTGGCGTCCATTGTAGTCAGCACATTCCCGCAAGCGGAGGACTTCTTACAAAAGCCTGACGCAATATTTCGACGTTCTTAGGAGTTCTAAGTGAAGGCTCTCTTTCTGGAAGTTTTCTTTTTGCGGCAGACGCTGTTTCTCTGAAGTTTCTCACCCACAATAGCGCAGTATTGCGACTAGGGACACTGTCGTTCCGATGAATATTGAAGTGTCGACGAAATATCCGCTGAGTCACAAAGCCAGAACCGTTGTTTTAGAAATACGTACGTAGTCTCCACAGCGAAAGACCGATGCTGTACAGACCAGCACTCCATGGCAAATGAAATGCTTTGAGTCTCGCCAGAAGGGCGCTCAAGGACAAATTCCCCACGACAAAGATTCCACTCATAGCTGTGTTGCCAAATCGTCTGGTATTTCTGCCGGACCCTGTATATACAGTCTCAAATAGAAGAGAGTTATGAGAAGGAAATGTGTATACAAATAAGTAAGTAAGGTTTCAGGAGGTGGCGGCCATGGCCCCCTTTGAAGACAGTACGTCGGAATTAATTTTGAGTGAACTCTAAAAATCTTTAACATAGTTGTATGTCGGCGAAGATAATTAATTAACCAGAACAGGCCAAATTACATAAAGTTTCACAAGCGCCTTTGTGCGTATCTCGCGACAAAAGTGACGTTGAACTCATTACGTATTGATTGGTGCGTACAAGGTTTTTGATCAGCAGTACAGAGAGAACTGAAGTACTCATTTCATTTGTCTCATATTTTCCTCATGCACCAAAGTTTTGTAAGTAATTATAAGTGTCAGTTAATCTCCACAGAGTTTACTAATCCTGGGGCACACTGCCTATTACTCTCAATAGTTTTATAATAGAAAATGCCACAAAAAAACCTAATTTAAATGTAGTTTTTCGCACTTTATTTAGCACTCAGTAAATATTCGTCCTGTTACACCAACTGATTTTCTCTCGATGGCACTTTTGAAACACCTTGCTCTACTATACTTGTTTCGAATAGCAAGTGTGATTTTTGTGTTAATTTAGGATTTCTTGAATTATATTGTCAGGTTTTAGTAAAAATCAACACTAATTTAAAATACACAGATTAAGTACGTACTAGTTTTTTTACGGGGGACAGTAAGAAGGACAAACAGACAGAAAAGATGAAGAAAGTGTTTCGGAGAAGTTCCTACACTTAAGCGAATGGATGATCACTGTTGCATTTTGCCTATATTTCCCACACATTCCTTCACTTGATTGCCTCACTCGACGAAGAGTGAAAACATATCATACAATGTTTAATAACCCCACAAATTTCTGCGAATTATTAATAATGATTCGTTGTCTTGAAGCAGAACTCTAAGTACTAAAGACTTCCAATTATTGACCATCTTATCTTCCGATTTTAATAGCTCTAAAATATTTACAAAAACAAATGTTCTTCAAATTTGACATATATTTCACGCTAAAACACTACACAATTTTCAAAATATTTGCGCCGGTAAATTTCGAAATTCTCTCTTATTTAACTCAAAGGAAGAGAGGGGTGAGATTCAACGAGCTGGCTGGTTGATGGTCCAAAACTGCAAGTGACTGTGTCAGTACCGCCATTACTTCAGACTGTTCTCCAAGTTCCTTTCATAAGGGAACAAAATGTGAAAATAGGTCTAGATAATTGAGTGAAGGGGAAAAAAGCGAAACGGGAAATCAGTTATCCAGTCCACGCGACTGAGGAAAGACGTGACAATTGTATAAGAAATTCTTCCTTTCCTTTCAAAGATATGACTGTAAAAGGGAACGGCGCACGTGTCTGGTGTTGGATGGGGAATACACAAGTTGACAGAGCTTCAAAGACATCCACAAATTCTGACGTGAGGCGAAACTGTAGACCGTAAAAATAAGAAAGAGCTGTCGCAGTACAACTCACATAATGCAAAGTATTTCGATTTTTTACTCCTAGTCTTCGCTCTGTTTGACATGCAAGAAAATCTAAATTGATTTATTGAATAAAATCTCTTAACTTAGGCCTACCTCCTTCCCAAGAGGCGAGTGAAACGCCAATACCACAATGTCAATCTTCATTATAAATTTTCCCGCATTTAAATCCCTAACAATATAAGTGGCTTCACCTACCCGCAGAAATCCAACAAAACATTTCATGAACGGCACGAACAAAAATCCATGGTATTAGGCAACGGTCTTCAAAAGAAAGAAATTCAAGGTCGAGGGATGCTTATTGTTGATGTCCAAGTGTCTCTCTCTCTCTGTCTGGTCTTATAATAAAACCAAATAGATCCACTAATTTCTCAAATTTATTTTTGGAATAAAGCTCTACATGTTTCGGACAGTTCCTCTCTCCATCATCAGGAGGTTTTCACTGTACACACAGCCTGCTCGCAAGCTGTCAGTAAGCCTGTGTGACATATACCATTGCTGTGTGTACAGTGAAAAACTCCTGATGATGGACAGAGGAACCGTCCGAAACAAGTAGAGTTTTATTCCAAAAATAAATTTGAGGAATTAGTGCACATAGTTGGTTTTATTATAAGCATTTATCACGATGCACGGTCACTGAACGTCACATTCGTCTCTCTCTAAATCGCCTTAGAACAAATATATTGATATTTAAGAATCAATTTCTTGCAGTAATTACACCAGAGACGTCGTCTGTGACATTAAGGGAGGAAAATATACGGTATTTTGGGTTTGTCAGAGTAGCATACTGAGGAGATATTTGGACACAGAAGAGAAGAAATAATAGCACAAATGAAACTGCATAACGGGAAACTTCATAATATATGTTCCGTGACAGACTTTATTAGGGTGATCGGCTGAAGGATAATAAACAGGTGAAGCACGTATCACACATGTAATAGATGGAAAATGGGTACAAATGTTTAGCTAAAAATTTAATATATATATTTTAGTATGTGAAGATGGGAGGATTATATTGATACTAATTCTAAAGTTGTAGCTTGAATAGTAAAAAACAAAACTTGAAAGTTATGTGAACAATACTTTAAAATTGATTGTTACCCACCCAGATCCCGCCACATTTCAGTGACAAATATCAGTCTGTTGATGACGTTTAGAGAAGCAACAACTCTTTGAAGATTACTGTTTCACTTAATGTGAAAAGATGTGTGGTCTCGTGAAATTTAGCAATATTGTTTGAAACCTGCTTCCCGCATCGTTAATAACTCTTACTGTTTGCCATCAAATTGGAAGCAGTAGCAGTAGCAGTAGCAGTAGAAATGTAGGTACACCCTTAAGAGACTGTACGTTGTAACTTCCAAACAGGCTGTCATTGTAATAGTTCTGGCCATCAGTATCTCAGATATCAAAAATCAGAATTCAGACAGGCAAGCAGTACAAATACGACAGTTGATTAAGTGGCTGATGAAATTTGCAGGCTTGTTGCAGACACGGAGTGAATCTTACACTGCACAAACAGGAAATATCCTGCGGAATTCAGGAGCTTGTTGTAATGCTTAGTGTAATGAGATGGGCGGGGAATGTGGAAAAGATAAACAAAGAGAAATGAATAACAGGTTTTGGCGGGAATGTCTGAAGGGAGGGGACCGTCTGGGAGACATACACGTAGGTAGAAGGCTGGTATTAAGAATGGACTGAAAATTAATATAATGGGGTTTGTGGACTGGATTGGCAGGGTTAAGGAAAGGAGGAAGTGACATGCTGTTGTGAATAGAGTAAAACACAGTTCGATTCCATAGAAGGTGTGGAAATTATTACATGGCAGGGAAACTACTCCTTCTCAAGAAGGTTTCTGTTAAGTGGAGTTAGTTTCTTTCTGTTTGTTTGTTTGTTAGAGATTCATGTAGCTCATGTCAAGGACGGAATGTGAGTAACAGCTAAACACGGTGGAAAACGGGATAAAAGGCATAAAAAGAAAGCGCATGAGATAGAATATATCTAACGGGACCAAGAAAACAAAGAGAACAAAAGAAAGATAAAGCAATAAAAGAACTGCGACATTCCACAGAAAATCTCGCTCAGTCCAGAATATCTTCACCACTCTGCCTCTGAACCAGCTCCAGCATTGTGCTAACTGCAGACACCAGACGGAAATTTTACCAGCTTCTAGCCTTCTTTGTGTACAGCCTTTTAAAGCACCCTAATTGTTGTATACAAGCATCGCTATAACATTCAAGAATTCTGTAATGTGCCATCATTGGACGTGCACCTGGTTCATAAGAAATTTCGACAGGCGCTTACAAGAGTGTTAGTTTTATTACTTACAAAAAAAATACAGATCTTGTAGAAAAAGTATAAAAGGATGGGAGTGGATCCAGCAGATTAAGGACGGGACCTGTTTGTGCGTTCTTATGAAGACAGAAATGAAGTTCTTGACCAAATTATTGACTAAATGTTCTCAATGAGGACTCTGCTCCGAAGAAGGAAGCTATGCGATAAATGTAATCAAATAAAAAATACACATTTCAATCAAACTACACAAAGGCTGCATCCACTAACAACAAGTCTGTGCGGTACTCAGCTTATATATCTGGTTAGAAAAAGAATTTTTAACATCCACTTCCTCAGTCTAAAATTCGTTTATACCTATAATGAAAACATCTCTCTGAGTCTTACAAACCAATTAAAATTTTATGGCACACTCACTTACTCCCTTAACGTCTCTATAGCTTACAGTTATTTCATTTTTCCTTGCATTCTATTACTTTAACATTCTTAATAAAATTTCATATCCGTGGAATTCATTTAATAATTCATCTGCATCATTCAAAAAATCGGCATGATATTTTGCTCGTCCATGCTACTTACGGGAAACTATACACACTAATACCCATCTCCTCTTGCTTATACCTATAATTTATTCTAAGGTATTCTGCGTCCTGAGGTTTAGCTATAATGTAAAATTTTAGCGTAATAATATTCAAAAAGCAACTCACAATTTCTCATATATTCAGCTGCATCGATTACTTTAAAAGCCAGTCATCTAACCCTTCCAATTCTCTTCTAGACTATTTCATAAATGTCAAACTCTACTACTGCCGGCGTTGTAGTACAATTTTATTCAACACATCCATATTATTAGTTGTGATCTCACCCTTCCCTTCACTCACCACCCTCTTGTTTCTTGCACACCATCTGCAGTCTCCATCGTCAGTCTATTAACCCCCTTTAACCTACATTACTGGACTCCAGAAATCACCAATTCTTTATTTGTACAATTTCATTCGAATAACTTTCACAACCTAGCAGAATTTTCCCGATCATCCTCCTTCCTCACTTCTATCCTTTCCTCTCTTTTCACTCGGTTAAACAGTCTTGGTGTTTCTACTATACAGAATAAAACACAAAACAGCATCTAAACTACAACAACGTACTCTAATTAATACTCAGAAACCTGCAGTTCCTCTACAGGACGAATACATTGCGATTCTACCACCCAGAGTAACATTGCACCTCCTTTGTCACTGCCAACAAGTTAATATTCTGCAGGGAAATAAATTTTGTTTGTTTTGAGAATGGCACGAAATAAACGACCACAATTTACGGAAGAAATGTAATTTTCTTCACATTAGAACATTGCTTATTTAGGCCTATATATGTATATATGTGTGTGTGTGTGTGTATGCGTGTGCATGTACAAGTACACACAGTAAATGCTGTGTTTCAATAATTCACTTTTACACAGAAAATCACGGCCATACTGGCAACATCACTATGTGTATGAACCTACAGAATAAACTGTCATGGTGGAGTAACTGTTCCTGAAGTACATTCATTTATTCATGCCTCAGGTTCCGATCAGAATTTGTAACTCATTGGTAATGGTCCTCAACTGACGTGGAAATGACGTGCCTGCAGCGGTACTCCTATCAATCTGGCTACGTACAGGTCAATTGTACTGAGCTACGTCCGCATGGCACAGCACAAAATGCAGCTGGGCTTCGAGTACGTTACAGACTTAGAACATTTGTTTAAACAGTAGCAAATATATAAGACAACGGTAAGAACATGACGGAAATTTTGATTTTTCTTGTTAATAATTTACAGCGCCGTTTCAACGACTTGTATCACTTGCTTGAATGTTTAAGAACTCTGCGCTTCGACCGCATGCTGTAACTGTGCAGGTGTCTTATACGGCTGCAGGGAGGAACAGCAGTTATCTCCGAAATATCATTAACAGGGGAATTTTTGGAAAAGAGAAGGAGTTCATTACTGGTAAGAAGAAATTAATTTGAAATGCTGTTTATATGAATTTTAGGTTTCATTTACTTAAAATATTGTAAAGTAAGATTCAAAATACAAGAAGAAAATATATTTGAAACCCGTTACACTCTACAAGAGCCAGGACTGGTAACCTGCCTACTACACATCAACCAAAATAATTGTTACCCGCATGGGAAAAGGTTCTGTAATTTACAATGGGAAAGAAATATGTTATAGTTTTAATATGAAATAACTAATGATAAATTTAGGTTTATTAACAAAGATAGAGATAGATTCACAATTCAGTGAAGAATAACTGTATTGATCGGGGTTTGGAAATAACGTTTTGCGGGTGGCCACCATTACCATCACGGAGCTGCGGCATTCAGTTTAGTAGAGACGCCATTACAACCCTGCAGCAACTTGTTTGAGATGGCCCCAATACACTGGCGAGTACGCTCTTTTAACTTGCGGATGTTGCCAGGCCGTGTCTCTTACTGTCCGTCCTACAGGGTAAAACATGCTTCCAAAAACAGTGTGAGCGAGAAGAGTCTGTATCTCCGTAGCGAGAAATAAGTCGCTGTGAAAGTCACGCTGTTTGTTGTTACCACATCTTATTTTAAAAAAAGACAACACACAAATACAGTCTCGAACTCTTCATGTAAACTACACTCCAGTGTTCAAGGTGAATCATCCTCGTTGTGTTAGTTAACCAAAGGTAACACCCCAACCTCACCACATCACGTCCGCAGCCGGTAGCCGATTAGCGGTCATCTTATGACGTCCAAACAGACGCCAAGGCAGACCAGTGTGAACACCAGACCCCCTCCCCCTCCTCACTACTAACAGCAGATACAACGCCGAGTACCAGCCGGCTTCACCCCAATCCCAATGACACCTCCAGCAAATACGACGTACATTATAACGTCACAGATGAAATACGACATCGTATAGATCTACCAAAAATATCTTCAGTACACACGCCCTCCATATCTTTGTAAACGAGATTTCGTCCCCCACTTACACCGCACTAATATTTGTACTGTACCATATCATATTATGTAGTTTTTTACCTCTGATACTGTATCCAACCTGACGATGGCCATAAGGGCCGAAACATGTAGTTGAAATATTTATATGTATCTGAAAATATAGTTGTGTTAAGATGGTAATACCCTTGCATTTGTTTACCTTTGGTTACACTCCAGTGAGATCTCTACAGGAATACTGACAGCGCCAAGTGATGCAATTCAATGTGCACAGCGAAGCATTTCTCGTAAAACAGACATTAACTGGCCTCCTTGTTCACTTGATGTTTCAGCAGCAGATTTTTATTCCTTGTGCTTACGTCAAGAGCAAAGTGTACAAAACACCTCCTGCTAGCATCCCTAACTCAAAACACCGAGTTCAGCAGCGCATTGAAGCTATATCGACTTGCTGCAGCGGATAATGACGTCTCTGCTAGGCCGACTGTAACAGCGCAGTGACGCTGATGGTGGTTACCAAAATGATTAAAGCTAATTCTCCACTCTTTTACAAATATGTGTTTTATCTTCACCTTTATTATTTCAATGGCTGTTTAATTTAAAGAAACGTCAGTTATTTGTGCCACATTATCTCAAATTCTATGCGTGTTTAGAACAAAGTAACTTCACGTACAAACTTCCGTTAGGTTTTCCGTACTGGAATGCCGGACTGCTGGCTAGAAGACAGTCAACCAAGTTACCGCGCGAGAATCTCATATCTCACTAGGCCTCCCCATTTCAAAATGCCGATGGTTGGTGACTTACAGTCAAATATTCCATCCTTGTTATGAGAAAGTTTTGGAATCCATAAATACGCTACGTGAGTGGAAGGTGTAATTAAAGCGACTGGTATATATAGTTACCATTTTATTTAATTGTTAAAGCATATTGTAATACGCAGAGAAATTCTCATCATGCCAAATCGTCATTAGGTCTGTGTTCGTCCCATCTCAGTCGTCGAATAAACAACTGTCATCTCAATGAGCTATTCGCATGACCGAACACACAGAATCAATACTTCTTGTTTGCAATTTTTCATCTTCGACCCCGTTATCTGCACGCGGTACAAGAACCACACTTATACAAACAACATTTAGGATAGAGGGAGACTGAGTTGGTAATCACGAATATTAGCCTTCACAAGCCTGGAATTAAATTAACAACTTCAAGGAGCGTCATCCCCGTTGTGTTTGTTAGAACCTAAGGTAATAATTCTATAAGCATATAGCAGTCATAACACAACTATATTATCAGGTGTATATAACTTATCAACATCAACTGCATGTTTCGGCCAACGCTGCTGTGGCCATCATCAGGTTGGATACAATTTATCAAAGAAGCTATACAGATATGATACAGGGCGAGTCTCTCGCTAGAGGCCCCAAACTATTGTCTATGTATACAGTCGAACAGCGCGGGTTTCTCGTTCGTAAATACTGGCAAACAGGTTCATTTAAAGCATGCCAGACGACATTTCGAACGGAATTTGGTGAAAGACGTGCACCATCGAAGTGTTGCATCCAGAAATTGGTTAAAAAGTTAGAGACAAGGGGAAGCCGACCTAACGCCTGCCGACTTCTTTCTTTGGGGCCCATTGAAGGGAAAAATGTACAAAAATACACCCCGCACAGTCGAACAACTCAAAGACGCTATACGCCAAGAGATTCAAGCCGTCAACGTCGACACTTTGGGAAAATTATTTCAGAATTTGGAGAAACGCATCCAAGTGTGCTTGGATGTGAGACCAGTTTCAGCATCGATTATGAGCAGATCCTGTTTTGCATCGTTCCCGACATGTGTATATAAATTTTCAAGACGTTATCTCAATAACATAATTTTTATAGACAATAGTTTGGGGCCTCTAGCGAGAGACTCGCCCTGTATAACACAGAACAATTATTAGTATTATTGTGGGTAAGGGGAACTAGATCTCGTTTACACAAAGTCGGAGGGAGTGTGTACAGATGGTAAAGAACCATCCATATAACACGTGTTATCCTCTTTGTCTATGACAATGTAGTGTACGTGCCGAGTCGGTTCATGCCCCGTGGGGTGCGGTAGGCCTGGGCCGGTGTTTGGTCCTGTGGCCGAAACATGTAGTTGATGATGTGTTATATACACCTGATAATATAGTTGTGTTATGACTGCTATATCCTTACAGAATTATTACCTTAGGTTAAATTAACAACACCAGATTAATCTACTTCAAAATAAGACGCAAACTTGTTCACATTTTTCCGAACTAAACACGAGGGTGCGATTTAGAGTAGAGTCTCGAAAACGACAGTTACCTCGAAGAAGAACAAGTGGCCTCGTTACAACAGCAGGTAATTTGACGGACAGTAACGTGTACTTGCTTGCAATGATTGTCAACACGTGTAAGCAATTCTTGAACGCAAAATAAACTCCTTTAAAACACATTTACTGTTTTCTATTTATCATCCAAAGTTTTCCCTAAAAATCCCTTTTTAAATTTGGAGTTCGTTTTAAATTAGAAGGCGTCGTTAATTCCAAGTAATACGGTATTTAAACCCAGCGTCTGACTTATGAGGCTTCCTTGAACAAACTGCATAGCTTCAAGTGATATGGAATTGATGCACAATCAATTGGAAAGGAAAGGAAAAGGAAAGGAAAAGGAAAGGAGAGGAAAGGAAAGGAAAGGAAAGGAAAGGAAAAGTAAAAGTAAAAGGAAAAGGAAAGGAAAGAAAAGAAAAGAAAAGAAAAGAAAAGGAATGGAAAGAAAAAAGGAAAGGAAAAAGGAAAGGAAAGAAAAAGGAAAGGAAAGAAAAAGGAAAGGAAAAGGAAAGAAAAGGAAAGGAAAAAGAAAGAAAAGGAAAGGAAAAGGAAAGAATGATTTGCAATATGTTATTAGAATTACGCTAGAAGGCATGCAGTTAAAAATACACATTCCATAGGGCAGTGGTATGTATGTCTACCACACACATATCATGTTAAAGACCAACATATTTCGTCCGGGTTCTGTATTACAAGAATTAATTTTGTTCCATCCTTTACTGACTGGCGCATTGTTTTTTGTGAGGTAAGAAAGGACTGTCTTATAAGGGATCGAGAAGTAAGGGAGGAGTGGGGTGAACCACATCGGATATAAAACCAGCTGCTTGTTGACGGAATGACTGCTATTTCGAATTTGATGTGACTGACTTTAACGAAACAAAGCAAAACTGCATTTTGTACCGGCAGAAATGGAAGAATCGTGTTGTGGGGGATGGGGAAAATCCTGATATTTCATGTATTTATCGAAAACGCTTTCTAAAAAAAAAAACATTTTAATGAATCTTCAAAGCCATGAAAGCATCAAGCCGTATTTAACGCAGGGTGGGTCAGCACTATAAATCGATACAGGAAACGTATTTGTCAAACCTTGGAAACGCGTCATGACGCTGTACACACGTGTCCACACACAAACACACACAATGGCCCAATAGGTCTTACGGGAAATTCTTTATTTCTTCCATTATTTATTTATTTATTCCCAGTATTCCTTTCGAACAGACCTACCTACGTCATTCTCCCCACTTTACCCTAGAAGCCGGATGCTCTGTCTTTAGAAGACTAGACTATTGGCCGGAAAACAGAAAAAATCGCAGTACTTTGCGAGCAGGTGCAACAGATTTTTCTCGTCTCCACCGCATCCAGAACAGTGTAGCCCACTCGTTCACCCATCCACTGGCTACTAGTAGCTATTCTTCAACTGGTAAAGCGGTCGGTGCGCCAAGCTGAACATTAACTCCCGTCGAATGCCCAGATGTGCTGGAGCTATTCATATACTCCTCGGCACTTCTTCTTGACAAGTTCTTTAATTAGGGACACGGGTAATTTTACCTTTAGCTTCATTCCTTTTTGTTTTTCATTCTTTTGCTCTTTCCTTCATCTATGCCGCGTTAAAATTTTCTTCTCTCTCGTGTTCTTCCGTTCTCTTCTTAGTTTCCCAAGTCGATCCTTTCAATAATGAAAGCAATCCGACCAGTCGAAGCACAAATTTATTGTAGCGATTTTGATTGCAGCTACATGTTTCGGCTACGTAATGTAACCATCATCAGGCCGCAAATATAAAAAAAGTAATAAGGACAATTATATATCTGTAGCCTTACGTAATTCTCCTTTATATTTTGCTGATAATTACAGCCTTATCACGGCTAAATTATTTAGCCGAAACACGTAGCTGCTATCATAATCGCTACAGTAAAAATTGTGTATTGACGGATCGTATTTCTTTCATTACGAATTCTACAAGCAGAAAGGGGATGCCATATCTTAAAACAATCCCTTTCCTTTCTTTCCTATTTCTTTCTCACCCCTTAAATTTTACTTTATTTTTTGCCTTCGCACCTTACTGGACAAGAAACAGCATGTACACCACTGACCAGTATATAAACACCTCCAGTGTTCTGTGGACTGAAAAGGATTTGTTATAAAATTATACAACATAAAACAACAAAATGCACAGTTTTCTGAATTATTTAATTCCTCTTGTCTCCTATAATTTTCGAGCCTCATGGGTTCATTCTCAGGGAGACAGGTGTGTATACAGTACGGTATGTTTTATTTGCATCTGTGTGAGCAGTCTGGTGGATAGGATGAGTGTAAAACATACCACGCTGCATATACAACTGTCTCCCTGAGGATGAAATTGCGAGGTTCGAAACATGTAGGAGACAATAGAAATTAAACATTAATTTAGAAAATTATACATTTCTTTGGTTTGTGTTGTATAATTATATCACAATGCACGGTGCAGAAACATTAAAAAGGATTTATGTTAGGCCTGAGCCAACCACATCTTTTGTTTTGATTGTCAGACATGTATTTAACACAACGGGCTTTAACACCTGACATCTGGTGAGTACTCATGTTTTTATAGCGGTGTGTCTGAGGATTCCAGTCTTTTGGGATGTGCTGTGTCAAGGTCTAATCGGTTGCCTGGATTTCAAGAAAAAAATACTGGCCACAATCTTACAGGTCGAAAAAACCTTAAATTATCGGACAGTCGACGATTGAAATTGAAGCCAATACGTTCTCTCAAAACGTCAGGACCCGACTGACCAGTGACACGTCATGTCACTTTTTAGCTTCCTCTTCAAGGGCCTAAGTGACCAAATATTGCGACTCTTGAAGTTGACGCTTAAAGGTTATCTCCAAGGTCCGAAAAAAAAACTTAATGACGTGGCTTCTTATCTTTGGAAAACGGGCTTCTCAACCCCAACCTTTCTTCTGGTTAGACGCATTTAACCTTTTGGCGCTGGAATTATTTTTTAAATTTTAGCACACCCTGTATACAAAATGTGAATAATACAGGAACCAAATACGTTAGAATTATGAAACAAACTGCATTTTGAAGAGAAAACAACGGAGAGTATACACCATGTTTAAAATATTCAGTACATATATTTGTTGAATAAATATATAAAATGCAACTTTAGAGGTTAGCGGTGCGGTACGACCACTATAGTTGACATTGGGCGTCTAAAGGTTAATGTCACATCCAGCTGATCACTCTGGGACGTTTTTCATGCAGTTCGTATCATTTCTGTTTCTCCTTTATTTTGGCAGCCAGTATACACGCTAGATTAAGTGCCTGCTATTAAATTATCATCTATAATCTTTGCAACGTACATTTCATCTAGGCTGAAACAATGCTCGAAGAATAGCTTCCTAACCCTTTAAAGCCTGTGACCCCATTGCAAAGATCAGACAGTTAATACTCTCTAGGGAGGGCACCTTTACTGGGGACCCCGAAAGATATACTAAGCAAGGCTCGGATATAGGTGTCCGCTTCCACGGGGGCCCCGTTTTTTTGTGGAACATGGAAGAGCGCTTCTCTCTTAGGGCTTTCTTATTTAGAAGAATTTTATGGGGTTTTTTAGAGATTTGCAAATGCCATGTAAACGGGTATCTCTCTACATAGGGACCCTGTTGGGATACCGGGAGAGGTTCGTTGGTTGGGGATTTTTGAGAGAAAAGAAATGTTCCTTTTTTGGACCCAGAAGACATTAAGATTTTAAGTTTGGGGGTATATGGAACTTTAGTAATGGAACTGGGCTCTCCTGAGTTGATAATAGATTATGGGGCAGAAAGGGCCCTCCATAAGGCCTAGGTACATCGGGATCATAAGGGCTGGAACCCAAAACTAAATAAACAATCTATCAATAATCTTTAGGAAATACTCGTTCTTTTCTACAAGATCATATGAAACACATAAATACCTGTGCTGAAAGAATTTTGTAACCTTACTGTTAATGATGCAGTATGCATACTCTTCATAACTGCAGGCTGTACTATAAGTCTATACTGTAATAAAAAAAATGTTCTGTCATTTAACCAGTACATTACTACATATACTTTAATATGTACGGAATTCAGTCGGATATCAACGTCAAATCTGCCTATTTGTAACTTTCAGGCAACATGACAGGTATCAGTTACAACAGCTTTACAATTGGTGTTAACACCCTGTCAATCCCACGCGTCTCCACACAAATCTAACTCATGAAACTGTATTTAGTCTGATATATAGGCCATGTGCTACATACTGCACAGGCTCCATAATACCAAAGTTACTTTTTAAGTTATGGTTACGGTTTACACATTTCAGAATATCCTGACAGAATTGTTTAGTGTACCTTGACACCCTCCTCTGTCTCGTTAAGACTGCTGTTCCCATTCTAGGCCGCGATATGTGTGCACATTGTACTCCACATTACCTACAACTACATAATTATATAATTTAAACCTACTCGCTAAATTAACTACCCAACTCCATCGACCAGAAATCAGGTGATTATAGCACATAACATGGAGTGTCAAGACCCATAGCTTCTTCTATGGCACGTTCCGTTTCCGAAACTCATGCACGTACCAGCAAACTGCTCTTGTGTAATTTTCCATAGTCCTAGGGACTATCTTATCTGACAGCACCACCAATCAGCTTATGACGTCATCATTAGGCTCCCTTATCAGTTCTTTATTTATTAATCATTTTAATATTTGCCGCTTTATAAACTGGGTTAATGATGACGCAATTATATTAAAATTGATTAATGCTTAGAACCAGTCAGTGTAAATTGTACTATATTTGTATTGTTATTTTGTTTAATAATTTTAGAAGTAAATTACATATTATTATTAAAAGGATATTGAATTAAACATTCTTATGTTGGGCAAGCAGGCGTAAGCAATGTGCAAATATATTTATATATTTTTGTTTAAGAAAGTACATTAACTTATCAAGCAACGTTTAAATATATTATAAATAGCGAAGTTATAACACGGGTAAGTCACGCGAAACTCTCGACTTCAGTTCCCTTGGAACAGTTACGTTCAGTGAATTTAAAACAGACTTGTGGAGGTCTGCATCCGTCAATAAAGTCTGTCCGGTGGCCTTCGTATTGTAACAACATCCTTTGTACAAATTTCTAGTTGATGAAATGCTTTGGGGCATTTCCAGACCAGCCAATCATTATTTCGGTAAAGAGCGTGATGAATGCGTCGAGTAAACGAGGATAACATTAATCACAACCTCATCTATTAACATGAAGATTAACTCATTGGTGGGAGATTACCTAAATTCAAGGCTACCTGAGCAACTCACAGCATTTCGATACTTATCTGGCGCATGGATTAATTGTTATTTGCTTCAAGGAAAGTGTTATTTTTCACAAGTAATTTGCTGATATAACCAGTGCAGTAAGTGTCTGCAAAATTAGAAAGTGCGTTTCGGAGAGAACTTATGAAGCCCATTTCCCATTGCTCAAGGATTTAATCATGCGGCGTTATTAAAAACTTTACGTTTACTTATTTTGAAAATTACTTCAACACGGATTCCGTTCATTTTAATTTTTTCGGTTTCTATTCGAAGTTTCGCTCAGTTGGGTCACCATTTTGAAATTCCTGGCATAAAGACAATATTTTGCACATAACGTGCAAAATGGTCTATCTTCATGGCAAATCTGACCATAAAGTTATTTGTAATTATTCATTAGTAATGACCATCAGACAGAAACTAAATAAAGTGCTCGCACAAACTTTGGGCTGTTAATTTAAAATACACAAAACATTATCAGAATGAAATTCCAAATTTTTCAAAATTATTAATACACATGACTTCAGAACCCCGAATTAATTGTTCCCCACGTCGCTTGAACACACAACAGCAAGCTGGTATTACTGGCAAAAATAAATACGAATTGTGACATCTGGATAGTCAGTAAAGGGCAAAAGATTCTTATGCCATTTTGTAAATAATGCTGCAATGTTTTTGACGTTGCAGGGGCGAGATTCAGGCACGATAACAGGGAGTGTGGTGATGGCACATGCCTACTTTGTGCCTTAAGAGAAGACAGTAATCTAAAAATGAAAGAAATGATTGCACTTTAACACTAATTTGAAGAGTTAATGCTGGCTTATATCACTTGTACTAAGATTACGGACGTCTGTGAGAAAGTGCATTCTGGAAGATAAAATTTTGGAGGAATATACTGCCTCCATTTTCAAGACAGCAGTTGTTAGCTGAGTAGAGAGATAAGAAACTTACAAGAATTGTTTGTCTCGGCTGAAAATTTTATAATAAATACATCATTCATTTTTGACACAATTTAATAATCCACACAAAAAAATCAGGTATAAGGCTCCTAAAGTTAATTCATTTTTTTAATGAATGCAACATGACTCAGATGGAATCCGCTAACAGTGCTTGGAAAATGCGAAGAAGAGATGGAGTATGCAAAATAACATATGACTGCCACCAACAGCACTTTTCCTTTCGTATTAATCCCTAAGGACAAGGATGAATGTCAGAAAATCCGCCATTCTTTTCAGTCCCATGAATTAAATTTACGTGGGTAATATTTCTTGTGAACTTGAGAAGAAGATATTTCAGCAGTATGTTCAATGTTAATAAAAATCCAACCAGATGCAACAGTATTCAGATATTTATTCATTGCAAAGTCACTCTACATGTTTCGGGTGTCACAGCACACATCAAGCCACGTTGGAGGGAAGTAGCTGTACCAGTATTATGACCTGTACCGGAGGTTGCGGTTACAGCTTTTAGTACTCCTGATTATGGGTGCTGTGACACCCGAAACATGTAGAGTGACTTTGCAGTAAATAAATATCTACATACTGTTGCATCTGGTTGGATTTTTATTAACATTGAATTACGATGTACGGAACCATGAGTTAAAAAAAAGTTTAAAATTTCGGCAGTATATTACAAAAGTTCGCTACGCACAAATTTTCAATATAGTGTTCTGAATTCTTGAAATTCTGTACAAATTTTATTTTCATTGTTTTACGGGGTCTCATAGAAACAAGTCGTCCCGTTATAATTTACTATAAATTTCATCATTATTTTGCAAAAAGTTTAGAGTACACAGCTAGGAACTTCTATTTTACATTCAAACGCTCAGTATGATTTCTGTCTTCTAGGATGTAACGCTGTATTGTCTGATAGAAGTTTACCGACGTTTCGGGTAATCCTACATTACACATCATCTCGGTAGATGAATAAATCATGAACGAAAATTACATATGGTTTTCCGTGGAATGAGAGAAATATGGCAGGAATCTGTCCAGCAAATGGCAAGAGGGGTTAGAAGAGGAGCAAACAGCAGTATATAATCTGAAGCTTTCAAGGCTACAGAATTCAAGAAAACTATCAGTATGGCTTCCACGTCAGGTGGCTAAATGGAGAGTGAATCTACGATTCGAGAACCATTTCTGTTATTGTCACCATGAACCTTTAAAAGACCGTTTCTAAGTGCCGTAAAAAGAAAACCGTCACACTTTGGGTGAACTACAGTTTTCGGAAACCTAATCTTTCTTCATAATCTGAGTAAAAGCAGAAAATAACCGACATTCTCTGACGCTAAAATTTGTATGTAACGTCTCCAATCTCAGGATTCTAAAGCAAGATGTTAACTAAAAATTAGCCATATCGTAGAAGATTATTGCTCTTCTGAACCTTCCATATTTGATCTCCTTGACAGGGCAGGCTTCTCATTTTCCGAACGGCCCAGCACACCGCAGCGACAAATTGCCATCACTGTGAGCTGTGTTGGTACGTGGCAGTAGTTCGGAGTCGCAAGTCACAATCGGTTGGCCCATCAATACTGCTGCTTCGGCATTCTTTGGTTTAGAGGCTTGAAATATTATGATAAGAATTTGAGGTTAAGAGTTTCGGCAACTTGATTGCCAGAAACATACAAACAAATGTTCTGCTTTACTCTACGATATTGTAAACATTGCGGCAAGCGTAGAATGTTATGTAAAACATGCTTTCCGTGAGCGAGGCACCTGTTTATTTAACTGAAATACGTCTACTTACAAGCACCATAACTGATCCAAATAACCCAGAAAATTAGGCAACTTGTGCGCGTCCACTGTCACAGTCACTGTCACATTGATCAAACAGATGTGCGGTAGACCGTAATCGGTTGCGGCTTCACTCCAACTAACAAAATGAGGAGTACTTGAACTTCGCCCTAGCAAAGACCACGTTCATGATGCACTTTTGTGGTTTCTAGGAAACTAGTCTAGATGCCTGTATGGACTGAAGCAGGCTTGTTTGACAAGCAACCTTTCCAAAAAGTCTTAGGGACACTACAAGTTTATAAACGGAATCAGATATATTTTGAGCAAACATAGCAATATACTTCCTACTCCGCAGTTACTTGTAGTGGAAATAAATCCACCAACAGTTCGACGTCTCTTTAATTATTAAAATTAAGCCTTTACTTCTTAGGTGGTTTGCTTTATTCACGTTAGTCTAGTATGTTTGAACGCCATTGAGTATGTGGCATTTTCTTGATTGTGGCTTCATATTTTACTTTTTCTAAAGTCAGTTTTCTTCTTATTTACATAAAATAATATCCGTATCATTAACAATACGCATCTACAAATTTATATTTTGTTGCATATTCTGGCTCTTTCAGGTCTAAATTCATTATGTATGGTTTGAAGCTTCCACGGCGAGCAAACAAACGCAGGCTGTTGCTGTACATCGTATGGGTAGGTTTCTGTCGTTTGCATTTTTGTTTATATGAGTAAGTACTGGACATGTAGAAAACAAGGTCATCTAGGATATGACGCTCAATAGTTTGGCAGAAAGATATTAACTTTCTCGTAAAATGTATTCCAACTGTTACTTCGAAGATGGGGTTACCAAAATTCTCCGAAATGTTGATATATTCTGTAGAAACATACCTGGCGTAATTCAGAGCACAACAATCTTCATAGTCACCACAGTTATGGCATCAAAATTCGTATTACAGAAGTATTTTATATCGCATTATTCTAATTACAACTATTGGGTCTTAGCGTCAAATTGTAAAATATCTAGTTCCTCGACTAAATATTATCGTCAGTTGTTTTTCCCAAATAGTTTCAAGCGAATTTGACGTTCATAGGGCCGTGCATCGTCATATATTTCTACAGTAAAACCAACCAGGTTCACCAATGCTTCAAATTTATTTTATTTTGGAATAACTCTACATGTTTCGGACTGTCTTTCCGTCCGTATCAGGAGTTCACGACTGTACATACAGCAACAGGCATATTGTTGTATACTGGCCTATTCCCGGTCGAGAGTGTATCGTAGATTTTTCTCTCGGCAGGAGCGAAGCTCGAACCTCGGTCAGGACACTGAGGTGAGGGTTCCTTAATGTAGGAATAACGTAACTCCGTTGCACTGGGTACACATATGTTGGAGTTTATTAGATGAGAATAGTTTGGTTACAATACGGCGAAGACTCGGTAATGGTAATACGCCCCTGACGACTACCTCGTCGTCTGGTCTGCTCGACGTCTCGTAGGGAAGTG
>Ga0131853_10007718_pt1 | contig 19510 bp, 17 predicted proteins | sample TergutLab28metaG_FD_92764 | JGI IMG/M metagenome (GOLD analysis project Ga0131853, IMG submission 92764) | Labiotermes labralis P1 segment gut microbial communities from Petit-Saut dam, French Guiana - Lab288 P1 (version 2) (version 2) | ecosystem: Host-associated > Arthropoda: Insects >... | reverse complement strand
GCCGCTGACGACGAGTGGCGGAAAACCGGGGCCCCCACGAAGCCCGCTTCTGGCTTCGTGGGGTGGAGTTCGACCTTCTAGACGGCGTTGAGCGTTATTGACCGCTGGTTCTAAGACAAAACGCACACCGGCCTGGGGGCGGTGTGCGTTGATACTGCAAAACAGCTATGATACTTCGTCGTGGACGACGCCGTCGTTGTCGAGCCTCGCGTACAGCGACAGGCTGTAAAGACCCGCAAGGCCGATCAGCGCGTACACAAGACGCGTGAACCAGCCGCCCGTCCCCCCGAAAACCATGGCGATAAGATCAAACTGGAAAAATCCGATCAGACCCAGATTGATTGCGCCTATCACTATCAGAGTCAGCGCGATCCAGTCGAGTGTCCTTGATCTCATGCTTCCCCCTCCTCTTGTTGTGGCTTAGAGCCTATCCGTCAATAACGGCGAAGCAATTTTTTGAGATTTTTGTCGCAGTGCTAAGGAACTGACGCCGCGAACCCTTGTGGTTCGCAAGAAGGAAGTAACGACGCAGTGCGGCAAAAAACCAAAAAAGTGCGAAGCCGCTTATTGTTGGTTAGGCTCTTATTGTAAATGGATGAATTTTATTTGGAGTCATACGCAAGACTGCTAATACAACTCATGTTTATTATACCACAAGCCGGAGGAATAATTAATGTTTGTTCTGGAAGCGAAAGAGAAATTTTCATTTTGCATTGTTATCCGTATTGATCCATAAAGGAAACTGCGGCCTCAAATTTTGAATCGCCGGATTCAGGCTGAAATGACTGATATATTTCTCGAATCGGTGTCAGCTTCTGAAGTATCTCCTCTCGTTTAAACGCATCTTCATATCTATCCATCAGCAGTTTTTTAAGCGTATCTGACAATCTTTTTGCATGACTGAACACAACCGAGCGATCAACTTCTTTGTAATTTTCTCTCATCAAATGTTCAGAACCAGGAAAAACATCATCTATGTGTCTTAGAACCTCTTCTATATCACCGGGTTCATTAAATCTTTCAGGACATATGTACATACATACCGCGCAATATCTCACTACTTTGTACTGGTGGCTTCCGTCCGTTGCAATATTTTTGAAGTATGCTTTCATTATATCAAGATATGCCTTATAGTCAGACTTGGCCTTAAACCCAAGCGCCTCTACCATGAAAACATCAGCGAACGCTTCTTTCCACACATCTTCCGCCATTGAATATATAGAGCCTTTTATCCTTATGCATAACTTGCCAACTTGTGGGGAGAGTTCACTTTCTCCGATATCAACAGTATCCTCGCAAATGTCAAATATTGAATCATAAACGAAACCTGAAAAGCTATAGTCCAACCAAAAGCAGATTGCCTTAACTATTTCAGAAAGCTCAGCATCACGCCGCACATTTTCGCCAACAGCAACACTCCTGAAAATTTCTTCGTTAATGGGATCAATGCCGTTGGTTAAAACTCCAAAAGCTTTGTAGTAAAAACGTTTCACAACATCAGACACGTCCTGATTAATATTTTCAATTGAATACTCGGACAATTCCGACAATATTTGCCTGATGCCTTCAATTAACATGTTATTTAAGCTGGTGTGAACCACGTCCGTCAAAAATCGCTTATTCAACTCGTCCGCTTCCGGCGAAACCAAATGCCCCTGCTCGTGAAGCGCCAAAGCCATAACATGAGGAACGTTATACGCAATACCTAACGGTACATGAAAGAAACCATATCTATGTTTCACACTCTCGTTAAAACGATCTCTGATATTTAAAAGACTGAGCTTAGCCATATTCACATTATCTACCATTACGAAGAAATGATTCTCAAATTGATCCTTCCCTGTAAAGAGATTACTTGTAGCTTCAAGTATTCCTTTAATGGTAGCAAAGAATTTTGAATATGCCTTTAGAAGATGCGCACCTTCCGCATATGATAAGTCTAACCTATCACGGGAATCAAAGTCTCTATGCGCAGACATAATCCTATTTTCGATATATGTATAAACATGGTCTAGAAACTCTGTAAAGTTAACTTCACGTACGTCCATATTTGATAAAGCTTCATAATCCTTGCTTCGGTTAGACCTAGTTCTGCTCAGATTGCTTTCAGTTTGCCTATGATAGCAAATATCATAAGCCAAAAGATTCAGCATTTTAGCAAAATCTGATGTATCGGAGGCATAGTCTTTGAAATAATATACTGATGTGGCAATATAACCTAGACGAGTAAAAATTCGAGTCAATGCAGGTTTCTCAGTACAGGAAAGATATCCAAAAAAGCTGGCCCCTAATTCTCCAATATAATTTTCAATTTCTTTAGCCGCTTTACGAGCTGTTTCATTAAGCTGAATCGCAGTGTCGTCTTCAGATGGTGCAGTATTGCGGTTGGGATTAGGGCTGGGATTAGGAGGCATTAGAAAACTGGTGTGTGTCGATAAGATATTATCGCCGGGTGTTCGGATATTCAGAAAGTCTATGAATTTTCTTCTGCTCTGCGCATCATCCTTGATAACACCGGTAAACACCACATCATATTGACCAAAAACCCACTGAGCTTTGAAAATTTGCCAAGCCGGTTCATCCAGTTCAAGAAACTCTCCGACTTTGGCCATAACTTGATTATACGACCGATAACTTATGTCGTTGAGTGCAACACGTATAGATACTTCCGGCGTATCTCCGGAAGTATACCATTCTTCTCTCAGCTTCCACAACAATGTCGGAATTGAATACAAAAATCTAGGCCCTGGCGAATCCCCATCATAGATATTCTCCAAGACCTTATACGTGCAACCGATACTTTTAGCTCTAATAACCAGCATAACATCAGCTAATCCCAAGCAATCGAAGAACTTGTACTTGAAATATATGTCCGTGCAACAATCAAGTTGTCGGCTTAATTCTTTTACCCCTGAGCTGATGAGGGTGTGTCTATTTACACCGTCATCCTGTTTAAATTCCAGCAAACAGACAAGCATCACCGGGCAATCGTTATAAGTTCCACCTTTAGGTGCGCTCAATATATCAGGGATTCCTTGTGTATAATTTGAAGAGTCTCTGTCAATAAGGTAGAGTTTCCTGCTGTCATAGTTGAAGCTTTTCCTAATGTCAGCATTATACCTGCCTGAAATCAAGTCCCCATAATCTGAAAATTTTTCAACATGGTAGGGATTAATCCAATCGAAGTGCATGAACGAAAAGATTCTGTAACTATGATTTCCGTCCTCTATAAAGTCCGGCACATTTTTCTTAAACAGTCGTAGCACAATTCCTTTTGTCATTTGTTCGACTCCTGCGGCCGGGTGCGGTTAATTTTTCAAGAGGTAAATTGCTTTTAACGGTATAAGCGTTATATGTGCCTGTCTTTTCGTCGTAACGCAACGGCAAGTTTTCGTCGTAAACAAAATTAGCTTTATAATTGCGAGACCCGCGTGCGGTAAGAACCTCACTGGACGCGTGTAAATTCTTTAGTTTGATATCATCAGCTCCGACCCGGTTTTCAAATTCTGTGAGCTTGCCCGACTCTTCAGCTAAAGCATGTGAATTTCCTTCAATACTCATGCCAAATTCCTCCATAAATAAAATACTGAACGCTCGCTACGGTTAAGCCCTTGTCGGCTAATAGCGAGTGTTCATATCATGCCCACCAGCTCTGTTATAATACATTATGCTACTATGCCCTTGTTTTGTGATTGGACAAACAAAAAAAGTTATGTGCAACCACACAAAGTCGAGAAACACTGTATTGTTGAATTGCATTTTAACAAATAATTTATAATATGTCAATATCGGAAATTTAAACAACGTTTGAGATGAAATTTTTAACAATTCAAATAGAGTGTTTCAATGATATTTATTGGCCCTGCCGGAATATTTCGGCGGCTATCCGCAGGATGTCGGGATGCTGCGAGGCCAGGCGGTTTGGGACTAGAGCCGCGTAGCTGCCGTCGCGCACAAGCTCGAATGGGAACAGCGACGTTATCGTAGAGGCCGGAAGATATATCATGTCGCGGTAGAGGACGAGCTCGTGGCCGTCGCCGGGGCGTATTTGGGTTGTTGTGCCGGATATTGTCAGATTTAGGGTCATGGTTGGTCTATCCCAATTGTGGCCTGCGGTATATCTGTAGAAATGGTGAACCGGCAGGTAGAGTTCGCCGGTCAGGTGGCTTGCGAACGGGGCGGCGACGGAGTTTGACTTGACCGCTGTGATCTGGCCGTTGTGGACGTAGACCGGGTGGTCAAGCCTATAAAAGATTGACGACGCGATTATGGCGCGGTGCTGCGGATTGCGGTTGAGGGCGGATATGCGTGAGCGGATTTCGCTCATGCGCGCGTCTAAACCGGCAAAGCTGGAAACGAGTTCACCGGATGCCTGGTCGTATGTCAAAAAGCCCGTATATATTCCCGCGAAGCCCATGTCAAGAAGCTCGGCGGCGCGCTCGGGCGAGTCGATTGTGTGTACGAAGACGCGCAGACGGTCCAGGTTTAACTGGGCTGCGTATTCGGGGGTAACGAGTTCATCGGGAATGGTTACGCCCCATACGCCTTGCTCGATGGAATGGGCGGCGATTTCGGCCGGGCGCATCTTCTGGTGGTAGGGCATCATGTAGGCTGTTAGTATTACATCCTCGAAGCCAAGACCGCGTATATATTCGATGTCGGCAAAGGCGTAGGCTTGGGGGATGAAACGGTGCTTGTGGTATGGGTAGTAGGAGGCTATGGCGCGCAAAGCCGCATAGTTGGAAGTTTTTGTATCGGTGATAATGCGCACATGCTCGTGTTCGTCCAGAAATTGGATGAGGCCGGACAGATCAAGTGGCGTGAAGATGTTGAATACGCGGCGGTTCATAAATTCTTCGTACGACAGGGCTTGTGTTCCGGCCTTTGGTACACGGTTGAAAATGTGACCCCAATCGTGAGTCATAACGATGTGTCCGTCGGTGGTCGGCAGCATATCTAGCTCTATGTAGCGGAAGCCGAGGGCGGCGCTGTTTCGCAGCGCTTCAAGAGAGTTGGAGCCGGCGTAACCCTCTACGCTACCTCCGGCGTGGGCGACAAGGGTCAGGCCTGGCCGGGCTTGCGGTTCCTGCACGAGTTGTACCGCTTGAGCGGTTTGTGTGATTTGCAAAGTTAGCATAACAGCAAAAGTCACAAGGATGGATTTGTTTATATTTTTCAAAAGATATCACCTGACTTTAGAGATAGTATCCTCACAATTTATGGAAAATCACCGCACTCCGCGCCCTGCGGGCTCGTCGGAGAATTGTGGGATAACTTGAAAAATGCTTAGCATTTTCAGCCGCTAACGCGGCCGGTTCGACTACGCCGAACTTAGAACCAACGATCAACAACCGAAATGCCGGCTAGAAGCGGCGATGCCCGGGTCCCCGCGAAACCCGATTTTGGCTTCGTGGGGTGGAGTCTGGACGCCAAGACAATGATGAAAAGACACTAAACAGACTCTTAGGTTATTCTATTGTATTTCCGTTTGCGTCGATTGCCACTATAGCCGGGAAGTCTTCTACCGTCAGGCGACGGATGGCTTCAGTGCCCAGGTCGTCGAAGGCTACGGGTTCGGATGATTTGACGCAGCGCGCCATGTATGCGGCGGCTCCGCCGATGGCTACGAAGTAGGCGCCGCCGTGCGTTACGATACTCTCGCGGACTTCGGGCGAACGTTTGCCCTTGCCTATCATAAGCTTTAGGCCGCGCGCGATTAGAGTGGGCGAATATTTATCCATACGGCCGCTGGTCGTAGGGCCCACGGAGCCTATAACCTGACCCGGCTTGGCTGGAGCGGGTCCGGCGTAGTACACGGCCTGGCCGTCGAAGTCGAAGGGAGGCTGTTCGCCGCGCTCGAGCATCTCGACTATACGCTTGTGAGCCGCGTCGCGGGCGGTGTAGATGGATCCGCTAAGGAGCACCATATCTCCGGCTCGAAGCTCAGCTATGTCGGATTGGCTTAGGGGCAGGCGAAGCTTCTTGCCGGTGATTGCGGGGATTGAAACCGTGAAACCCGCGATATTCGCGGTGTGTCCCGCGGGGGTGTACGCGTACGCCTCTCCGCCCAGAACAGCGGAAGCGTGGCGGGTTACGTGACAGCCTATATTGACCGCTACGGGCAGACCAGCGATGTGGGTCGGATAAGTTTCGATATGAACTCCCATTGCGGTCAGGCTTCCTCCCAGACCGGCCGGGCCTATGTTTAGCTCGTTTATGCGCTGCAGCAAACTCTCTTCTCGCGATGCCCAGACGGGGTCGGGGTTCGGCGTGCCCAGATCGCGAAGGAGGGCGCGTTTTGCCAATATCGCCGCTTTTTCCATGGTTCCGCCTACGCCTACCCCGACTATTATCGGCGGGCAGGGATTGCTGCCGCCGCCGGATACGGTATTTATTACGGATTCTTCTACACCGGCAAGTCCGGCTGAGGGCGTCAGCATTTTTAAGGCGCTCATGTTCTCGGAGCCGAAACCTTTTGGCGCAACCGTGATCGTTAATTCGCCGCCCGGAACGATGTCGTAGTGGATTACGGCGGGCGTGTTGTCGTTGGTGTTGGCGCGCTCAATCGGGTCGGAGACGACCGACTTGCGGAGATAGCCGCGGGTGTAGCCGTCCGCTACTCCGGCGTTGATCGCTTCGGTTAAATTCCCGCCTTCGATTTTTACATCCTGGCCGATTTCGACGAATATGACGGCCATGCCCGTGTCCTGGCAGATTGGAACGTCCGTGCTTGCCGCTATGTCGGCGTTTTCGACCAGGATTTCCGTTATCCGGCGGGCCATATCGTGGCTTTCGCTTTCAAGGGATTTTATAAAGCACGACTTAATATCGCCGTTTAAGTAGTAGTTCGCGTCTATGCAAAGCTGTGAGACGGTTTGCGTAATCTGTGACACGTGTATTGTTGACATTGATTAAACAACCCCTTGTAAAGTAGTGGTAAGTATTATCATACCATAATGGTTGAAATATGCAAGCATAAAAGTATAGTCAAGCAACCCGAAAACCGTCCGATAGAGCGCAGGATTTTTTTCGCAAGGCTAGGAAGCGACGACGACGCGTGCCCAAAGGCACGCTAGAAGGAGCTGACGACGCATTGCGGAAAAAAGACAAGTTCTTTTGGATGGTTTTCGGGTTGCTTGACTATAACGCCGCCACGGTTGGGGGGTGGCGGCGCCGGATCATACATCTATGTCAGCTTGCTGATTGCGAGGATACGCTGCATTTCATTGTAACAGATCATGAAGGCTTCGTCGACGCCCATGCCCGGCTTCGCAAGGACTTGCACGGGCGATGTGGCCATGGCTACGTGCATTGTGACTTGGGCGGAACGGTCGGTTTCGTTGCAAGTTCCGCCGACGTAGGCCCCCGCGCCCAATTTTTTGCAGGTTATGACGGCTTCGATGGTGTTGTTGATGCCGCCAAGGTCAGGGACTTTGATCTGGATTTGATGACCGGCCTTGCGTTCGGCAAATTCGCGCACATCCTCGAAGGTGTTGCACCACTCGTCGGCCACTACCTCTACCTTTATTTCACGAGCGTCAAGCTGACTCGTCAGCTCGGCCAAGGCTTGGATCTGCGCTTCGCGTTCGCCCATGTCAATGGGGCCCTCGATGCGCAGGGCAAGAGGTTTGGCGGCGGCTTCAAGCTGCGCAAAGTAGTCGGCTATGCGCGGGATGTCGTTGTCGAAGGCCATCCCGATTGTGCCGTATACGTCCATGTGGAGCGTGGGCGCGTAGCCGTCGCAGGGGGCCAATTCATCGATGCGCTTGACGATCCAGTGCAGATATTCGATCAGTTTTTCGCCTTGCCGGCCCAGCTTGTCAAGGGTATTGAAAAGGCCGTGAGAAAGAGCGTCGGCTCCCTTTATTATCATCTTGTCGGTGTTTCCGTAGCGGTCGTCGCCTGACTGTGTGAAAATCGGAATAATCTGGGTCGATAGGGTTTGACCATATTCGTCGGCTACTACCTGCGCCATCAGCTTGTTGCGCGATCTTGCCACGGCGTCCAAGAGCGCCTGGGTTACGCCGAAGCGGATGGCTGTATGCAGAGGCTTGCCGGTTTTCGAGTCAATGTGCTTATCTACCAGAGCCGCCATTTCGCGGAATGAGGTGATGGGCTTGCCGACGAGCAGCGGCATGATCTCGCGCTCAATAATCGGGATGAAGTCGGTGGCCAGGAAGACCGGGTCTCGGCCCCCAGCGCCGGAGTACTGTACGGCCGCGCAGTCGCCGTAGGCCACTTGGCCGTCTTCCAGCCGGATCATGACGGAAATAGACTCGCCCGCCATGCGTATCTTCGTAAAGCCGGGCGTTACCGGGTCGCCTATATAGGTGTTGCCGTCGGTTTTAGCGCCGCGCTTGATTGCGGCCTGGTCGTCGAAGAAGAAGCCGGTTCTTCCCGGTGAGCAGGTTATATGAGTGATATTCATGGTTGCCTCCTAATTTTGGGTAGGACCTGGAGATTATCTCCTTGCCACCAGGTAGCCGTTGCCTATGGCGTATATGTCGTCGATTACCATGTTGAAGCTGACGTCGCGGTTTTCGCTGCGGGCGCGTTCCTCGAGCTTGTCGCGGTGGAAGTCGCGCAGGGAGTGGCGAAGCGGGACGTTTCCTGTGGAGAGCAGGCGCACGGCTCCGTCCATGTCGCGCGCGGGGAGGAGCTTTCCGGCGTTGTACTTGCTGGGCGCGAAGGGTACGTCGATGACCCCGGCTTCAAACGCGCGGACTGCCCCCAGGGCTATGTCGCCGCCGCCGAGTTCGTCCACGGCGTTCATTATGCACTCGATTTCTTCCATGATTATGTCGTATTCACGGTTGGTCTTGCTGGTGGACAGGAGGTGCTGACCGCTAAGCATCGACACGACTTGGCGCGTGGCCTTGAGGCCGGCGGCATTGGCCTGCATTGTCGGGATTCCGCTGGCTTCGTGCGGGGACTTGACTATAACCTTTGTCGCGCCGGCAAGAGACGCCGCCGCCGCGCCCATGGATATTACGCCGAAGGCCTTGGACTCGTCCGCCGGGAATCCGCCCATCCACTGGTGGAACACGGTGGTTACCAAGCAGTCGTTGTAACCGTACTTCTTCAGATAGTAATTAGTTGATTTCTCCAGACTCTTGACGGCTGCTACGTCTTGGACAAGGTTGCCGCACTGACCGTAGCCTACGGTTATGTCCTTGCAGCCCTGAGCCGCGGCCAGGATGCTCTCAATGACGCCTACGGCGTTGGATATGCACGGCGGAACCAGGGTTCCGGTTAGGGGGCCGAACGGTTCGCGGTTGATGCGGATTCCGGCTTCTTCGTACAAACCGATCAGCCTGTCGACGTACTGCCAGTCGGAGATTGTCTTTTCCAGGGTGTGGTTCTTGGCGTATGGTATGTTGTAGGATATCCCGCCGCCCTCAAAGGAGGTAAAGCCGCCCGCGATGGTTATTTCGGCCAGAAGGCGCGCGTCGGGCGTACCGTGGCGTACTTGTACGGGGGAGCGGGTTTCCGATGTGACGCGGCGGCACATTTCGACGCCGTAATTGACCGCGGGGAAGCCGTTCAGCATGGAACGCTTTGACTGGAGAGACTCCTCGAGGCCAAGCTGAGCTTCCTTGTAGCGGTTGTGGCGGGTGTAGCTGTCGATAGTGGTGGGGAGAAGGTCGGCTTCGCCTTCATCCTCCAGGTACTGCAGAAGCTTTATGTGCTCGTCTACCACAGCTACGCCGCCTCTTGGCTGGGTCAGGGTAAGATAGTTTTCCTTGGCGAAGGCCAACTTGTTGCTAAAGCGCTTGTCGCCGGATATTGCCTGCTGGTAGGCCACGGCTTCATCGAAGTTTACCCCGCTGCCGGTGGGCCAGTGAGTCAGAACGTCCTCGCGGGTTTTGTGGAAGACGTCGTCGGGCAGGCGCTGGTTCTTGAGGTCTATGTGCATGATTGCCTCCGTAAGTTGGTGGATTGGTTAGAACCTGTCTGACAGGTTTTCAAAGGCCGAATTGCTGCGACATGATGGCCAGAGCCGCATCCTTGTCAACTCTGGACAGCAGTCCCATTGCCGTAAGTATGTTGCTTGTGTCTATGACTATGCGCGGAGCGCGGGGTTTTAGTGAGTACGGATCGGCTGTTGACGCCAGAGCGCGCGTCAGGATGGCCTCGGCGTTGGGACTGTTGATGATGGAGCCGCCCGTGCCGATCAACAGCGAGACGTCGCCCAAGTCCTTGCCGGTTTGGATCAGCATTTCGCCCATGGGGGTGTAGACGGATTCAAGGCGCCCGGCATGTCGCGACATGGATATTCCTACGCAGGACGCCGCCAGCTCGTCGTCGATTGCCGCTCCGACCGAACCGCGTTCGGCCACGATGGATGTATCGCGGCTTACGGTGTCCAGCCAGGATGAGACGTCGGCCTCAGGGATACCGCAATATTGGACGATAGCCTCGAGAGTGGCCTCCGAGACCAGGCTTGGTATGCTGTAACGGACTCCGAGATCACCTTCTACGCTTCGCTTTGCGAACGGTTCCTTGAGACCCTTTTCGATGGCGTTCGGGCGTGTTGGGGCTCCGTCGGTCATTGAGTATACGTCGGTTGTCGCGCCTCCCACGTCTACCGCCGTCAGAGAACCGCGAACCGAGAGAAGCTCACAGGCTTCAAAGACCGCCAGAGGCGTCGGTATAATTTCGGCGGCCATAATCGCCTGCGCGTCGTCAAGGCCCTTGGCGCTTATTATACGGCTGATAAAGAGGTCGCGTATCGCCGTCTTTGCTGGCATGATGTTCAGTTCGCCGAAGCGCGGCATTACGTTTTCAACCAGTTGCGCCGGTTTGCGGCCCGCACCGTCCGCGATAATCCGGCTAGCTTGTTCCGCGACGCTTTTGTTGCCCGCAATTATCACGGGAACATCATGCGAAAGCCGCGAGATCACCTCGGCATTGTGGAGTATTACCTCCTTGTTGCCGCCGTCTATGCCGCCGCTTAACAGGATGATATCCGGCTTTGCGGCTTCTATTGCTTCCGATTCGGCGCTTGAGAGCTCGTAGGAATATGTGGCGATCAGCTTCGCGCCCGCGGAGCTTGCCGCCATTTTCGCGGCGTTCGCGGTAAGGCTGGGAACAAGGCCGATGGCGATCATCTTTAGCCCTCCGGCCGCGCTCGAGGCCGCCAGCCGCTTATCGAAGCCGATCTTTCCAATCTGAGATTCAAGGTCGGCCAGCGCCTTGTTGAAACCCTCCAGGATGTGCGTTTCAATGGTTGTATAGGCCTTGCTGGTTCCGATTATTTTTCGGGCGGATACGTCTATTGCCGTTAGTTTGCTGTATGTGCTGCCGAAGTCGGCGCACAGAATATATTTCAAGGCGGCCTCCTGTTGTTTGGGCGCGGGTTTGCGCCTAGTCCGTTAGTTGCTTGTTATGACGCTGTGACCCAGGTCTTCGGAGATTTCGCGTATCGCTGTTTCGATTGGCACGCTGGAGGGGTATACCCGGTCAAAGCCCATGTTTTTGAAAGTAGATATGACCATTTCAGGGTCGGCCTTGCCGATAACCAGGTTGCCGCCTACATATATGCGGACATTTCTCAGGCCGGCTTCGTCACACTTGGCGCGAAGGCCGCGGCAGTCGATCTCGCCATGACCATACAGCGAAGATACCAGGATGGCTCTTGCGTCGGACTCCAGCGCGGCTTCGATGAATTCTTCCTGACTTACCATTACGCCGAGGTTGATTATGTTATAGCCGGCGTTTGTGAAAGCGAAGTCGATTATTTTGTTGCCGACCGCATGGACATCCGCACCGATAACCCCCAGGACTATCGTCGTTTTCTCCATAATAATATTGTCTCCTTCCATGTATGTAGCGCATTACAGCGAAACAACATCGGTTTATTTCAAATTAGTCGCTGTTTATTGAATATTTTAACATTGATATATGGTAAAGTCAAGCAAAATCTTGACATTGCTAATTAAATTAGACAAAAAAACAGCATGAAACAATTTGTTAACTGTATAAAATTTTAATTCAAGAAGTGTTTGACAGAACCGGTTTGTTCTGTTTTTTTTCGTAAATTCATTGACAAGCTCTTCCGAATTTGTTAGGATAATATGAAAATTATTTTCATTATTATATTATATTACATGAAAATTAACTGCGGAGGACGTGAGCTATGGACATTAGAGAATATCTGTTGCAGTGCTGTATGCTTTGCGGGGAAATTGAGTGTTTGAAGGAGCGGCTGGCCGCACTGAGGGAGATGAAGGACGGGATTATGGCCTTTTGCGTGAGGGAGATCGCTTCGAGAAGGCCGGAGGATCGTATCTCGGCCATGTTGGCGGAGATAGAGCTTTTGGAGGAGCTTTACGTGCGGAAGGTGACACTGGCGCTCAGGCTAAAGTATGACTACCAGATGCTGTTTGACCGGATCCCCGACAGAAAGCTGCGGATGCTGCTCGAACTCAAGTATATCGACATGCTGAGCTGGGACGAGATTGCGGACAGAATGTTCTACTCTACGCGAAGCTGCTACAATATGCATAAGGCGGCGCTGGCGCTGGCACAAAAAATCCGGGATGGAGAAAAATCTGGAAAACATGATATTGCGCGCTGTGCGTGGGCGTGATATACTGTCTATAGTAATATGCCTCTCAATCAGTAACACGCGTCGGGGTAAACAGCGGGAAATCTCCCGATTTTCCGCACCACTCCTTTGTTACTGTTTCGAGGTCATATTACTATATGATTGAGGTGATTTGATGGCAAAAGATAAATCCGGCGTGAAGCTGATCGCGACAAATAAAAAGGCATACCACGAATATTTCATTGAAGAGACTTTCCAAGCAGGGATAGAACTTGTCGGCACGGAGGTCAAAGCGCTTAGGGAAGGCAAGTGCAACCTTCGCGACAGCTTTGTGAGAGTGGAAGGCGGCGAAGCCTTTGTGGAAAATATGCACATCAGTCCATATGAAAAGGGCAACATATTTAACAGGGATCCGCTTCGCAAAAGACGCCTGCTGCTGCACAGATACCAGATAAACAAGCTGCATGGGGCGGCCACGCGCGAAGGCTTCACAATCGTGCCGACGCGTATATATCTTGAGCGCAGCCTTGTTAAGATCGATATCGCCATTGCCAAGGGAAAGAAGCTTTACGACAAGCGCGAGGCAATCGCAAAGAAAGACCAGCAGCGCGAGGCGCAGCAAGAGTTTAGGGAAAAATTCAGATAAGGGTTAGAGCCTGTTTAATATCTTTTTGCCGTTGGATTGGCGAGCCTGATTTTTCGCCATTCTAGAAGCTGACGACGACGCGTACCTGGAAGGTACGCTAGAAGGAAGTGACGACGAAGGGCGGAAAATCAGCCGCCAAGACAATGGTCAAAAGATATTAAACAGGCTCTTAGGGCGTGTTTGAAAACCCGCTTTGGGTGAAATTTTGAGGCAATTTTTCGCTGGGCTAGGAAGCGCCGACGACGCATAATGGCATGATTCTGCTAGGATGCTGTGTGCCAGTGGCACACGTTTAGCATCTGGAGCGCCAGCGCAAGAGGAGGCGCTGACAACGCCCAGCGGAAAATTGACCAAAATTACGCACAAATGGGGTTTTCAAACGCGCCCTAGGGGTAAGGACGAGCTTTTAACAGCAGCTCCCCTAACCCTTATTTTTATAATTGTCGAAAAGAATTATCTCTAGGCTGCCAATTCGGGTTTCCGCTATAAATCTGTCTATGGAAGCCGGTATGTCGTCGGCCGGAACTTGGAGCGGCGATTCGACGTCGCATGGTATTCCATAGGAAGAAACCACACCGGCAAATCTTGAGCTGATAATGCTCGACAGTTCGGAAAGGGATGAAATTATTATTTCGTTGATCTCGCACGCGTCCGTACCTGTTATTGACTTAAACACGCCGGCGGCAATTTCGCCTGAATATTTTATGCCTATACACTTGTTGAACTTGCTGTTCATGCAGGCCCGAAAACAGATTTCGGGGTTTACGAACTTGTCTCCCCTGATGTCGATGCTAATATCCTGGTACATCAAGCCCGTAACGGTCTTGAGAACTTGAATCGTAGCCATCGCAAAATGTTTGATGAATTCATCCACACCAATAACCTTGGACTGTTCGGTCTTCACCGGGACTATAGGCTCATCGGCCTTTGAGAATTTTCTATCTTCACCGGCTACGTGATACGTTAGCCATGTCACCACAAAGCCCATAAATTTCTTTAGATCAAGCGGCGAAAAATCGGATGCCATCAGCTCTTTTTCAAACCTTAGGACGTCGACCGCCAGTTTTGTATGAAGCTTTTTGTGGCTGTCGAAGTCGGGATAGTTTATTGAGCGCAGGTAGCTTTCCTCATCGTTAAAGTGCTTTTCGGCATAGCTTTTCAGAAACATAAGATGCTCAAAGCAATGCTCTTTGAAGTTCGGTTTGGGCGGGTACTTCAGCACATCCATAATGATTTGAACCGCTCGAAAAAGTTCTCTATGTTGATTGTCGATAGTCTCGATGCCTACTAGGTAGCTATCCTTCCACAAAATAAATCACCCCACTTTGCTATGATAGAGCTTGCTTAACTTTATCATAGCAGAAAAGTGGGGCGAGTTCAATAATTTCCTTCAACTGATAATTATTAGATAAAGTCGTTTTCCCGTAACCACTGGGCGGCGGCCTCGTCAGGCTCCATTTGACCACTGTCCACAAGGAGGTTGAGTCCCTGCATTACGTCCATGTTAAGCGCCGCGGATATTGGGCGCAGTATGTCGGCGATTTCCGGGAAGCGCTCGAGTGAATCGGCGCGGATGTTCGGAGCTGGGGTGTAGATTGGGAAGAAGTTAAGATCGTCTTCTAAAACAACCAAGTTATGGTATAGTATGCGGCCGTCGGTTCCGTGTACCACGCCCACGTCGGCCTGGCCGTCCATCAGGGTGTCGTACACTATGCCCATAAACATTGTCATGATCTCGCCGAATTCCATCCCCTCGTATGCTTCCACCATGCCGATGAAACCGTCCGGGCGCGGCATAAATTCGTGCTCGGTAGCCAGCGTCAGGCCGGGGATCGCGGCTAGGTCGCTCAGCGTTCTCATGTTGAAGGCTTGCGATGTCTCCTGAGTTACCGCCAGCGCGTAGGTATTGTTAAACGGCGCGAAGTCCAGCCATATTATGCCGTTTTCGGCGTCGTTCGCCCTTACTCGCTCGAAGAGTTCCTCGGGGGTTTCGCCGTGGATAAGCTCCTGACCCATCAGCATCATCCAGGCGGTTCCCGTGTATTCCCAGTAAATGTCTATATCTCCGTTGTCAAGGGCCGCGCGGACGTTTTCGGTTCCGGTTATGTTTGTCCTGTCTATGACCTCAATGCCGTGAGCAGCCAGCACTTGCAGAGTGATTTGGCCAAGGATGAGCTGCTCGGTAAAGTCCTTGCTTCCTACCGCGATGGCGTAGGAACTTGCGGCTCCGCCGCCGGCGCAGGCCGTCAGGAATATAACAAGTGTCGCAAGTATCGCGATAATTTTCTTCATGAGGTACACCTTCCTTAATATTTTATTTCGGCAGGAGCCGTTCCACCATACCCAGCATGTAGTCGAGCATCAGCGCGACCAGAGCGGCATAAAGAGCGCCCAGCATCAGGACTTGGAAGCGCGCCAGAGTCAGGCCGGTGACGATTATTTCGCCAAGGCCGCCGGCGCCCACATAGGCGGCGATTACGGCCGTGCCCGCGTTTATTACCACCGCTGTGCGGATGCCTGCCATTATGACGGGCATGGCAAGCGGAATTTCGATTTTGCGGAGAGTATTGAGGCGAGTCATGCCCATGCCGCGAGACGCGTCGATTATGGAGCGGTCTACGCCGGAGACTCCGGCGATTGTGTTGTTGAGAATGGGCAGCAGTGAGTAAACCCACAGCGCGAAGATGGCTGTGCGTTCGCCTATGCCGAGTATTCCCACAAAGAGGGCTATGACGGCAAAGCTTGGAACTGTCTGCCCTATGTTGACCGTGCCTACGACAAGAGGGGCGAACTTGCGAAACCCCGCCCGCGTAAGTAAGATGCCCAGCGGGAACGCCGCTAAAATTGCCAGGGCCATTGATACGCCGACCAGGTAGAGGTGGGTAATCAGGCTGGATATTATCCGGTCGGGGGTTACGAAACCGGCCACCATGGCGTCGGTGGGGTTGTTGAGCACGTAGAGCGCGTAACCGACGGCCAGTATAACCGCCACGACGGGCAGGATAAAGTCATACCATCTGAAGGTGTTAGCCATTTACTCTCACCGCCTCGAACAGGTCTCCCATCGTTATGATTCCGGTGCAGCGCCCGCCCGGCTCCATGCGGAAGACGCAGCGTTCGCTCGAGCTGAACAACCGTCCCAGGGCGTCGAAAAGGGTCGCACTGTCTTCGATGGTCTGGATGGGCTTTATCTTCTTGATGCGGTCTTCGATTGGGGTTTCGTCGCCGGCTTCATACTTGAACATGGGGATATAGCCGATGGGACGGTAATCGTCGTCGATGATGCCTATTACCGGGAAGGAGCTGGTGCGCTCGAAATTTTCGATGCGCCTGATTATTTCGGCGCGTTCGCTGTCAAGCTTGTATACCGCCGCCGAAGGGTTTATGGCGCGGCACTCGATAAGCGAGAAGCGCTTGAGTATGCGGTTGTGGCCGACAAGGTTTTCGACGAATTCGTCGGTGGGGCGCGTCAGGATGTCTTGCGGAGAACCGAACTGGACAAGCTTCCCCTGGTGCATCACCGCTATTTTGTCGCCCATTTTGACGGCTTCGTCGATATCGTGGGTTACGAATACTATTGTTTTCTTGATGCGCGCCTGAATTCGGATGAATTCGTTCTGGAGGTTCATCCGGGTAATGGGGTCCAGCGCGCCGAAAGGCTCGTCCATCAGCATGATGGGCGGGTCGGCGGCAAGGGCGCGGGCTACGCCCACCCTCTGGCGCTGTCCGCCGCTCAGGTGGCGCGGCTTCTTCTTGGCGTAGGCGTCGTAGTCAAGCTCCATCAGCTCCATCAACTCTTTGACGCGGCCAGCTATGCGCTGTTTGTCCCACTTTTTCTCGATAGGCACGGTGGCTATGTTCTTCTCTATTGTGTAATGCGGAAAGAGGCCGATTTCCTGTATTACATAGCCGATGTTCAGCCGCAGTTCGGTGGCGTCGATGGTGCTGATGTCCTTGCCGTCCACATAGATAGTGCCGCCCGTGTGCGGGATTATCTTGTTTATCATGCGCATGGTGGTCGTCTTGCCGCAGCCGGACTCGCCAACGAGCACGCATATTTCGCCGCTTTGTATCTCAAGATTCAGATTCTCTATTACGGGTTCGCCTTGCCCGGGATATATTTTTGAAACGTTTTCAAGACGTATCACGCTGGTTCACTCCTTCCTATCTGACCATCTTTTCGGTCTGCCGCTGAATGAACTGCATTACGCGGTCGACTATTACGGCCAGGATGGTTGTGAATAGGGCTCCGACCAATATCATGTTTGTGTTGCCGCGGTTTATGCCCTGGAATATGAACACGCCCAGACCTCCGGCGGCTATAAACGCCGCTATCGCGCCAAGACCGATGCCCATGACCACCGCCGTGCGTATTCCGGCGAACGCCACCGGAAGAGCCAGCGGAATCTTGATTTTGAACGTAATCGCCAGTTCGGTCATGCCCATTCCGCGCGCCGCCATTATTATGGCCGGGTCTATGTTGGTAATGCCGACGTAAACGTTGCGCACTATCGGAAGAAGCGTATACAGCACCAGCCCCGCGATTGCCGGTCTTGGGCCAAGGCCGAAGATCGGTATGAAGAACACGAAGAGCGCCAGGCTCGGTATCGTCATTATCATTCCGCACATGTAGATTACGACTTTTGCAACGTGCTTGTTGTAGGTTATCAGGTAGCCGATGGTTACGCCTACGACAATCGAAATCGACAGAGCCGTGAGCACCATCGCGGAGTGTTCCGCCAGCCGGGAGAGTATCAAGTCCTGCTGGCGTATAATAAAGTCTATCAGAGAGGTCATGTCACGCCCCCTTCACTATTTTCTCGATGCTTTATTCATCCCTTAAAATGCTATAAATATGTATGTCTCCGCAATTGCTATGAATCGGGAAGAAGCCCCGTTTGCCAGCCGTGCCAGATGACTGCCCGAGCCTGAACGCATATCCTGAATAACATAGACCTACCCATGAAGCCACCTTCCTTTTCCTTATTTTGCCATCTAAAAAAGGCGTTTTTTCATTTTAACATACGCGGAAAGGTTTAACAACATATTTAGCGTATTGCGCCTCAAGTTCGTTAATAGTGTTGGTATTTGCGCTGAAAGTATTCAGGGGCGGCTTACGCGGCTTGTGCAAGGTCTTTAATATTTTGAGGGGCTGAGCCTGATGTAATCTCTATTTGTCAACTACGCTCCTGCTCAGATGGGATTTCTATACAAAGGCCGTATAAAAGTAAGCATAAAATAACTTATATGTGAAAAATTCTTCGGTGGCAGCTTCTGCCTATGCAAATATTCATTATTTTTGGAAAAATATTATTTTCAAAAAATAATTGTTTTTGGAAAAAAATATTCTTGAAATATTTATACTTTCATGTTATATTGATAATTAAGGCGAAACATCTTTTGACCCTGCGCCGTCTGTCGCTTACAGGCAAATTTAAAAAACCTGGGGAGGATATTGTAATGTCAGACAAGTACACATCAATCGCAAATCTTGACTTCCAGTACGCACACCGTTTTATGAACTGGGAAAGAGAAGCAAAGCACCTCCACGGACACTCCGGCCTTTTGTCAATTGAACTTGAAGACACCGTAGACCCGGTTACCGGCTTTGCGCACTCCTGCAAAGACGGGGTTAAAAAAGCCTGGGAAGTCGTTGACCACTTCCACCACGCGACATTGTTTCAGGAAGGCGACCCGCTTCTTGACGCGGTTCTTGCCGTATATGAAAAAGAAGGGATCATTAATGACCCCAAGCATTGCGTTCCTCTTAAAAAGATAGAGCACGAACTCGCCTGGTCATATCCCGAATACAGAATAGTGGTTACCAAAAAAGTTTCTACCTGTGAGAATCTTTGCGAGCTCTTTTACGAGCTTCTTAAAGACAAAATGCCGATCAAAAAAATTACTATGCGTTCGTCTCTTATGAACGCGGCGTCAAAGGAATTTAAGTAAAAAAGAAATATGTATAAGCAAAAAGGAGCGGACACAGCAAAGTGTCCGCTCCTTTTGACTTATTGTAGCGGCGGGCCGGACGTGAGTGTGTCATGGCCGGATACATTATATACTGCAAATAAGCTGGTTCTTATGACGACCCCGGCAAATAGACGCTTGCGGTTCTTTTATTTTGCCAGCTTATACATAACAAGCTGATTTAGGGCGTGTCGACATGAGATTTTTCGGAATGATTATGTTCGGTTTTCCTCCACTCTTCGTCACTGGCTCCTTGCGTACCTCTGCGGGTACGCGGCGTCACCACTTCCTCGATTGGCGAAAAACCGCCTGATAATCATTCCAGAAAAACTCATGTCGACACG
>Ga0131853_10007717_pt1 | contig 19510 bp, 12 predicted proteins | sample TergutLab28metaG_FD_92764 | JGI IMG/M metagenome (GOLD analysis project Ga0131853, IMG submission 92764) | Labiotermes labralis P1 segment gut microbial communities from Petit-Saut dam, French Guiana - Lab288 P1 (version 2) (version 2) | ecosystem: Host-associated > Arthropoda: Insects >... | reverse complement strand
TAGCTTAATCCTTGTTCAAGGCTAAAAAAATGTTTCGGGACAGAAAACTAATTCTATGACGCAATATAACTCCAGTATTTATTAACAATCCGCTCCGTCTGGAAACAACCAATCAAATTATTATTGGTGTCTTCCCTCAAGTCTTCATTAGCCAAACTCCATGAGGAGTGTGATGAGGAAACCAGACTGGTCACTCTGCAGAACCTTGCCACAGGGCAGCTGAGTGTATTACGTTGTGATGTCCAATAATCGGCTTTCATTACCCCGATGATGAATTTTCGGATTCCGTAAAAGCAATTCCATTCTCAATTACCTGATTAACTGAGGTGGGTGGTCAGGTGGTTAGTCGCCAGGTTCTAACCACAGAGACCCGAGTTCATTCCCAAGTAATTAGAAGTAAAATGTTTAGTAGAAAAGGTGTTACTGAGGTATATTTTCCTCCGAGTAAAAGCATTTTGGGTTTTCTCCGCCAACTGCCATTTCCACCAGCCTTTATGGAGGCTGCAGTACGTAGACAATGAATCTAATAGCTCTTCGACTAACAAAAAAGAAGTGAGTGACTGTTACATCCTTAAGGAGAGAGCTGAGCCATGAAGTTAGCATTATAACTAACGTTCAGAGAGCACACACTTTTTTCATCACCAAACAGCAGCTCAGCAGTCTAAGGAATTTATCACCTTTGATGGAACACGAAGATCTATTACTGCATTATAATATACCGTCAATAGACTCAACCCCACGCCGGATGAAGTCAATTCACACCCTTATGTCTTGTTCTTAAAAATTCATTTCAGTATTTCTTTCTCGTTTATGCCTTTGTCTTGCAAGTGGGCTCTTGGCTTATTTTAATGCTCGACAGGAAATATTAAAAACATGAATGGCGATAATACTAAAAGAAATCATATTTAAATGAAATGAAATAATTAACATGTTTTCAACATCACTGAATAACCTTTCAATGATACTTCACTGAAGGTGTCCTTGTTCGAATTAACTGAAAAATCACTGCAATTGGAGCCACAATAGTTCCGACGTTGTCTCGAATTCGTAACTATCTCTAAGAATTCTTTTTTTTTCTCCCTCCTCTGTCGCTGCGGCCCAACGCGGATCATGGTTCTGTCACTCTTAATGTTTCTAACTCACACACGACACACCACACTCGGTATGACTCCTCTTGATGAGTTATCAACTCGACACAGATCTCTATCTGAGAGCACACAACACTCACAACAGACAAACATCCTAGCCGCCGGCGGGATTCGAACCCACAATATCAGCCGGCGATCGCCTGCAAACCTATGACTTAGACCGCGCGGCTACTGGGAGCGGCCAATAATAGTTACGTGTCCGTGATCCCGATGAGGGAAATATTTTACGAAATTTTGAGCAAAATTTCATATACCTGCCGTTAAAGGTAAAGCAGTCCCGTTACAGGCCGGGAGTGGCCCAGAGGCTTCTAGGAAGTTAAGGTTCCCATATTTCATGACAACGGCACAGGATGGTGGTAGGGTTGCAGCCTTACGCACCGGCCGCCTTTACCCCCAGGAAACGCTCCTGATACTCATTTCTATTAAAGGCTGAGTCGACCCCAGGACCATAGTGCGATCGGAGGGATTTTATGTCAATGAAAATTTCAAATGACACCAGCTGGGATCGAACCAGTGACCTTCCGATTTGTAGCACAGCACATATACCTGCCGTTAGGACATACAAATGTAGCCCCCTTACTTGTAGAAAAGAAAGACATCTGTAAGCAATAAAATCAAGCAACAGCACATAAAATGAAATTGGTCTGAAAATGGATAAGACTATGTAAAACAGTCTCTCAGAAGCTATCTGGATTTCTGTTATTCTCATCGTATTTTGGAAGAAAGAATATATCCCGTCAGTCACCGGCACAATATTTCCTGATCTATTTCTTCTGAGACCTGAACAATGCCAAATATCCGCACTGTAGTCTCCTTCTTTGTAACACCGTGTCGGCTCATATCAGCTCCAACTTCAGGGTGGAAGACGAACAGACCTACGTTACCGTAGACCAAGAGACGAGAATTATCGCTATTGACTTCGTAGATTGAACACTTTCAGAAGTCTTTCATATGTATGCAGCATCCATGTAACCTCTCCTTCAAAGAAAGCTTTCGTTTACGCTTGTAAAAGGGTATTTTTTAACGTTTAAACACTTTCTATACAGTTGACTGTTACGTAGAAGATAGTTTCCAGTCATCTTTTTAGACTGACATGTGATTAAAGTCTTCTCTCCACACCAAATATCACATCCTGCATTACCATCGACATAGGGATTCAGAACAGCTTCGTCATCAGCTTTCGGTGTAGGCAAGACAATGAGAGAGTAAGTTAGAAATGTAGCCGATGGTTAAGATGGCGTGATACGGATAGAAAGCAAATCAAAGAGAAGAATACGTACTTCAGTAGAAATGTCGAAATAAATGGAGTGTAAAACGGCAAGAATTAAGAACGAGTGTTACCATATACACATCCATCATCGTGCTTCCGAATTTCACAAAGAACTTTTGCACTTTAAAGAAGAAAACGTAAAAGAAACAAGCGCAGAATATTGAAGAATTGTGTCCATAAAAGCCATTACTACCGAATGTTGCATCTTGAATGTCCTTTCATGCACAGTAACGTCTGCTCCTTACAAGCAGTAAGGAAACATTCAGAGACTTTTATTTCAGTGGGTAATCGATACTAATATGACAAAATACTCCAGTTGCGAAACAATTACACATAACAATGCCTTTACTTTTGGATACTACAATGTCTATCACTTAACAAGATATTTAATTTCTTGTAATTCAAGTACCGTAAATTATGTTAGTAGGAATCGTGCAAATTAAATAAAATTGAATTATATATAATTAGGCAGCATTAACACGAATTCCGGGCAGTAAATAACCACACCTAATTTTTATGTTTTGCTGACCGTGTATCCCAGTATAATATTAGTAATTGACCAACTTAATGCACAAATTCTTGTTTTATAATAAGTTTATTATATTCCTCTACATGTTTCGAGCACTATTGTGTTCATCTTCAGGAGGTCAAAATTGTATTATACAGCATCTGGTATCGTCAAATTCTGTAGGTGGCCGTCCGGTGCGCACTTGCGCACCGGACGGCCACCTACATAGTTTGACGATACCAGATGCTGTATAATACAATTTTGACCTCCTGAAGATGAACACAATAGTGCTCGAAACATGTAGAGGAATATAATAAACTTATTATAAAACAAGAATTTGTGAATTAAGTTGGTCAATTACTAAGATTACCACACCTAATTTCTTTATAATTCTTCAACCTACCATGCGTGGCCAGAAAATCTAACTATGAGTACACCATATATATACTGTACGTATGGACGCGATTATTTTTCTACTGAAGTCAGTGATTTTGGTTATCATAGAGAACACTGCCAAAGGTCACCCAAGGTCGTCCACAAATATGCGATACAAATCTAACCCCACCATAGACCTTTTGAGGAAATGAAAAATCAGAGCTGCTCTCGAAATTTTCGCCAACGTAATATACTGTAGTTGTAGAACCTTCGATTTATTTGTACAAACTGTATCGAAACGATAAAAATGTTTCAATGTAAACAAAATCACTTTTGATTTGAGATCACAAACAGTAATCTCAGTACAATACAACAATAAAAGTAGCAATTGAAAGGGATATTTAAAATTACAGTATATATATTTTTTTTTTTTAGGTTCAGAGTGTTCTGAAATTGATAAGCCCTATGTATGGTTTCCAGCACGCCACTGCATGTTAAGCATTCCGACAAAACTTTCCGTGGAAACGCTTCTATTGCCGCAAAATTTTCGCACTGCCAAATCGACTGAAATTGAATGCGCTGTAGCAAATCGGGTTTGTGTTTCACACAGCTGCACTGTTGCAAAAAAAACTAAACGTTCTGAAAACGTTGCGATTATTCATCAAGGAATATCAAAACGGATTCTGTCGGCCTGAATTGCTGAATATCCTGTATATATCAGATTTTGAGTGAAGAATCATGACAACAATTATAAATCAAAGGTATCGTTTTGACTCCGAATTCAACACTCGACATTAATACGACTCACAGAATTCGATAATACAGCTACATCAAAGGGAAATGAATCCGTATAAACCTAACTGAAACGAGACAACAATATAATCGTTACGTCGAGCTATGTGCAGCTTATATATATATATATATATATATATATAAAACACGGCGGTTCAAGCTTTCTCTTACCCGTTCTGTTGATTGCATACGTGTATACCCCCACATACCAAAACTTAAAACTAACCAAATTCCAGTCAAATAATAAGTAAATAGATTAAACAATTGATAGACATCTATTTAAATATTCTTCAGTGCACCAGAAGATAATATACACTGAATTGGTTTTCATAACGTAACTTGAAGTAATTACCCTTAACCGTCCATAATTTCCATACTCTCTTTGCAGTTCCCTGGTGTTTTGACCCCATGAAAGGTCGTTGAACCAACACTTTTTTTGCGTTAATTAAATAAATTTTGCTTCTTGCAGAAATCCAACTTCAACGCTTAGGGTTTTCATTCAAGCAACTCATTTAAAGCCTTTCTTTGTGACGCACCGTCTTACACCCTGCTACCAGCAATTTCAGGACGTCACTCAACGCGACGGGGTGATTTCTGCGATGCTTGCTTTCACGCGAACCCCCATTATACGTGTTAGAGGAATTCAAAGCTAATCCTGGACAAACATTTCATATTTCTCAAAATTCAAACCTCCACAGTGGGACATTTATCCCATTCTCCCTCCTGATCGCTTTATACAGAAACCTGCAGCTCAAGACATCTCTGGACTTAAGTTCCATGACACGATACTGTCTGCGGAACTGTAAGATTGCTTCCTTCTTTCAAAATTTCGGTAGAAGACGCACTTGACATCCGGAAAATAAACCCGTATACACATTTAATAAGAGTTTTGTTTGATGGGTACCAGAAGAGGACTCGACACTATGGAGAAGAGAAAGCTTACACTCCAAATAGTAATCGAACTCCTCTCCCTCTGTTTTCCAAGCCGTACTCCAATAAAAAAAACTGAACCACCCTGTTTCAGGGCTATAGAAACTACACCGAAATTGGAACTGAAGTTCCATTTAAACCTGGTACAACCATATTTCTCAGGTACTGATGCACTCATCCGGTACAGATAGTGTCACTAGGCTATTACACGTTTTACGGTGTAGCATGATGGTCTAACGATACTGCAAGTACAGAAGGTTTACTGCCTATCTAACTTATATTTAGACACGCTAGACAGACCGAATAGAGTCGGAGCAGGCCTCGAAAGGGTTAATGACGACTTCACTATCTCAGGTCATACAATATCTGTTCATAGAATGATTAACCACTAACGAACTGAGAAGTAAGGGCAAAACAAGTGAATGTAGTCCAACTGAAAGTATGATCCCGGCATGTGTCTGGAGTAAACGTTAAAATGCTCTTGTGCTTAACTAAGAATCACTCCATAAAGACGTATGGATAATTGAGGTAAAGGCACCATGCATTCTTTACCTAGGTATTAGATGGAGGCTTTTGAACACCTTCGCACTCCGGCAGCTTTAATCCCCGACAAAGAGTCGCAATATTCACTGACAAAACGTCTGGGTTGGTCCGTAAGCCACTCTGAACGCTACTGTAGAGAGGCAAATTCCGCTACTACCACAAGATCAGTTACTCTGAGGAAAATTAGGGAGCATCTGTAAGGATGACCTGTCTTTAGGAAGGTGGTCAGATTGTATTTGGAATTTTAGCGTGAACTGTAGTCCGTTTCCAACAGCCAATCCACGTTTACTCATTCAAATCCGCATGAACGAGCATATATTAACCACAGCTGCAGACATTTCACCAGAATATAAGCGGTATCACATTTCTACAGACTTCGAGATTTACAAACTAATTCATCCCAAACGGTAACGTTACCGAATTACGTTTCAGATGTGCCATTTCAATACTCGGCCAGACCACTAATTATTCTGAGAAATTTCTCTGATCTTTGTCACTCCATACGGGCAAATGCCAGAACATCATTTTGATTCAGGGACGGACAGACTCCTACACATCCCAGGTTTATTAGGCCATTCGCTATCATTCAATTGTTTGACGCCACAGAATGTGGGTTACTGAAGTCACTGCTAACAACTAAAAACAGAAATACGTAACATAGACGATGGCTTAACATTTTATACGCCGTGAGTGTCAAGATAAGCGTAGCCAACCTTAGAGCGAGAACAAGACCTCACAGAACACCTAACTGCACGTGCACACCAGTGAATAGTAATAAATTAAATAGGGAATAAATAAGATTTTAAAATATGTAAGTTTTGTGTATTACAAATTAAAATAATACCATAGAGATAAAAATTTATCCTGAAATCCACCGGTGACGTAAACCCGAATAGAAATATTCTGAAGGAATAAAGGATATGACGCACCCCACATTTTTCTGCAATCAAGTATGACTAAAATAAAAATCCAAATGTTCTCTTGATTGGGTGATGTAAACTAATAACACAAGCAACAATATGCATGACATAGCACTAATTATTTTTCAGCAATGCGAATAGGATACAAAGTTACATAAACCGACGTTTCTACACAGAATAGAGTTATTCTGCGAAAGTGACAGTCGCAGAGTTGCTCGAAGTTTCTCGGCCGAGTTTCCTTAACGTTGACAAAAAAAGAATACTCCACTGGACCCTATCCTGAGTAGCTAAATCTAGTCCACATCCGGATAATTATACCTTTAGGACGAAATATAACCTTGCCCAACCAAAAACACTCCTTCCCCCAATGGTACTGTCATTCATAATTTTACAAATTTAACGTTTGTGTTTCCTTGCATCGTTAGTGAAATACAATTGATAACCGACAAGATGCAACTATTTTTATTTATTTACTTCTAATCAGCACTACATATTTCGGGCGATGTTTTCGCCCATCTTCAGGAGCATATCACTGTAACTACAGCTTCTGATATTGTCCACCGATGTTGCTGCTGGCTGGTGTTGCGTATTGGGTGGAACTGACTTAGTCACCAGCCAACAGTAACATCGGTGGACAATAACAGAAGCTGTAGTTACAGTGATATGCTCCTGATGATGGGCGAAAACATCGCCTGAAATATGTAGGGCTGATTAGAATTAAATAAATAAAATAGTTGCATCTCGTTGGTTATCAATTGTAATTATAATTTTACAACTTTTTTATAATTCAGTTACCTGACGTACAGTACCAACAGTGTCTCACAAGCCGCAAATCGACGGTATTTATGTACAGCACAAAGGAGCGAAACAAAGAATAAATATTTAACCAAAACACAAAGAGTAAAGCCTAACAAACCTACTTCGTCAAACACGCAACTGTCTTTGAGAAGATGCAGGTCTTATGGAATTACGTTCACAAAATACGAGCAGCAGCTGAAAAACAATATACAAAAAACAAAATAAAACAGATCACAGAGTATTGATTTTATTTGAGTCAGCACATTCGTTTGGGTCTAAATACAAACACGAAGAGATTTAAACGCAACAGAAACTGTATTTGATATTAGGCTGCATACATGACATATATTATTATTATTTTAATAAATAATCATATATTCGTGAGACCCCACTAACAGATATATTGCATGTTGCAAATGTACCTATGTTTATAAATTTCTGTAATAAAGGTGACCAGTGATGGTTCTGATAAGCCGAAACATGTAGAACAATGTTGTATGGCATTATGGTGTTCTGTTTGACAGTATTTCTCTTTGTATTTCAATAATGTACAACAGAACGGGATGTATCAAAATAAAGTTTGTAATTTCAGTTAATCTGCTACGCAGTTTTCATATCAGTATGAGGAATGTGAACGCAATTTTTGGCTGTTAAATGTCAGATAAGGGATCGCAGACGTAGAGGTTAGCGAATAATATTAAAAGTAATAATATAGAATTTGGACGCAAAGGCGTGCATTGGTTCCAGTTGTTCTGGTCATGATGGAAGCAAGGATATTACGGTACGGTAAAGAATTTCGTCACCAGCTGAATAAGTATAAATTTTCAATTTTTAAACTCATGGTTCCGTGCATCGTAGTTCAGTGTTAATAAAAATCCAACCAGATGCAACAGTATGCAGATATTTATTTACTGCAAAGTCACTCTACATGTTCCGAGTGTCAGGCCACGTTGGAGGGAAGTAGCTGTACCAGTATTATGACCTGTACCGGAGGTTGCGGTTACAGTTTTTAGTACTCCTGATGATGGGTGCTGTGACACCCGAAACATGTAGCGTGACTTTGCAGTAAATAAATATCTGCATATTGTTGCATCTGGTTGCATTTTTATTAACATAAAAATTATCAAATTTAGGCGCTGCCACTTGATGTATGTCACGGAACTGTCCCGATATGTGAGTCAAGATCAATGTGAACTTTCCAACGGCAATGTGCTGTACAATACGCACAGCAACTGTCTGAACATTAAATAATTCTGCGTTTTACCATCGAGTGTACTAGGTTGCCTCTTTCGTAGGATGCTCAGAGGAAACAAGAACAATTTCCTGAACAGCGCTAACATACTGTTCTCTTGATTAAGCTGAAGAAAATTTTGTGCGATTTATGAACTAAATTTTTTAAACTTATTTTACTTAATTTCAGACAGATTTTCTACTACATTACATTCTTCAGAGGGCTGACCGTGCCCGCTGTTCGGTTTGTGTTTTCTGTTGTGCCCCCCCCCCCTTCCTCACCACTTGTCCCTAGACACCTGTAAATCAGTCGACATGACGCTGATAGTGCCGCATACATCATTATACCAAGTCTGGCATTGACAGCACAATCACAAGGCGAGAGCAGCCCTGGGAAAGAAATTGAAATTTAGAAGTGTGGGAGCTGGAAAACACATTATTAGTTCCACGCGTCAGTTCCATGGTTTAACGCAGTCATTCTTCGGATTTTCTCCAGTCTCTGCTTCTATTCTTCTGTTTATCAGTTTCGCTATTATTATTATTATTAGTAGTAGTAGTAGTAGTAGTAGTAGTAGCAGCAGCATAGCAGCAGCAGCAGTAGTAGTAGTAGTAGTAGCAGTAGCAGCAGTAGCAGTAGTAGTAGTAGTAGTAGTAGCAGCAGCAGTAGTGGGAATAGTAGTAGTAGTAGGAATAGTAGTAGTAGTAGCAGCAGTAACAGCAGTAGTAGCATATTACATTATACGAGTATTGAAATGAAGGTAAGGCTCTTCTGCTCGATACTGAAACATTTATGAAGAAGACGTAGGGAGAAGTGGAGACATAGACCCATAGATTCTTAACCTGTGCATTAAAAGGACGCAAGTGATCACCTTTACGATCACAATCCACCGACTGAGGGCTCGGTTGGTCTCACAGACGGTCTGGAGGTCGTGGTGAAGAAAATAAGGTTTGATGTCGCCACCGGAAACAAAACTCCATAACCGGTACGTCCAGCCCGTAGACTATGGCCTGTTCAACGTCCAGTTAGGACCACGTGTTTAGCATTGCCGCGTGTGTTGTAGGGCAAAAATCGTCATGCCGCTAGAGTAAATAAGTAAACATTGGCTATTCTGCGAGAACTGAGATGCTACACAGTAAAAGCTCTTACGATCTCCGTTTTTTATAAACGGCTTCTGGCTTATTAAATTATTACACCAACCACTGCACATTTATAAAATTTACACATTAAAACATTAAAAAATCTCCGACGTGTTTCGGTCCTAAGACCATCATCAGGGAGCTATATATTCCTTGCTAAAGTCACACTATAAATAGTCACAGATTAGTTTCGTTGTACAAGTTGGGTGTTGTGGCAGCATGCCGTGTTGTGTAATGTTATGTTGCGAAGAGTGCCCTGCTACGGATGTGCATTCTGTGCTTCGTTGCAACGTAACATTACAAAACACGGCATGCTGCCACAACACCCAACTTGTACAACGAAATTAATCTGTGACTATTTCTAGTGTGACTTTAGCAAGAAATATATAGCTCCCTGATGATGGTCTTAGGACCGAAACACGTCGGAGCGTTTTTAATATTTTAATGTGTAAATTTTATAAATTTTGTATATGTGCAGTAGTTGGTGTAATAATTGAATAACTTGACAACATGCACGGTGTAACAATAGAAATAGGCTTCTGGCTTCTTTTTGTCAACATCTAAAACCAGTCGATTATTGTGCTGTTGTGTGAACAAGAACTGAAGATTTAGAGTAAGTACAAAAATTAGAAACCAATTACGTGTTACAACGAACTCGTGTAATGTGTTAATATTACAAAAAAAAAAGAGTTTTGTTTTGCGAAGAATAAATATATTCAGGATAGAGATGTTCGCTCTTCTGCGATGTTAGTCAGCGTGGGTTTGTAGTTATTCACCGACGTTTCGGAACAACCTATCGGGTCCTATCTTCAATTCAATTTGCTTGACCTTTGAAGGTGGCAAGATATGTTGCCCCGAAACGTCGCTACACAGTGTAACACCCTAGAAGAGCGAAGATCTCATTTACACCTCGGCGGAAGTATCAAGCCACGCATATTCACAAAAGACCAGGTTTCAAGTCCTGTTCTCACAAAGGAAAGACAAATATATTTCGTTGAGGCAACATATCTGTCTGTCCCACTCTCACCCGATTCTATGTTTCATAAAATTTGGTGCGGGAGAAACTTACAAAACCTTTGCAATAAGACATAAGCTTGAGCGTAAATGGATAACATTCCACTCCCCCGACATATCTCCTAGACGCTGTGCTTAGTCGAAAGCATAAATACACAATTTGACTGAAGACATAAACTTTTACATTTATCTCGTTAAATGAGCCTATATTACAAACAAAAGCTTCAGATCTGAGGTAGTATATCATATTTTATGAATTTCATGTGCCATGAACGCTATTTTAAAATAGAAGTTAGGAATTTTTAATTTTGGCGATGTGTTTTTAGTTAGACACACCCGGTATTCTATCCGGAACAGAAGGGCATGATTTTTCTTCGACACTGACGTACCTCCAGTAAAACACGGCGTCACGTCTCTGGCACCCGTAATTATGAAAATAACTGAATCTTAAGATTGCTTAGGCCTAGTGATTTTCCTTTCATTATGAAAGTCGCCATAGTTATTTGGCAGCATCAGTGTTATTTCTAATTACTTTCTGTGCAGGATGATTCATCAGGAAAGATCAATATTTTTGGACATAATAGTATCGGTCACTGTAAGAAAACAAAGCGTACAATAAATGTGTCTAATACTGAGCGGCTACTGGGACAGAGCAGTTTGAATTCACAAATAAAAAGCACTGTAAATGACAATAAAGAAAGAGAAATTACGTACTGTTAATTTTTGTAATTTTAACTTTAATTTTAATTCAATATTTAAATTACAAATATGTCAAACAGAAACGAAAAATTTTCTTACACGGAAATGAAAAATTTGTTACAGTTCACAACAAATGCTCGAAAATTCCACCGTCAACCTCAGTTCACTTTACAACTAGCATGCGAAGATCACGTGTTTTTTGTCTGAGTCGATCTTGCTTTCTTTATGCGGGCAGCAGCATCCAAAAAATGCGACCAAGCAATTCGTCTAGTGTGTCCACATTTTTGTAAACTTCGCTCTGTATCCAACCTCACAAACAGAAATCGAATGGAATTAAGTCTGTAGATTTAAACAGCTCTGTCTCGGTAACCATTCAGAATTAGGCACATGTTCATATGAACCTTTCCCTCACAATGATCGACACTAACACTCCCCAAAATATTGACGTTTCCTCCTGACTCACCCTGCGTAACGTAAATACAATAGCCGATTTTCTACTGTAATCGATGTAAAGCACTGGCTGTAACATACATAACGAAAAGAATTTCGTACAGAATCCAGGCACAGTGCCACATATGTTCCCCTTCCAGACAGCCAGTATAGCTTACATAAAGTATTTATTACTTCGACTGGAACAATATCAACAGCATGTCTGTTTACAATTCCAATACACAAAGGACAACCAATTATGTGACTTACAATCAGAGGTTTTCACAGTTCCATAACTAGAACTACAAAATGACTTCTTTCTTCCTCGACCACTCATTTTAACATGTCTGAAGACTTCTTTTCCTTCAGGAATATCCTTTCTGTCTTCCTGAATGTTAATTTTACACATTTACCTTGTGCGGTTGGAAATATCTGGACCGAAGTCAACTAATCTCAGAAATGTAAAGGTAAAGGTCTCCTTACATTTGACTCGGCATCACGCCATAACGAGTTATGAGGGAGCAAACAAGCATGACTCAGTATAAGTCAAATATTTATTATATTTCTTGTAGCGAGACCGAAGCATGTCCTTTAAACGACAAACGAAACAGCGGAAATTAGAAACGCCAAGATTCTTGGATGGATAGTTACTGTGAGGAAAAAAAGTACATACCATGCGAATACAAATGATACTCTGACGGTCCATAACTTATGTAAGGATGAGATGGAAAAACATTTAGATATAATGCGTAAAGGTATGTGTGACTACGTGCAACGTGAAATTATGAACTTACAGCCGGACGATTATCAAGAACACAACTTCGATAATCCTCACCGGGTGCCAACGCCGGTACAGGCACATAGATGCCTGATCCAAACGGGACAGCGACGCAGTGTAATTTAGGTGTTCGCTGTTCAGGGGTGTTACGTGGTAGAAGTCAGTAGTTGGTTAGCGACGTTTCGGGACATCCTATCAGTCCCGTTTTCAAGGGACGAGCAGCTGGTAACCAACTACCAAACTCTTCCACTAAAATCCCAGAAGGACGAAGGCATCCTCTAATTACAGTTAGCCTATATAGCCATCTTACGTCCGCAAACCATAAATTACGTCGGGCCACCGGACCAAAATTTGATTTCACGAAGGAGTCCAGCTCCATGCCGCTACCTCGCGATGTTCTAGTAGAAAATTTAATTTGTCCTACACTTCCATTCTTAAACGAAATTAATGACACTTACGGTAAGTCGTTTCCTTGAAAAGGGGGACAAATACAGCGTATGCCTGGCAGGCAGAGAAGTTCTGCATTAACGGTCTGCAGTTAACCCACTAAGATAGTCTATCTAGACAATATCATATCTCTGTACACGTGCTAGCGACAGACTTAAAAGTCACTTCCAAGAATGTATTTCAACAAGACGCCAAATACTGACAGTTGTACGTAGATTCCATTACATTTACCTCTAGACTATCTCTGTCTTTGCACTGTTGTTACAGCTAACACATTACATGCAATCGTATTCGGTTTTAACTCACAGAAACAGCCGTCTACATAAGTTATCAATTTACTATCTTCCATTCGCTTTCCGGTTTTATTATTGGTTGTACTAACCTTAATGTGACATAAATTTACATAATAAGACAAACATACCAACAAAGGACGATATTTAAACCATGTACATTTATTGAAGAATTTGCACTTTTCAGTCTGTTGCAGTCCTCAGGCATCGAACAGAAACATACTAACCCTTAACCTGCTAACGTGGAAAATATTGTGAGCTCCGAATAATGTTAGCAAAGGGCAGATGGGATTTAACTCGTCGTTTACAGGGTTAAAAGTAAGTAAAACGCAATACCTAATGTACACACAAAACTGATGTAAAACACCAAGTATAAAATATTACTTTTCAAATGTGTGTGTGTGTGAACCAACTTTCTCCAAATTATCACAAATGGTCAACGAATGATAACACCCTCATATATCCATAACCAAAACGTATGATGCGACCTAAAAGATCATGACTTCTACTCAGTAAGACTGGCCGACAGACACACATTTTATAGCCAACATAGAATTTTACAGTGCTCAGTATCAATCAAAGTGAATATACCGAAACGTCGCACATAAAATTCAGAAGCCGCGGAATCACCCAAAAGAAAGAATACAGCCATATTTTATTTTATTTTATCCATTATCTTTTACTTATGGTCTGGCAGCATTCCTATTATCTTATTACATTTATGATCCCCGAGGAAGGCAATCACACGAGCCACGTGGGATTTTACATAAATAAATGTCCCTTAAATAGCGTGCATTTTTGGTCACTTCACTGTATTATAATTGTATACACGATTACAGTGTGCTATAAAATCAATTTACATATTCAAATATATCTGACTTCTTTCTTAAAGACAGTATTTTGTTTATGTGCGTCATCCCCGTTGTGTGATATACAATCAGTATGGCAATATATGTGCGTGGCACTTACCGTCAAACACAACTATTTTATTGGCTAATTATTGGAAGGTTTACAACTACATGTTTCGGCCCTGTTCTTGGGCCATCATCAGGTTGTATCACGAACCTAGAGTAGGCTATATTGCATGCTACTTATTGGTAATGGGTGTTTTGGAGAGCTCTCCCTATTACTGCGTGTTATCATGGTATGTGTATTTTTTCATTCTATGTATAATAATACTTCTAGCGGGATTAATTGCCCCGGTGTTTCCTGTAAGTATAACACTTATCATATATTACTTAACATTTGTGTACAATTATTCAATTTGTTAGTATTTTGGTCTGGTTGATTGTAATAGTCTCTTATGCACTTTTTAGATTGTGTATTGTCATTTTTCTATTTGTTGATCGGCTCTTTTGTCCTTGGGGTTGGCGTGCTGTAATAGGGAGGGCTCTCCAAAACACCCATTACCAATAAGTAGCATGTAATATAGCCTACTGTAGGTTCGTGATACAGCCTGATAATGGCCCAAGAACAGGGCCGAAACATGTAATTGTAAACCTTCCAATAATTAGCCAATAAAATAGTTGTGTTTGACGGTAAGTGCCCCGCACATATATTGCCATACTGATAGTATTTTGTTTTTTCATATAGAACTTGAAGTAAAATATTAACTCTTCGCTGTAACTTACCTACTTCAGCCAGTAATGTACTAGCCACTCTTCTCTTACATTTCTGTTCCGAAAGAAGGCCTTGCAAGTCTCTGAACCTAAGCCGAATGTCCTACGATATTTCTTTCTTTACGTATGTGTAGGAAATGTTCGGAATATACCTCCAGATGACCGGGTGCGTAACCTTTCAATCACGATCAACATAGTGTGTGTGTGTGTGTGTGTGTGTGTGTGCGCGACCATGTGCGTGGTGAACTAAGGTCCGTGTTTTGCTCCGAGGCCACTCACAGACCATTATCTTCTGACCAAATCATCTGAAATCACAAATAAAACTGAAAACCCGTTATCAAGGAACTAACGTACGTATCAGCACATTCACACACCAACGGACAGGTGGTTCACGCCTGCCTGCAGCTTCCAGCCACTTTTCGTCTGTAGGCTAACTCATGGCATGGCAGCAGGCATGGTTTTAATGGACGGCCTAAACCCTCTCACTGATATTTCCTGGCTCGCAATAAATTTCTCTACGAAATATATTAACACTTAAGTTGAGGGAGTTCTTACGTCGTTCAGGAATGACAGCAAGTCCTTCAGCAAATGTGGCGTTCTGTTTGTAGCTGAGTACCAGTGCTTCGGACGACTTTGTTACCTCCATCCACAGGGTAGAAGATGCATAAAAATAACATAATTCTGTTATTTTACAAAGCTGTAAATCACTAAGAGTCTACAGCGTCGGTGAGAAATGCAAAAGACAATATAGAGCATAGGTGGAATAATACTGACAGAATTACACGGAATAACTTCCAGAAAAAACCTTCTCTTTGCTACTTTGTCCGCCATAATCCCCATATGATCTGGCGTGCTGTAATTATGTTCCTCGGAAATTTTGGTATTCATCTACCAAAATACACGGGGTCTTATCACCGCAATAAGTTAATATAACGTCCAGTCTTCCCTTACATGTGCCAGATATTACACGACCTTCGGTTGTATTTCCTATGGTTCTTGGAAGCAACATGCCAAGCACACTTTTATATTTACTAACAATTTAAGCGTCCCGCTTATGACGTGTTCCGGTGCTATTTGAGTAACACCGTTCTTAAGGCTATTTCTAATCTCCCTGTTTTCCTCTCCAAACCGCAGATTTTTTTGATGAAGAATCTGTGGCCTCTTTAAATTTTTCTATCAACGTTTCTTCCTTAATTTAATGGGATTTGATTTTCATTACGCCTAATATGTCAGTTTTCTAAGGAGCCGTAAGTTATTGACATCTATTGGAAAATACATTAATTAAAAGCTTTTAAATCTGGGCAGGAAAAATATCGCTTGCTAGAACACGATCCACTACATGGAAGTGCACGCATAATGACAGTGCGTTAGGAAGTAAATCACAACATCCATTTTAACACTTAGAAAAACAAGCAGGTTGCAAAGAATCGATCCGCTTTCGAGTTAATGATCCAAGCTCCAGTTACATATCAAAATCAAATGCGTTCGAAAGTTTCACACAAGTTTGTCTCCAGTAGTCAATGAATTCAGACCAACGATTTTTAACATTTCTTTAACTTAGGGGGAACACTTCTGCCTATTCACTTGAAATAAGTGACCTTTCACACTTTTACTTAAGCATGTAAGTATTACAACGTACAGTACTGTACTCTGCGAATGTATGAGCGATGTACGGACCTATGAATGTTAAAAGTACTGCACTCGTTAGTAATTTTGGTCTTGCACTAAATAATCTTTTTTTTTTTTTTTGTTTTCGCAACAGCCTGTCACTTGTCCCTCTCCTGGACCCTCGCAGCCTGTTCATTGAAGGTATCTTTCAATATCATATTCCAGCCTACCCATAGATCTTCAAAGCGGTCGCTTTCCTTCATGTTTTCTCACTGCCATCCTGTATTCATTTCTCATCCCTCTTACGTATGCCACATTTTCTGCCAATCATATACCACTTGATTTCATCACCATAATAATGTGTTGAGAGGAATACAAATCGTTTGGTTCTTAATTACGCAATTTTCTCGTGCCTCATGTTACTGCCGCCCACTGCATTCCAAATATCTTCCTCAGCACCCTGTTACAAGCATCCCCGGTTCTTCCCCCAAATGTGAGAAACTAAGGTTTAAATAAATATAACACACAGGTAAAATTGTGCTTTAGGGTATTTTAATATTCACTTTTTTGACAACAGACGGGAACAAAATAATATATTGGACCGAACGGTCTCTCATGCATTGGTGACAGAAGTTCCTATCATAGTAGTGTTTATGTTATTAGTATCACTGTCTTAGGTGTGATGTTGTTCAAGAAACAAAACAAGAACGTGCACGATGACATTATTTTAAGTACATTTCATTAACTGAGTTGAAAGGAAAGAGCAAAGTCAACGTTATACTAAGACCAGCAGAACAGAGAGCAACCACACGAACAGCTCTCAAACTTCTCCACATTTAAAGCAGAGGGGGCAAGCGTGTATAATCGAATTACCGACGTACAGGTTAAGCAGTTTTAGCAGCGTTTGTGGTAGCCATTCACAACCCCACTAAAAGAAAAAAAGGTTTTCAAGAATTCTAGCATGTAGTCTGCAAAGGATTACACAATCAGCTTACGAACTAAGAACACAACCGCACTTCAGCGAACCATGGCAAATCCGTAATCAAACATATCGATCTCACGTCCAAGAAATGGAGGCAAGGCAAAATTTGAGCGAAAGAAGAGTACGTTTAATTTTCACAGCACAGTCCTTCAAAAAAGCTTGTATTGCACAATAATAAAACTTGATATTATTTTTGTACTCTTAGATTTTTTGTGCCAAAGGAAAGTAGCTCTTAATTTTCAACATCCCTTTTCACCGCGGAAGGATTCTGGATTCAATAATCTTTATTAGTAAAACCTTTTCTTTAAAATAAATTCTCACAGTTCCAACAAGAACTATTTTGAATGAGAAATACCAGATAATTCCCGAGAATTTGAATTCCGATCTGTGGAGAGATTTTCGAATTCCAGAACACTCGGAAAAGGGACACTGCTGGTAGTCCGCGTAATTCCAATCAAATAGTCGTAAGTGATGGTATACAACAGTTTAGCCAATATCAATAGGGCATTATCATCATTTGCAGCTCAATTGCAATGGTATTCGCGGGATTAATACAAATTGTTCTCTGCAGTTTGTATAATAGCCTATACTGCAACATAGAACAATGCTTTTCTGCTGATTTACAGCATGCACCAATACCGTACTGACAATACGACGAAATATACAAAACCGAGGAAACAGAACCAACATTTTCCATTCATTGCTTATCGCTAACTGGTTTATAAAAGCGTGGATTTTATAAATGATATTTTGAGTATAAACGCTCAGTAAATTGTAAAAAATGTGACATTAAAAGTGTAGTTATTAATGTAAATATTTAGCCCGGTTAGTTCTGTCGGTGTAGACTCTACGCTACGAGCCGGACCTCTGTATAATTCGGTTTCGGTTTCGATTTAGTGGAACATTTCTTTGTCATCCATTTTTCCACGCCGTTTTTGTGGCCCGCTCCACTCATTCTGCCATGTGACCGGTGCCAGGGACCCTTTCTTCGAACTAAGTTTCGTAACGCAACTGGGACGTGAAGCCGACCAATAAATTTCATGTAGTATTGAAATTGAAATAATGGAGTAATCCTTCACGAGGACGAGACATTTACTGGGCCACAAAGTCAATCCTTCATCTTTCACTAACATAAAAGTACTAATGGAAACGAAATTAATATTCAAACCAGCAGTTTCATGGAATATATGGCACAGAAATTAAATTATACGTCTATCTGCTCTTTTGCATGGGTTTGAAACTTGATATCTCACCCTGAGGACAGTTTGACGAAGTTTAACAGGAAAGTACCGAGGACAGGAGAACTAAGAAATTACACTTCATGATTTCTACGCCTCAAATGTCATTAAACTCACAAGATCAAAAGACAAGAGGTAAAAATTAATTCAAAAGGCAGAAGAGGATGGGATGTTGCTGCAATTATTAAGTTATAGGCCAGGATAAGAAGAATGCTAGAAGTAATTTTAAAGGAACTCTCTGTAAGTATGGCCTGCATGCGTGACACAAAGTGTCATATTACGAACACGGTGAAAAAATACTTTGGGTTCCTTACTACTTTACAAGCTACGGAACTATAAGCGTCTCAAACTTGATCTCCTCTATGCAAAAATGACAGAAGCGGAGAAGTTTCAACAGCGTGCACAGAAAGCAGAATATTTAGTGTAAAATATTTTTCAGTGAAAAACATTTCTCTATAACGTACTACATTGACCGAATATGGCAGTAAAAAATCCAAAAGCACCTGCCTGTTATAATTCACTTGGATTTTGTGATAGTGAGTTCGTAGTGAAGTAATTAACCTTTAGACGCCTAATGTCAACTATAGTGGTCGTACCGCACCGCTAACCTCTAAAGTTGCATTTTTTTATACTTATTCAACAAATATAGGTACTGAATATTTTAAACATGGTATATACTCTCCGTTTTTTTCTCTTCAAAATGCAGTTTGTTTCATAATTTTAACATATTTGGTTCCTGTATTATTCACATTTTA
>Ga0131853_10007716_pt1 | contig 19511 bp, 15 predicted proteins | sample TergutLab28metaG_FD_92764 | JGI IMG/M metagenome (GOLD analysis project Ga0131853, IMG submission 92764) | Labiotermes labralis P1 segment gut microbial communities from Petit-Saut dam, French Guiana - Lab288 P1 (version 2) (version 2) | ecosystem: Host-associated > Arthropoda: Insects >... | reverse complement strand
GTATCCCCTTTCGTCTGGGCCATCACCTTCGACCTGTCCAGCAAGGGTGGCCCTACCAGTAGCTAATGCTACCGCTGGCATAGCTCTTAGGATCATTTGGCCACGCAAGCCCTCTCACCCGGCAGTAGCCTTCGACAAGGTAGAGATACCATGGAGAGGAACATTTTGCTGTCACTTCTGCTAAATACATCTGAAGCTACTTTGCTGATCATGAATATGCCTCTGAATCACTTGAATTGTCCTTGTCTGTCATTAAGAAGGAATTCGTTAAATTCCTTCCTCTCACCCAAAACTTGTTACTGCTTGCTATCTTTGTTTCCATAAACTGAAACCATACATCCTGGATAACTAGTTGTTCATTACCTTTCGGTACCTACACACACTTAATTAAGTACACACAATCTTCTTTTCAGGGTTTAACAATCTCTTGTACAGACCTTCCCAATTCAGCACATTGTACACAGTTTCTTTCAGTTTATTCTTATAACCCTTGTGAGCAGTCATGATCAAATGCTTCTTATTATGGAAATGGCTGGTACCAAGAATGTAGCTGCCATATAGTAAGCATATGGAGAGCATCAGGGCCTACAAGTCCATCGTACAGATTTTTTTTTTTTAACTAACTGAACACCACCCACTATTGGATAAATTCAAGCATATTGTCCAGAACTCAAAGAAGAAACAGTATTTAAATAAACAGCTGTATTTGAAAATGAGGTATATATATGTATGTGTGTGTGTGTGTATATGACAATTTTATAAATAGTAGCCATGTACTTGACAGGTACAAGAGGGTCCATCTGCTTCACACAGGGGCCTAAAAGTCCTGGCTACACCACTGCCCAGTTCAAACTGAAGCAGAAATATGTAACTTATGATGGAAGGTTTCATGATTTTGCTGATTCAGTCTTGATGAATGCAGGTTAAAGTCTTAAAAAAAAAACTTGTTTTTTGTGATTTGTTGCCCTGGGTCTTGACAGAACAAATGTGACTAATATCAGGACTCTTCATAGATATGATATTTCATGACACATGCAGTTTCTTAGACTACATAGTGACTCTTCTTAGAACACAGGAGGACTGAACACCCAAATTCAATACAAAATTAAAGTGGGAAGAGTGAGAGGAGCAAGTAGAAGTTAATTTTTCACATTACAAATGCTGAACATGTTTCATGTCATATGCAAATTTTGACCTGCATTTGGTTCCCAAATAGCAGCTTAGAGTCTGTGCAGTTTAATCTTTCACAGTAATGCAGCAGCAAATTTACTATAATAAATGTAAGGGCTGTTCATTAACATGTATTGTCCAAGAAAATTGGTTTTAAATCTCATGGTATTGCAGATTATGGTGGTCATATTTTAAATCTTTCCTTCTTCATGGATGACATTCATATAATTTTTGGTCAAAGGGCAGTAGTAGGCCTACTAAAAAAAGTGCAATGCTGGTCAACCACCTGGATTTTACATATGTTATTGCTTTGCATTAAACATAGGAAACACAGAAATAGTGGTTAAAATCTTTAATATTATGCCTTTCAATTAATATAAGTGATTGCTAGTTGATCTTATATACAAAAAATAAATAAATGACCAGTTAACACTAGTAGCTGAACCTGCATGCTGAACAAACCAATACAAAATACAGCCACTGAAAGTGATATGAAGCCACTTTCACCTTCGTCCTGTCCTCACAAACCAAAAACTCATCTTAATGTTACCCACTGATTCCTTTTTCAGTCCTACAAGTAGACATTTTAGGAGGTTTTCACATCAAAATCCTGTATGGATTCCTTGTCTCCCTCCTGACCTTCTGTTGTTTCACCATCCTGACAATGCCAGGTGACCTATACAAATCACATACTTCCTTGGCTGTGCCTTGAATATGCCCTGAGATAAGTTTCATGTTTGTGGTTAGACACTGCTAGTGTCATAGCTAGAACAGACACTCATAGCTTATATGGTGGACTGGTTACCTAATGTTACCTAATGTAAGTAGACTGCGTCTCTTGAAGGCCAATAAATTATTCAAGAGGACATTCTCCTGGTATCTCAGAAATCTTGTATAGAAATACATCCAGTTGTTTGCATATAAATACTCAGTAGAGGAAGAAATTGTACAGAGTTGCTATAGAATGTGGAGTAAGTGATAAAACACGAAGCATGCAGTTAAGAGTTGCTGGATGACCTGAGCTTTCCAGCTAGCATATTGACAAGAAGGATACAGGCCCCTGTTACAGATGTGTAATGTGAAATGTGATTTACCATCTACAGCTGTTGGTATTTTAATACTGCTGTTCCGGTATGTTAAATTATACAACTTAAAGTTCTTCAAAGTTGCTCTCGTTGGGTCCAAAGTCTTTTCAAGAGAAACTGGACCACCATGTCCAGCATTCATTATTATTGTATCATACAGCAAGAGCTCAAAACCTGTTTCTGAATCTTGTTTTTGTGGAAGGTGTTTCTCATTACTTATTCCAATTTGTGTATGTATGAAGGGTGGTACAGAAGTAATACCTGCTATTTTTTCCTGCAGGAACTATACTTACAGTTATAATAAAATGTACATATGTCATGCATATATCCTTTACAAAGTTTAGATGATTTTTGTACAAAATCTCCTTCATTATCAGTACACTTTCCACCTCTGCATAAGATGCTGTATGCCTGTCTTGTAAAACTTGCTGAAGCACTGTGGGGCTTGTCACTAGAGTCTTTTCACTGCTGTTAGAGCAATGGATCCAGTGTATAACTGAGCTAACATCTATGATATCTTCACCATACACACTTCTCAGATGTCTGTGAAACTGTGTCAGACTGAAGCCTTCTGCATTAAAAAATTTAGTCCTCATTCTCTGCCTTAGTGTGCATTTCCACAACTTCTAACTCTTCGCACTGCTTCTGTGTTGAGAGCACGTGACTGACTGGAGCACCGATGATCCTAGTGGAGCTGGACAGTGTCGATATCCAGTGGATAAGGCAAGAAACTCCATCCAGCTCAAATTAAAAAATTAAAAAAAATAAAATAAAAAAAGAGGCATTATTTTCATACCAACTATCATATAAATCACCACATAAAAGTGGCTCATTCGAAATGGAAGGATAACCATTTAACAGACCATACCATACCAAACCCAGAAGACCAAAATGTGAAACTTCACTGCCATGAAAGGTACTCCCATACCACACTGCATTGCAGCCCACAGGACCACAGTATGAATTTTCACCATCTTTCATAAACATGTTTGGATGTATTGCAGGTTTTCAGTTATAAGTGCTTTGTACCTCATAATCTTCCTGTTTTTATCCACCTAACCCATCAACATTCACAGTAGGTCATTTCTTACAGATGCGCCTTTATTCATGGTCGTGATGGACACCTGGAGAAGTTCACACGGGAGATGCAAGATCGACTGGTCCGTCAAGTCATCGAACCCATGGCCTGTGATGGACTTCGTACCATCTCAATTGCTTATCGTGACTTTGTGCCTGGTAAGGCAGAAATTAATCAAGTGCACATTGACAATGAACCCAACTGGGATGACGAGGAGAACACAGTCAACAATTTAACCTGTCTTGGGCTTGTTGGGATTGAAGACCCTGTGAGACCAGAGGTGAGTGAAATATACGTAGCAGTTTAAATACTGTGTTTCAGTTTTGTTGTGTATTGAGTGGACATGGTATGATCTTATTTTTAAATTTCAACATATATTATACCAAATTTTTTTCACTTCATTTCAGATTTTACATTTTTGTCTTGAGATAAGTCTTGGTTCTTAACTCCTTACAGAGGTAATTAAACTTCTCCAGGATAGACATATTGTTTTCTATGTGTAATTTAGCAGGCATTTAGTACATTAAAAGAAGACCAAAACTGCTGTGAATAACAAATTTAAAATGTAATGTCATCCCAAGTCTTGTTGTTTCGTAGCCTTGTATATAGACTTCCCCTTAAATATGTAGCTGTTGTGTTATAAAAGTATTGTTGTATAGAATGAGTTTTTCACTATAGTTTTACTTCAGCTTCACTTTTGAAAATTTGCTGAAAGTGAGTGAATATTTTTGGCTCATTCAATATATTTTGGTGTGTGTGTGTGTTTGTAAATGTGTGATTATGGAAGTAGCTGAAAAGATGCCAGCTTTCTCCTTTGGCAAGACTGAAAATATGTTGTTTCATTGCACGCATTAATTTGTTGTGGTTTTAGTTTTTACTTTAATCGTGATATTCCCACACTTTTTTATGTAAACTGACATCTTGGTTAATGTGTGCTTCATCCTAGTGTTTGCTTATGTGTAAAAGACAGCATAAAAGCAACACATTGGCTATTTCCAGCAGTTTTTATGTATGTGCCAAAAGAGTAGCTGTCTAAGGAATATCTGTAGTGGGTCACAATATAATTTGTAGTAGTGACGTTTAAATTAGAGATATAATAAAATCTTAAAAGAAGGTTGTTTTGCCAATAAAAGGAAATTAAGTTTGTGTTATATGCTTTCAGTTTCAGCTAGGACAATCAGTGGCTTATTAATCTTTACTGTTCAGAATAATCTACAGTACACAAACAAATGTAATGCGTCACAATTTTTTGAATGCCATTGCGATATGAACATTCTTGAACACCCAATGGGAGTGAGCTGTAAACAACCACCAAGTTTATTAGTAATAAGCTGCCAGTAAAGTTAATTTAAACATATTATGTTGCTGGGAAAAGTGTTGTTATCTACCCAAAAATGAATTTTATACTATTTCTGTCATGTTTCTTTTGAAATTAATTTTAGTTGAAAGCCAACATGGACACTTTTGTGTGTACCTATATTACAGGTTCCTGAAGCTATCAGAAAGTGCCAGAAGGCAGGAATCACTGTACGCATGGTCACTGGAGATAACATCAACACAGCGCGCTCAATTGCCACAAAATGCGGGATTTTGAAACCTGGAGATGATTTCCTTATATTAGAAGGGAAGGAATTCAACCGAAGAATACGAGATAGCCATGGCGAAGTAAGTACTTTGTATTTTTTTGTCCTTGTAAGTTACAGGATGTGTTTTCAATTATTTTGTCAGAATTCTCCAATACTACTGTCCACAAGCAATTCATAATTTTGATATATTAACATAATATTTAACTGATGATTGACAATAAATTCCTATTATGGTGTAATAAATGAGAGGCACTTTTGCTCCAAAATAAGAATGCCCATGTCTATTTTAGAGTTGTGGCATAGCTGGGGATGGAAAAAGTGTGGTAGCACAGTAGCTGCGCAACTGCCAGGAGGCTAATGGAAGTTGCAACATGTGTTGGGTGGGTACTAACATTGCAGGCAAGTGTAGCAATTTTGCAAGGTTAGGTTGTGTGACAGTGGTGACATCACTTGGATACAGACATCTGTAAAGCATTTAGCCACCAGGCAGGCTGCTCTGAGCTCCTACACTCTCTTCAGCCCTTTGTTACCTAAACAAGAAAAAATTTATTGGTGGCAAAATGTTATTTCAGCAGCAGGTTATAGAATAGTTCTGTCTTGCTGTGATGTTCAAAGATTGATTGCTGTTTCTCTTTTTTTTTTCTGATGGCACCAAATTAGGATACAAGAAATTGCACTTGCACTATGTTGAAACAACTTTTTCCTCCGGAAGTGGAATTTAAATAATAACAATAAATGGACTTCTTAAGAAGATCTGCTATTTTACTGAAAAAAAAATTGCCTTATGGTATGAAGCCTGGAATTCTTAAATATTTCTGGGCAGTACACTTCCTGAAGTCTGCCAGAACTTCTCCTCCAGAATCTGAGGTCCCTCTGCAGGTTTCACAATCTGACTGAACAAAGTGATGTAGATGTAGGGTGTTGAGGCTGCAGCATGATCTATGATGCTGTCAGAGAGGAAATCTCAAGAACATACAACTTTATGGAATTTTGTACAGTATTAATTTTATTTCTTGATGCTACTTTATTTAAAGGTAATTAACTCAAATTATGCAGCATAATACCTGGTACCTGTCTGACTAAATTATGGAAACCTCAGTACCATGGAGTTATAAGTTAAATATGGCAAGCCACACAGCTGTGTGTATGGTAATTTGCAGCACTGAAGGAAAAATACAATGTGTATGCTCTTAAGGTACTTGAGAAAAAACTGGGGCTTGCAGTATTTCAAGATGTTAATGACTAACTCTGTGGAGAACGTGCTTCTTTGAGAAGGTCATAGTCACTTAGCTACTGGAATTTTTCACCTAGTGTGGAAAATGAAGGCTGATGACATTGTTCTCAAGACCCATGACTGGTTCCAGTCTTGAGTGTCAGCATTTTTATAATAAGTAGAAAAGGACTGTAATTCAATCAACTTCGTATAGCATTCAACATTCACCACTGGTTGATAGTAACACTTCAGGTTTTCTTAATTCAGTATATATTCTATTTTCTTCGCATCCTTTTTATGAACAAAGAATGTGAAGTGTGCTAAAACCATATGCTCCATGAGAAGTCACATGACACTAAGATTAACACTGAAAGTTACAATTCATTTTCAGTGATTAACTGAATAAGAAGCAGTACAGTATGATTCTGATATGTGTTGAAGAAAATAAATTTCAGGAATTATTCATTTGCATAATTTCAAAGGTGTTAATAAGATAAAACTTTATAAAATGTGAAGGAAATGACATACAGTAAAGAGAAAATTTTATGTAAATCTGAAAAATCGAATTTGTAACGTAGCTAATGACTGCATTTTTTGGAAAGTTGATGAAGTAAATATAGCTGCTATTACGTGAAAGTGATACTACAGTTTGAAATTCAGTTGTATCTGATGTATGAAGGTATGAAATACAGGAAAAAGTTGATTTAGTTACTTCAGAATTTAAATAACAGCATTGAAAATGGTGGTGGCAGTGGTAGTAGTAAGATGAAAGGTAAAGAGGAGGTGGAAGAGGAGGGTGATGATGCTTATGATAAAGAAGAGAAGGTGAAGAAGGTTAGGAGAATTTTGAGTATGGTGCTGAAACAGAAGATTATATGATGTTTGTTGTGATAATGGCGAAGTTTTGGAGAATCATGAAGACAGTAATAATAAGTTGCCTTTGATGATAGGGAATAGAAGAGACATTATAAATGTGAAAGATGATTGGAAGAGGATGGTAGTAGTGTTGTAAATGATGATTGCACCCACAAGGTGGTAGGAATAGTTTTGTGTTAATAATCAGGAAGAACATGTTGAGGCTAAGAGCTGTATTTAATTGCTGCACCATCTTTTGGGAGAGCAAAAAGAAGCAAACTTAATTACACATTATTTTTTTAAGTTCAGTATGTCATGGTTGTTACAGAGAACAGTCTGCCAGCAAGAAGCTATAGGACTGCCAAATCGTTTTCTTGCTATATGATTAAGCAACTGAGATGACTGTGACTAAATAACTAGTGGATGAGTGATAACTGTCATAGTAACATGGGTACAGTTAATTTGTTGACAGTGATAGTCACGGTTGTGGAAAACTGAAATTAACATTCAGAGATGCAACATCATCTGCAGTAATACAGATTGTTGTGATGTGAGAAAGTTTGAAATGGATGTGACGTATCATTACTGGGAGTTTATTCATTTTTATCAAAGTGTGAAGTTACGTGATACAACTGAAGGAGCTCAAATTTTAATGTGGAACTGTATAATAACAATCTGTTCGTATCTGCATTATGTAGATATGCATAGCTTGTAAGTTGCAGTTAATTATTTTATCAGATGATTCCTTCACAAATTTGATAGAATAAATAAAGAAATGAAATTCAGAAAAGATAAGAAAATGACTCGTACCTTGCGGTGGCTTTTCCAAAGGTACATGAAGAAGCGGCTTTCTCCAGATTTAGATGACATGTGGAAATTTTGAGAAAAGAAATTTTTATTCTACAAAGCACTATATTTTACGCAGGAAGAAGCCAAGTAAGAAATAACGTCATAAAGCAGATTAAAATAATGTTGTATGCATGGAAATTAACAAATCTGCCAATATGTGTTGTCCTTTCTGTCACAGTGAGTGCTCTGTGTGGTTGAGATGCTGTGGACACTCATGTCAGCCAGATGAACCCCTTAAATACTGAGTTATTTGGCTTTTAATAAAGTAAATTAAATATTGTACTGTGAGAGAACATACAAACGTACATTACCAACGTCTCTTTTCATTAGTGTTTTACTGAAGTGAATTCTGAGATATAGCAGTAAAAGTTCAGTTGGGATTTTCTTTGACTGCAAGAAAGTAAAACTGTCTGAGATACAGACTCAACATACACACTGAAGAAAATAGTTGGTTCTCCAATATTTCTTGTGACAAAACGTTTTTGAACAGAACAGTGAAAGCTGTCTGAGGGAATTGCTGATTTAAATGTTCCAAAAGCTGCTTCTTTCAAAATAAAATTATGATGACATTACAATAAAAATATTGGTGGACCTGTAACGGTGAGTATAGTCATCACCTGTGGTAAAGTAGCTCTTCTGTTTGGTGTTTGAGGGGATATTGTCTTACATGCTGCACTTGCCTGGTGGGATTGTACAGCCTCAACAAGAAATACTGTGCTACTAAAACAAGAGCCATTTTTCCATCTCAGGCATATTTTTAAATTGTAATCTTTACATTTAACCCTCTTACATCCACTCTGTCTGGGTAGGTTATGCTAAATATCAATAACCTGTCAAAATAGAGAAATGCTGAGGCATGTGGAGAGTAAAGGAGGCATGCTATTCAGTGGTGTGTTTGCTGCTGAAATCTCTTGTATGAGAAGGAAGCTGAATGCACTTAAAATGGTGGCTGATAAATCGCCCAATGGCACAACATTTTACAGTGCTGGTGGCCAAGAGATCAGCCAGCCAGCATTCAGAGGGTTAAGCATTTTTGGCAAATGCTACACCAAGTATTGTGGTTTTTATGTTGTTAAGTTGATTATTCAGGTTATCAGACCTAAAGCTATAGTGAGATGTGGTTACCATGTACATTGTAGTTTCTTTATGCAATAGTGGACTTATCCTGCTTACTCATTTTCAGTCCCTCTCCAAACACGAGCTGTGGTGGGATCTTCTCAAAAATTATGTGTTGGTCACAAAATGTATGAAGGAACTGGAATCAAACCCCTAGCAGCACAGTATTTTTTGAGAGGATCCCTGCCTGTTTATCTCCTGGCTCTCCAAGATTATGGATGTGTCCTTGCATTGCTGTTTTGCATTAAATTTGTACGGTAGACATAATATCAGTGGTTTGAAGCACAAATGTTTTATAACCAATATGCAGTTTCTTGTAACCTCATTTTAACCCTTTTAGGACCAATGTTCAGTCAAAGTATATGCTGAAATATAGTTTGTACCTTACACAGTACATGATATATTATGATAATCATATGAACACATAACTACACACTGTGGGAACAAGTGTTGTATTTGTTAATGTTACGTAATGTGGTATATATAGACACTGCTTGGCAGTAAATGATTACGTGTGCACCAACGTAACATTCTGTTATGACATACGATATTTCTTAATCCTTTTGCGTTACCATAGGATTCCGTGGCTTCAAGTGTTTTTTAAAAATAAAGATAGCTTTTGAAGTTTGTGGTTCCCATAGTAGTGTTGATGAAGGGACTGCTTGACCCTGAAGATGCAGGCTTTGTGGCCTGCCTCAAGACACCAGCCAACATAACATCTCAGAAGACTTGGAATCTTTAACGATAGCTTATGTAACAATTAACAGCACACAGGAATTCCTATTTGACCAATGTTTGTGCTTTGAACCTTTGATATACACATTCCTGTAAATGTTTTTACTAGATGTATAGTACCCATAATAAAGCACAAGCATCTGTGTTACTGTTCTACAGAGTGGGTACAAAAGAGCTTAACACCCTGGATCATTACATGTAATCAGTTACACTTCATTGCCATATAGCAAGATATGCTGCAACATATCAATGTGGCCGACATCTCAACAGTATTTAGTCTCTTCCTCCATGAAGTATGACATGTCAGTCTTTGCATCTGTAGTGACTTAAGTTATCTACTTCATTTTCTTTATTTTTCTTTTTTAAAAATGACTGGTAAATATTTCCTTTGATAAATTATCAGAAAAAAGATCCCATTCATGTTGTTGAGGAGACCAGATATTTTGATTGACTCTGCCAATTTATTGACCATACAGATAACAATTTGAAATTCTTTGTTATGGCAATTACATATCTTGAAATCTTGCAATAATGAGACAGTGATCTGTAAAACAGTTTATCTTTCTGGCATGACAGCTTTCCTACTCATTTCCATTTAGAAACACAAGAGGGATTGCTATAGTTACTGAGACTAAATAGGGTGGGGAATGTAATTTGTTGCATGTAATGATATTAAATTTTTATCTTTCCTTGAGTGCTTACTTTGTATGTTTGAGGGACATTCAGATTTGACTGACTTTTTTTAAAGAAATAGAAATTTTTTTACAGTAGAAGCAACACTGTTGTTTATCAGTCAGCTCTCATTTCCCTCTCAACACACATCTTTCCTTTGGATTATGCATTTCATCTTTCCAGAAGTTTGCTTTTTGAATTGTTGGTTGAAATTTATACTGTATCTGTGTGATATACTGCAGCCTGAATTTGTTGCCTCTTAAGTTCTCTTTAGAAATGCAAGGGAACAAAGTCACAGGACTGTAAGAAGGGTGCAAAAAGACTCACAGTAGCAGGTATTATTATTATTATTATTATTATTATTTATTATTATTATTATTATTATTATTATTATTATTATTATTATTATTATTATTATTATTATTATTATTTACATATAGAAAATTTGGTCTCACTTCTGCACCTGACTTATTACATGAGGTTGTTGATTATCAAAAATCAAGTGCTGAACCAGAAATTGCATATCATGTTGAAAGTTTGTGCTCCCAGTGAGCTTGAATCTATATGTTTTAATACCATGCTGTGTGGGTGATTCATCCTTCTGGAATAGATATGAGTTTAAATAATAAGGGTCTGTGATTAAAACAAAATCCCTCAGCATTGGATCATATATGTCAACATTGCTCAACTGATCGAGATATGCGGCATAATTCCCTTACTCTGACTCACGCAGGATTGGACATTTACCGAACAAATTATTGGATATTCCAGACTATCAGACAGTAATTTTTTTTTACTGCTTCTATGTTTGGCTTGAACAACTAGTGAGAGGGGTATTCCAGTTGGATATCTTCATCTGCTGGTTCAAGATCATCAGAGTCCTCTTCTGTTTTCTGGAGTTATCGTAGCTGAATAAGTTGTTGCAATAGGAGACAGGGGTCAGGAGATACCACAATGGTTGATGTACAGACTCTCTTGGAGTTTTTTTGTTGTTGAGGGGGGTGGGGGGGAACATGTCACTGTGACCTGTCTGTTGCACTTATAAAGCTTTTTTCTGGTATAAAGAAAACTTCCAGTCTTGTGACTACTCTCCTCAACATCCAGATTATCTAGATTTCTGACTTACTGGGTGTCAGATGAAAGCAATTTTGCTGTACTTGTATTTCAGGGAAGCAACATTCTGTTTATGCTCTAATAGTTTTTAGAAAAATAAGTTTCAGCTTCTATGAGGGGTGAAAAGGATTCTAATTTATTTTGGATACTTAATTCCAAGTAATGGACTGAAATTAGTAAGATACTAAAAAGGGTGTCCAATCAGTAATGTAAATAGAATTTTTTTATGGTAGGACATTTGAGCTCCGAATTACACTCGCTTAGATAAGGTGTGCATGTTAGATATGAAGTAGCCTTTCCCCAAATTGGTTGTAGAAATTTTTGACAAAAAGTTCTTTACTTTGTGTTTGCTAATGAGAGCACTGTATCATTTCCCATAATCTTGATTTTTAGTAAAAAGTAAAATGTCATAAATGTTATATCTCTGTCAGTCATGTTACTCTTTTTCTTTTAATTTGTGTTTGTAACTGTGTGGCTGTGTTGTGCATGTAGGTGCAACAGCATTTACTGGACAAAGTATGGCCCAAACTGCGTGTGTTGGCTAGGTCTTCACCAACAGATAAATATACTTTGGTGAAGGGCATTATAGACAGTAAAGTTAGTGAGAGTCGAGAAGTTGTTGCTGTTACTGGAGATGGGACCAATGATGGGCCAGCACTTAAGAAGGCAGATGTGGGATTTGCTATGGTAAGTAACACAATGCAACTGAAATAGTAGTTATGTTTAGTGAATGTAATGAAAGTCAAAGGCAGCAACACTTTAATACCAAATCCACATTTCTGAACTAGTTGATGCTATTATAATGTTATTACCCAAAATACATTTTAATATTATTCTTGAGTCTGGTCTGTCTTAAAATGACTTCTATGTGGTTTTCTCACAAAATTTCTGCGTACATTTCATGTAAGTTTAAATGTTTACTTGCAGTTCATGTTCTTTTTTCTGAATAATCAACCACCATTTATGGCCATAACGAGACAGTTGGTAAAATGTAGTTTTCAAGGTCTCTGCCAATAATTTGATCACTAAGTAGAGGTAAGAATAAAGGAAGTTGTCTGCTTGCACACAGGTGAAGGAATATGGGAGATTTTAGGTGTAGCACATTTTATGCTTGGTACTAGATGGAGGTGAGTGGTCAGCTCTGTGCCCTGTCTGCTTCAATCCCACAGTTGAGAGCCCATAGTACCCATTAAATAGGAGGCTGGGTGGGCACCAGAGCTGCTCTGAACAGTTTCGAGAAGAGAGACAGTCTGTTGCTGCTGCTTCAGAATCAAAACTTTGATTCCTTCCAACCCACTGACTAGTCTGATTACTGGTTATACTATCCTGGCTCCTATCCTAAACACTTGTGTTTTGGGAAGTGTGTGAGAGTGTAACATCAATTTTTAAAGATGTTGTGGTACTTGTGTTGAAACAAGTTGGAGAGTCCAAATGCACTGTCAATTCATTGGTCAAAGATAAACAGTGAACAGCAGTCACACAGTAGGGATACATAGTTACAACATACATATTGCTGTATTATACATTTAGGTGACATGTAATTCGGATATTGACTTATACTGGATTAAACAGAATACAGACATGCCCTCATCTGTGCAATAGTTAGCTTCCTGAAAGTTTGTTACATGTTGATTTTTATGCAAGTTGGAAGTGAGTATACAATCAACTATGCATGTACTGTACACAGTATGTATATACACACACACAGCCATACTTTATGTGCTATACACATAGCCCCCCCACACACACATACCATTACATTATCAGTTGTTGTAAAAATAGAAGATGACACATATACTGTGAAACAAGTCCATTTACATAAATCATGGCTTTATAAATTGCATAATTCAGGGATGTGTTTGCTTTGTTGTAAGGAACTACTGTCAGGGTATTCTAGTGACGTGAGTGCAATCATTTTACAGGGTATTGCAGGCACCGATGTGGCTAAGGAGGCTTCAGACATCATCCTAACAGATGACAATTTTAGCAGTATTGTGAAAGCTGTGATGTGGGGTCGCAATGTCTATGACAGCATAGCGAAGTTCCTTCAGTTCCAGCTTACTGTTAATGTGGTAGCTGTAATTGTGGCCTTCATTGGTGCATGTGCTGTACAGGACAGCCCTCTCAAGGTACAGTGGTACCCAGTATATTTTATATACATAACCATTTGAATGATAGTCTGTATATATTTGAAAAAAACATTCAAAGTGGAAACATGTTTCCATCAGAAAATTTCTTTGGATATGTAAAAATATAAGAGGAAAATCCACACAGGTTACCAGTAATAAGTAAAATCCATGTAGTACAGTTCTAGAAATGAAAATTTTTCATTGGAAAATAGCCTATTTGAATATGTGTGTTTGTCCATTTATATTGTTTCTGCTTTCTACTTCCTGAATTTTATCTAAAAGGAATATTTCTGTTACAAACTTGAAAGAATTCAGTGTGGCAATTATGATCGATGCTAAAAACATGAGACCTGAAAATGCTTGTTACACAACAAGGGTGCATTGCACATGGAGAGGACTGACAGATAAAGTCAATATGTATAGAAAAATAGGTAGATAGATATAGACACAGCTGTCATGTAGCTTAGTAAGCAGGTGTGGTACATGTCAATGTACAATATACCAAATTCAGAAAATATCCAGGAATGCACTACATTTATAGCAGTATACCCTCACAACAAAAGACACACAACAGGCCTAATCATATACATAATTTTTCTACACCCACTACAACTAGAAGCATGAGAATGAGAACTGGTACAGAACCTTGTGCAAATGAGAGTAGAATATTGCTTTGCATGTGTACCTCTGCTGTTGTGATGTCCTCTGTGCTTATTGAGGTACTGGCTAGCTGTATAGTGTTAATGGTTTCTTGCATCTTCACTCTATGTATTGAAATAGCTAAAATTACATTACACTCAAATTATGTTTGTTATCAGATTAATTTGTCAAGTAAATACATATGTAGGTTATTTCCATGTAAGATGTAGACATGTGTGTACAACCTGTTAATCTTTTTAGTAATATAAATTTATCATCCGATTAGAAGGTGTGAGCTAATGAGATTCCTTTTCTGCTGTGTTGAATTGTTGTCTATCCGTGGATAAACATTTTGTTTTAAGGGCATAGTTTGTAAGATATAAGACAATCAGAGTCAGACTCCTTTATGGTAGCCTGTCAGATTCACAGCTGGTAGCATTAATATCTGGATTAGGATATTTATCCTAAAGACATGAAGGTGTGGTATATACTGTATAGTGTTTAATGTTTACGTGTATAATTACCTGTCTGTAATCAGTGGGAACATCTGTGAAACTATAATGTTAAGGTGACTTGGGATTCCATTAGAAGCAGCTTTTCCTGTGTGTGAGTGTATGTGTACCACAGGTGTGCCAGATGTGCCCAGGAACACCCTAATGTCTCAAAAACAGCAAAAATTTGATGTTTTATGTCTCAGTTTGTAAGTTTATTTTTTTAAGTAGTTCAGTTAGTTTAAAAAAAATTTAGTTATGTTTTAGTTCCTTTAGTCTTTTTGCTGAATATAAATAATGCACGCATGCATTCATACATAAATACGTACATAACATTGCATTACATTACATTACATTGCGGGGGTGCTGATAAGTCCTTAGCCCGACCAGGAAAGAAACAAGCTAATGTTTCTGTCAAAATGGCGTGAGTTTCCTTTGGCACCTTGCCTTGCAGGGAAAAAAAACTTCATGACAGCTCGCGTCTCGATGTTGTTGAAATCACGCGCGTCCCTGACGTGCTTCCAAGCTTGTTTCCTTCCTGGTCGGGCTAAGGACTTATCAGCACCCTGGTACATTACATTACATTCCTATGTATATGTGTGTATGAATATACATGTAATCTGGGATTTGAAATTTATAATTGCTGTATGGTTTTCAGCAATGAAACATACGTTTTATGCACACTGTCATATGACTTCATTTCTGCCACCAAGAGGATAGTTGTGAGATTTGAATGGCAGCGTGACGCAGGAGACAATAATCTTTGTCTCTTCAAAAGGTTAGATGCACGCAGCAGGCAGAAATGTATTCATTGTGTTTTTAATATTTATGTAATGACTTGACTAATTATATGTAGAAATGACAAGTTGTTGTGTTGTTCTAGGCTGTACAAATGTTATGGGTGAACTTGATTATGGACACTTTGGCTTCTCTGGCCTTGGCAACTGAATTGCCCACACCTGATCTCTTGCTGAGGAAGCCATATGGACGTACAAAACCACTAATTTCGAGGACAATGATGAAAAATATCCTGGGACAGGCAATATATCAGCTTACTGTTATCTTTGCCTTGCTCTTTGTAGGTAGGTAGTCTAGCACAGAAGGACTGAGAGAGTTAATAGATATTATGACCAACATGTATTTTTGTAGCAGATTTGTTTCTGTCCATATTTTGTCATTGGTACATTGTCCAGTCTGTTGTAGCCAACCTACCTCAGTAACACTCTGAGACAAGCACATAGTTCTCTTTCAGAATGCATTTTGAGCACATAACTTTCCTTTTTCTGTGTTCCTAATTAGAGCATATATCTCTTTTTTGGATTCTTTGCATATATTTAGATCATTTGCTATATCTTCTTTGCCATGAAACTTCTAGTCTGTTGTAAAATTTGGTGAGTTGATAGTTACACCATTGTCAGAGTTATGGGGAGTGAAAGTGCTATTCTTTCTCCTTAATGTTTTGTCTCCTTTTTTTTTTTCTTTCTTTCTTCTTTCCTTTCTTACTTTGTTTCTTCCTAGCTCACTGTTTTCTTGTAGAGAATCATGCAGAATTGATTCTACAAGTTCTGTGTTAAATTTGTTGGATTCATTTGGATATGTTGGAGAGTTGTTTAGACTTTGGAAGCTTCCAGCTGTTGTTTTATTGAAAAAATGAGTAATAAGTGCTTATCCAAGATAGAGCAGTTTTCTTCTAGGCCTGGTTAAGACCTACAACAAGTAATGCTTCCCACCACCACCACCCCCTCCCCGTCTTCATGGCGTGTCAAGGACTGAGGTTTCCTAAACCAAAAGATGATCCAGACTAACACTGCAGTATATTCAGTAGTCTTTAAGTCTCCCTGCCACTCAGAGGGAATTGTTTTTCAGATGTGTACAAAATCTCAGTTTCTTGTGGCATCATTTTCATTTCAATTGGGTCCAAAGTGTGCAGTTTCTGCTGCCTCTCCACAGGTTTATTCTTTTGATCTCATGCCATTTCTTTATTCTTTCTATTATGTCTCACACTGTAAGTTGTATTTTCTTCCAGTTTTAATTCTAATGCATATTTCTCTAACATGGAGCTATTTGTATCACATAGCCAAACCATTGTAGATGTTTCATTCAACTATATGAAGATTTCAGATTCCACTTCTCTAAAAACTTCATATCTAATTCATAGGTTTTATAGTCATTGCTTTTATTTTGCTTTTAATTCCTTTTATCCATATTTTGCATAATCAGTTTAAAATATATAGTGCAGCTCATTTAAGACAACACTGTTAAGACATTTTTCCACACCAGACATCAGATTAATGTAGTAGCAGATTATTCCCATATGATTAGCATATGCTGTGCCCTTTTAATGTTTTCTGTTTAGTTGAGTTTAGTTTAGTTTTTATTTTCCTGTCCAATTTATTGTACATATGACAATACACCAATCCACATGTAACAGTATAAATTTAAATATATACAATTCAACTTATCATTTAAAAGGTCACATAGATTAACTCTCAACAAAGTATTGTACAGAGAAAACCATATGTTTATAAAACATGTTTACTTAGAAATTAAATGAAACATTAGATGTTATACATTACAAGGAGACAGATTCCTCCACTGATTAAAAAAGGCATGAAATAAAAGAAATGATTTCAACTCTGTCTTAAAGGCCTCATAATTGTCCATTTCTTTTAAGTAACCAGACATCTTATAATACAGTTTAGTTCCCATATTTATTACACTCTTTTTGTATATGTCAATTTTGTATGATTGAACATAGATATCCATCTTCCTTCATGTATTATACTTATGAACTTTGGAGTTTAGCTCCAGAGATTGACAGTAATTTTTTATAAAATATATCACTTCCAATATATATATAGATAGCGAAACCAATGTGAGGATTTTAATTACTTTAAATAACTGCTTGCAAGGCATTCTTGAATTAACTCCAATCATTGATCATGTCACCCTCTTTTGTATTCTAAATATTGTTTTATTTGAATTATCCCCCCCCCCCAAAAAAAAATAATATTCCAAACCATAAAAACACTGGAACTTTGAAAAATAAATATTACATAACACAAATGGACTCATAATTTCCTTCAGAGACTTAATCATAAAAGATACCTTACTCAGTTTATTCGCTAGTGACTGTACATGGGTGTACCACTTTAAATGTCTCTGTAATATAGACTACCAAGAATTTAGTTTCAGCTGTATAAATTATATTCATTTTACTGAAAGTATAACTTGAGGTCTCTTTGGACACTTTTTTTTTTGTCTACTATGAAATAACATAACCACTGTTTTACCTACATTTATTATGAGATTGTTCCTTTGAAACCAAGTTTCTAAGTCTATAATTACCTGATCAACTTTATTTTGAAGAGCACCTACATCAGTGTCAGTAATTAGCACATTATTATCATCGGCAAACATAACCAAATATGCCCCATGAATGTTCAAGGAAAGGTAATTTATGTATAATAGAAACAATAATGGACCAATTACTGATCCATATGGCACACTGTGTCTTATTTTGTATAAGAGGACCTATACCTGTTTATTATTTCTAGCATCACTATGATTTATCACTATAAATGGCTGTTGCTTTTCTAAATAAGATTGAAACCATAAATTCATACTGCCCCTTATTCCATAAGAGTGTAATTTCTCCAATAATGTATTATGATTTGACACATTGTAGGTTTTGGTTAGATAAAAAAAAATTTCCATTCATATGGAGACCTTTATCCAGACTACTATCCAAACATAATACCAGTGAGATATGAACGTCTTCTACAGTGACAGCTTTAGATCTTAAAGCTATGATGTGACTGCTGTATAAAAATTCCAGCTATTTGAGGGTGCCCAAGATGTTGTTACTAGATTGATGGCTGTATGTTGCATGTTAACTACCCCACAACCCCTACAGATTACCCCAGCACTACAAGAGCCATGTCTGTGGACCCTTCTGTAGCTGTAAACATCGAGTTTTGTGGATATCTCCGATTTTTGAGCATTAGTTTTGTCTGAATTATATGGGTGCAGTACACCACTGACAGCTTTTCTGGTCAACAACTAGAGTTTGCTTCATAGGCCAGTGTTGATATTTCAACGCACAGCAAACTCCAGAGCAAGTGATTGAGCAAGCAGTGTCAGAACCGTATTAGTCAGCTGGAAAAAATTCCTACTCATAAGTGTCTACCTAATATCGTGTTTTTGTGGAGGGTTCTAGGAGGTGGAGGGGGTACATTCTGACTCCTGAATGAAAGCCTGACCTTCAAGGGTCCTGAAGTATAGCAAACCACAGCAGTTAACCGAATAGGAGTGAACAAAATTACTCCAAACTTCAACACACTGTTTGCAACATCTTTAGAAGTCGTTCATCTATTTAAAAGGCTCACTGCCTGACGTCGTTAGAAGTCATTTGGCGTTGAAGGGTTAAGCAAGGATGTCTGTAAGTGGATTTCATTCTACAGACACTGCCCAGTGTATGCAATAGTTCTGTTTTGGGAAGTACAGCATAGTTCAAATCTGCACAACTTGGAATGTAGTATACAATAGTCAGCCATACATTTATATACAAGGGATTCCAGTTGAAGCACAGACTCCATCGTTATGGAATATCATTGGCTTTGTCATCACCCAGCATTATTCTTCTGTCACTTTTATCTCATTGTACATGCATCCATGCAAAGTAAACCTTAGTGCATATTTCAAATTATTATTATTATTATTATTATTATAACAACCCCCCCCCCCCCCCCCCCCCCCCCCCCTCTCCCTCCCCCCCCCC